>FZPS01000007.1_pt172 | contig 12552 bp, 9 predicted proteins | sample 1817821 | NCBI WGS metagenome assembly FZPS01 (sample SAMEA104158645, study PRJEB21678) | metagenome | place: Germany | collected 2015-04-21 | reverse complement strand
CCCTTGTTCAGGTCCTGCCCGCTCACTTTAACGCTGTTGCCGTCAGTACCGATAACCTCAAACTGTTTTTCCTCAAGATCAAACAACCCAACTTCCTCCAGGATTGCCTGCAAGGAAATCCCCTTTTGGGCGCCGGCCTGTTGCTCCCCGGTTAATTGAACAATTTCCTCCGGGAAGATTGCCGCGTCCTCATTGGTGGAAAACCAGGCAATGTGTGCAACGTTCATGCCCAGTTTAATATTGGGGGCCATGTTCACCGGCGCGTCTTCACCTGTAACTTTAATGTAATAACGCTGGCTGACCATGTTTATGGCTTCATTCTTCTTGAAGCCGTCCGCTGATTTCATCGTAAAGAAGGCCTTGCTGTCAACATTGTCAAAACGGGAAAAGATCTGGGCCAGTTCGATGGCGTCGTCTTTGCTGCCGTAATACTCATAGGGGTAAGGCTCGATCCCCTCCGCCAGGTTTTTAAAGACCCACACAGACGTAATATCTTTCTCCGGAATCTCCTCGTACAAAACGATCCTATCGACCATTTTTACCCAGTAGGGGCCATGCTCCCCTTGTACACATAACCGCGCCGGCTGCAGTTCTTCCGGCAACTCGCTATCCCCGTCGATGGTTATAGCCAGGATCAGCTCACGTTCGGCCATAATCTCCGGCGTCACCAGGCAATAGTAATTGTCCCTGCCGGTAAAGCCGATTCCCTTGTAGTCCTGGTAGTCAATCCCCAGGTACTCCAGAACATCCTTGACGGTAGGGCCGGCAGCTTTAAACTCTTCCAGGAGTCCCGTGGTACGGGTGAGACTGGCGTTCAGTTCTTTCCGGGGCAGCGCCCGCATTTCCCCCACCGTGATCTCCCGGGGCTCCTCCAGATCTCCTTCGACCACAATCTTCAAGTTTTCATATTCCGGGTTACGGGGGCCGGAAGTTTTTTCCCCTTCGCATCCGGCCAGGGCGAAACAGAGCAGGAATAAAACCAGATAAAGAAAGGCGCCTCTTTCTATTTTGGGCAACAGATCAAACCTCCTCACAACATCTCCTGCCGCTTGCCGGGGTTAAACCGCAGCTGTGCCTGCGGCGGCCCCTCAGCTGAAGCTATGATCCTTTAATTTTGTAATGAAACTCGGCAATATCACTGTCATGCTTGCCGAAGCCCCGGACTAAAACCTTAATCGTGGTGTCCCTGTCGATCCTGATGGGCTTGTTTAATTCAGGCTGATAGGTGCTGGGATTATAGAGTGTGCTTGTTTCGGTCGGTATAGAGCCGTCCAGGGTATAATACATTTTGACCTTGCCGATATCCTTATGCTGCAGTTTTACAGTATCTCCGGCAGCAATGGCTCCCGCCCCGGGGAAGACGCCGGCTTTCTCCCATTTTCCCGGGTCCTCCAGAACCACCTGAATCTCGCTGACACCTTTGACAAAGGTATGGTTGGTCTGCTCCCTGACATTGGCCTGGGGCATAATCAAGCATAAATCGTCCGTTCCGGCCTCGCTGGGATTATCGCTATTCTCTTTATAAGCGTAGGCAATGATGGGCTCCACCGGCACGGCGCCTGAGGGATCCCCCGACTGTACTTCCGGGTAGTAATATCTGGGGGTATCCAACAGTTGATCCCGGGTAAAGGACCACTGGAAACCGTCCTTACCCTTAACAGTAATGCCTTTGGCCTCAGCTTTGACGCCTGCGGCTTCCAGCAGCGCAGCCACTTTTACCCCCTTCGCCGCATATTTCTTCGGGGCCGGCCAGTTGTTGATAGTGGAATAAACGTGTTCAACCCGGGCGCCGGGCAGTTCCAGCATCTCTTCCAGGGTCAGCCGGGTTTCCTTGCTCACACCGTCGCCGGTGATCACGACCACCTGGTCGCCGGCCTGCCCGCTTTCAGCCCCGCTATTCTTCTCCCGGGGCTCCCCGCCCCCGTTACAGCCTGCGGTCAGAAGGACGCAGAACAGGAAAACGAGGCAAATAGCCAGATATTTTTTGGGAAAACATGTTTTTGGTTTCATTCGTTTTCACTTCCCGTCGCGCAATCAAGAAGCTTTTCAACTAATTATGATCAGCTAATTATTTAAGGTGTTCATTTTGTTCAGGGCATTCATTATGACCGTCACGGCCTCGGCCCTGGTGGCGCTGCCTCCGGGCCGGATGGTATTATCCGAATAGCCCTTCATAATCCCGTTTTCCGTTGCAGCAGCTACGGCCTCCACAGCCCAACCGGAAATGGCTGCACTGTCGGCAAACCCGGGTGCTTCAGCCGCCGGCGCCAATCCCGCTGCCTTGACGATCATTACGGCCATCTGCTCGCGGGTAATCAGGTCATCCGGGCCAAAGTTCCCGCCGGCATAACCGCTGACCAGACCCTTTGCCGCTGCTGCGGCAATGTAGTCTTTGGCCCAGTGCGCCGCTGTATCGGAAAAGGTCTTTCCGTTATTGTTCTCAAGCTGGAACGCCTTCACCAGCACGGCGGCAAATTCAGCCCTGGTGATTGTGTTTTCGGGTTTGAAGCTGCCGTCGGGGTAGCCGCTGATGCAACCCTGCCTCACCAGCGTATTAATACTGTCCAGAGCCCAGTGACCTGTGATATCATTCAGAGTCACAGGTTCTTCCTGCTTTTGTTCCTCTTTTTCTTGCTCTTCCGCGCCGGGTGCTTCTGTCCCGTCTCCAACTTCGGAAATATCCCCGGAAACCTCGTAGGTGAAGGTTGCGACATCACTGTCGTACTTGCCTGGCCCAATTGTTATGGCCTTAATGGTCGTTGTCTTGTTAATGGGTCCCACCGGACAATTAATCGTTCCCAGAACATCACCCCGCGCCGACCACCACCGTTTGGCAATCCAGTTGTAGATAGGGCTGTTTAAGGTTGGGGTACTGCCATCCGTAGTGTAATGAATTTTGTCATCATCCATGTTGGCATTGCTCAGGGCTATCATGGCTCCCGGGGAGACCTTACCGCTGTCCGGATTAGCCTTGGGGCTGTCCCATTTTTCCGGTTCAGTGGTGAGCACTTCAATCTTATTGACATACTTGCTGAACAAATTGCCATTCTGTTCCGTTACTGCCCGCTGCCCCAGCATCAGCAGCAATGAGTTCAATTCATTCATATACTCAGGGTTGTCGCTGCCTTCGACGCTAACCAGGGCGAGGATTGGCTCCACCTCTACCGCACCTTCGGAAGAGCCGGGGATATGCCCGTCACCGTCATTGAGATTTTTGCCCTTGAGACCCGGGAAATAATACCGCTTGTCCTCCAACAGCTCCCGGACTGTAAGATTGACTGTGTAGCCGTCACTGGATGTGAACTTGAGCAGTTTGGCCTCTTCAGTCATCCCCGCCTTTTCCAGCAGATCCCTTAGCTTAACCCCTTTGCCGACATACCACTTCTTGGTAGGCCAGGTATTGATGGCACTGTATAGGTGCTGGTATTGTTCCATGGCCTGGAGCTGTTCCCTGGTTAAAATTAAAGGTGTGGTCACACCGTCTCCCGTAATTTCCAGTGAATCAGGAGAACCGGGCTCAGCGGCGAGGGCTGCCCCGGGTGTAGCCAGGCTGGACATACCGAAAAGCAGCAGCCCCAGTACGGCAACCATCAAACCATAAAACCATTTTTTTCTGTCAAATTTTACTTGCAATGCTATACTCTCTCCTTTCTGTAATTAAACTCCTTACCCGATCTGCTTCCGGGCAGATGCAGCCGTGAATAGCACTAAAGCAACAGGTTTAAATAGCGCAAGCTGGTTACACAGCTACTGCCTGTACGGCTCCGTAAAGTTTGATGACGAAAAAATCTTATTCACTCACCAGTCAGCATAAACAACTGCCCTGTAGTGGGATCTTTGTAGACCGTGCCCATCTTCTCATAAAGCTTGCCCTGATTCTGGGTCTCAATTAAATCATCCCTTATTTCCGGCGTCTGGGTCACCTCCCGGCCACGCTCCAAATTGACCCGCTCCCCTATCTTGTCCAGGTTGACGTTCCAGTGCATGACCAGGGATAGCATCAGTCCGCAGGCAAACACCAGCATGGCATCCACGATATTGATGGCGCCCTCCAGAGGACTGATATCTTCAGCCAGCCTGCGCCTACTGCTCCTCAATCCGTCGCGCACGGGCAAACACCTCCAGCAGGCTTTCCATCAGGGCCTCAAGGGAACTCAAGTAATCTTCATACCACCTTTTCCGCAGCCGGGAGATGGCATAGGCAACACCGGCGGCTGCCAGCCCTGTCACCGTGGCGTCAAAAGCAGTGAGCAGGGATTCTGCCAGAGTTTTTGTGTCACCCTGTCCCAGGGCGATCATCCCCGGTCCCAGTGGAATCAGTGTGGCCATTAAGCCCAGCATGGGTCCGAGGCGGGCCACCAGGTCAGTCCTGATGGTAATCCTGGCATAGTGCAGTTCTTCCCCGGAAAGTAGCTTGCGGGCCAGGGCCTGCAGGGAAGAGGCGGGTAAACTGTTGTGCTCGATTAACTGGCCCAGGGCTTTTTTCTGGCGCCGGAAAAGGCTGCTCTTCTCAATTTCGTTTCTGATCTCATCGGCGCCCTTCCCCTGAAAGGCTTCCACCAGAGCCGGCACATTGACCTTCATCCTGCGTCGCTCTGTCAGGGTTTCCACCAGCAGACCGCCCAGTTCAATCGCGGAAAAAGCCAGCAGCAACAGCAGAATAGCTATGGTGGGCATCAGCAAACCGGACGAAACAGTGTGCATTGTGTCTCTAAGCGGGGCCAGGATAGATACTGTCACCTTTTAACCTCCCTCACGTACTCCATGTATCTTCTGCTTGCACCAAAAAGGAACAGGAAAACAAAGAATCCTGCCGTATAAAAGTCCATACTGTTCTGCTCCACCGGCAGCTGCAGGGGCCCGGCCTCCACCGAAACCTCGAATATCTGTACAGGGTTCTCCGCCTGTTCCCCGGCGGCATCTGCGTCTGCTGCAGCGGCTAAAGCCTCCTTTTCCACCAAGTACTGTCCGTTCTCGATTGGCTCTTCCGGTTCTACTGTTTCAACTTCTACTGTTTCAACCGGTTCTACCGGTTCTTCGCCGGAACTTTCGGTACCAGTGTTTTTCTCTTCCATCGGCGGTTGCTCCACAGGTTCTACTGCCGGCGGCACAACCTGGTACTCTTCCAGGGCTAAATCCTGCTGAACAACGGCTGGTTCAGCATCCTGTTCCCCGCTGTCCTGGTCCGGGCTCTGCACTACGCAGGTGGCCGTTAAACTACCGTTTGCCGTTTTCGCAGTTATTACAGCCGCACCCGGTCCGATCAACGTAACCAGGCCGTTATGATCCACTGTGGCCACGCTGGTGTCGCTGGAACTCCAGACCACGCTCTCGCCGGCATTGCCCGGGCCCACGGAGGCCGTCAACTCAATTGAGCTGCCGATTTTGAGTTCGGCTTTATCCTGATCCAGGGTCAACTGGGTGGGCGGTCCGGCAGGGAGTTTTGCCCGCTCAGCCGCCCTGCCCGAGTAATCAGCCTTGTAGGTAAAAGTGACAACATCACTGTCCAGCTTGCCGGGACCAATGGTGATGGCCTTAATTACTGTGTCCTCGTCGATTTTAATCGGCTGGTTGACAAGATCCAAATCAGGCCGTAGCGCCCACCAGCGGCTGGAACTTATGTTGAACATCGGGCTGTTCAAATCCGGTGTGCTGCCGTCCGTTGTGTAATAAACCTTATCTACGTCATTGCGTTTGTTGCTCAGCCTTACCTGGGAACCTGCGGGCACCTCTCCACTTTCCAGATCTGCCCTGGGATTATCCCATTTTTGTGGAGGAGTGGTAAGAACTTCGATTTTATTTACATATTTTAAAAACAAACTATTGGTCTGCTCGGAAACCGCCCGCTGCCCTAAAACCAGAAGCAAGGCATCCCTGTCGTTCATATCGGCGGGTTTGTTGCTGTCCTCGGCACTTAGCAGGGCCAGAACCGGCTCCACCTCCACCGCTTTCTCCGTTGAGCCCGGGATACTCCCGTCGCTGGGGTGATTTTCCATTAAGAAGGGATAATAATAACGCTTGTCCTGCAACAACTCCTTGACCGTAAGTGTCACTTCGAAGCCGTCCTTCGACAGAAATCGAACCAGCGTGGCATCTTCTTTGATACCGGCCAGAGCAAACAGGTCCCTTAGTTTCACACCTCTGGCTATGTACCATTTCTTTGTGGGCCAGGTGTTTATTGCACTGTATACATGCTGATACTGCTCCATTGCCTGGAGTTGGTCCAGGGTTAATGTCACAGGTGTAGTCACACCTTCGCCTGTGATTTCAACCGTGTCCGACTGTCCGGCAAAAACTGCCCCGGGCTCCGTCAGGTTGAGAAAAGCAACAAACAGCAACAACCCCAGGAGCGCAGCCGGGAATTTGCAACACTTTTTTTCTAAGCGGGAATATGGCATCGGAAGCATTCCTCCACATCTAAATTCCACCGGGGCATCCGGCCACTACGCATTCAGCCGGGACATTCCTCCATGGTGAGGAGTGTCTCCCAGCCACTTGAGGTCCTTGCTGCTATTGTCCCTTACACTGTCGTTCCTCCTTGTTGAATTGAAGAAATCCCCTACTGCCGGTTTATTCCTATTTCTTTTTATTTATTTTATGTGCAGCAACAGATTTTGTATTTATCTGACCCTTAAGTTAACCCATTGAGAACATTCAAGGTATTGACAATAACCGTCACAGCCTCGGCCCTGGTGGCGCTGCCCCCGGGCCTGACGGTCTGATCGGGATAGCCCTTGATGATGCCGTACCCTACCGCAGTGGTAAGGCCTTCCACCGCCCATGCGGAAATACTACCGCTGTCGGCAAAACGGATCTCTTCCGCCACCGGCGTCAATTCAGCAGCCCTGACGAGCATTACTGCCAGTTGCTCACGGGTGATCAGGTCGTCCGGCCCGAAGGCGCCGCCGTCATAACCATTGACTATTCCGTTGGAAGCTGCTGTTTCAATGTAACCTTCAGCCCAGTGTCCGGCGGTATCGTTAAAGACTGCGCCGCCTTTGTTCTCAAGTCCGAAGGCCTTAACCAGCACAACGGCAAATTCAGCCCTGGTAATGGTATTGTCGGGCTTAAAGGTACCGTCGGGGTAGCCGCTGATGCATCCCATGCCCACCAGCTTGTTGATCATCTCATAAGCCCAATGGCCGGTTATATCTGTCAGGGTTTGCTCCTGCTCTTTTACGGCTGCCATCACGGCAAACTTGGTGAAGTGGTCCACCTGCACGACGACGCTTGCGCCGGATACTGTACCTCCTATGTTTACCCACCGGCTTTGAACCTCGTCATAATAATGGATGGCCGGAGTCTCACCCTCACTGACGGCTTCGGGATCGTAGCCGAGTTTAATGGTCACTTCCTTATTAAAATTGTAGCTGTACTTGCCGTCCACGCTGAACTCAAAGACTCCGCCGGCCAGTTTGAAACCCTCGGGGGCTGCGGGAGGCGTGGCCACCTTCTCAATCTTTACCTCCACTGCAGCGGTTCCGGCCAGCGCCCCGGCCGGTATTTCGATAACGGCTTCTTTGTCAAGACTGATGGTACCTCCCGTTAGGGGTGATATTTTTCCGGCAGCTACTGGTATTTGGTCAGCTGCCATCACGGCAAACTTGGTGAAGTGGTCCACCTGCACGGCGACGCTTGCGCCGGATACTGTACCTCCTATGTTTACCCACCGGCTTTGAGCCTCGTCGTAATAATGGATGGCCGGAGTATCGCCCTCACTAACGGCTTCGGGATCGTAGCCGAGTTTAATGGTCACTTCCTTATTAAAATTGTAGCTGTACTTGCCGTCCACGCTGAACTCAAAGACTCCGCCGGCCAGCTTAAAACCCTCGGGTGCTGCGGGAGGCGTGGTCACTTTTTCTATTTTTACTTCCACCGCGGCGATTCCGGCCAGTGCCCCGGCCGGTATTTCGATAACGGCTTCTTTGCCAAGACTAATCGTACCGCCTGTGAAGGGTGAGATCCTGTCGCTTATGTCCACAGTTCCACCTGTAACTGTGTAGGTAAAGGTGGCGATATCGCTGTTCTTTTTACCCGGGCCGATTGTAATTGCTTTAATTGTTGTGTTCTTTTTTATTTCTATAGGCTGGTTAATGCTGTCCAATTCATCCGCACGCGACGTCCACCACCTACTGGCAATCCAGTTATACATAGGACTTTCCATGGTCGGAGCGCTGCCGTCCGTGGTGTAGTGAATCTTATCAGCGTCGTTGTTGTTATTGCTCAGTTTTACCAGGGTCCCTGCGGACACGCTGCCGCTTCCAGGCTCGGCTTTCGGCTTATCCCATGTTCCCGGGTCGGCAGTTAGTACTTCAATTTTTTCTACATACTTAGTAAACAAATGACCGTTTTGCTCGGTTACCGCCCGCTGTCCGAGCATCAACAGCAGGGCATCCATGTCATTCATAAAGGCAGGATTGTCAGTACCTTCGGCACTAACAAGGGCGAGAACAGGTTCTACTTCTTCCGCTCCTAGGGGAGAACCGGGTATATGACCGAAATTGGGATCATTGGCCTTTAATTGGGGGAAGTAATAACGTTTGTCCCCGAGCAGCTCCTGCACCGTCAACGTCACTGTGTAGCCGTCGCGGGAAGTAAATTTAATCTGTTTGGCGCTCCCTTTTAGCCCAGCTGAATTGAGCAGTTCTCTCAACCGAACCCCTTTACCCACGTACCATTTCTTGCTGGGCCAGGTGTTGATAGCACTGTAAACGTGCTGATATTGTTCCATGCCCTGAAGCTGGGCCAGGGTAAAGGTTTTGGGAGTGTTCACCCCGTCCCCCGTTATGGTCAGCACCACGTCTCCCCCGGGGTCGGTCGTACCTCCATTGCCCCTGATTGTTTGGGTCACTACGGTGTCCAGATACCCGGTTGCCTGGACCACGATAATGTAATCCCCGGCTTTTTTGAAAACATCTGCATTGATGATAATTATGCTGGTCTCCAGGGAATACTTCCCGGCGTCCAACACCTCACCGTCTACGCTTACCCCGGTGATTGCCGCCCGCCAGGCCGCGTCGTCCTCAAAGGTCAGCTCAATTGCCTTGCCGACTATGTTATCTACGGTGTCAGCCGTCAGTTCCGGTGGTATCTTCAAACCCGGCAGGATTGTCTGAAGCACCCCGGCTTCCCTGTAACCGGTGGCCTGAACCGTTATATTGTAATCTCCGGGGTTTCTGATCACACCCGCCTTGATGGTCAGTTTGCCAGCCTCCACAAGATAATCAGCAGCAGCCAACGGGGATCCGTTCACACTGACACCGGTAATTGCCGCCCGCCAAGCCGCATCGTCTTCAAAGGTCAGCTCGATTGCGCTGCCCACTGCATTATCAGTAAGATCAGCCCGCAGCTGCGGAGGAGGTAAAACGGACACCTGATAGGTGAAGGTTACCACATCACTATTCTTCTTGCCTGGACCGATGGTGACTGCTTTGATGATTGTATCCCCGGTGATTTCAATCGGGTGGTTAATCCTGTACAAATCATCCTGGCGGGTAGACCACCAGCGGCTGGCGATCCAGTTGTAAATGGGACTGTTAAGATCCGGGGTGCTGCCGTCCGTCGTGTAATAGATCTTATCTTCATCCATCCGGGCGTTGCTCAATTCCACCATGGTACCCGCGGGTACGATCCCGCCTTCTGGATTCGCCTGCGGGTTATCCCATTTTTCCGGCTCAGTTGTCAATACCACGATTTGATTGACATACTTGGCAAATAAGCTGCAGGTTTGCTCGGTAACCGCCCGCTGCCCAAAAATCAGCCTCAAGGAACTCAGGGAGTCCATCTGGGCAGGATTATCGCTGCCTTCCACACTGACCAGGGCCAGGATTGGCTCTACCGCCTCGGCGCCTTCCGAAGAGCCGGGAATGCTGCCGTCGTCGGGATGATTGTCCATTAAGTGAGGAAAATAATAACGGGGACTGTTTAATAATTCTTCAACTGTAAGCGTCACCACGAAACCGTCTTTAGCTATGAATTTAAGCACTTTGGCGTCTTCCTCGAGCCCTGCCAAATTCAGCAGGTCCCTTAACTTAACGCCTTTTCCCACACACCATTTCTTGGTGGGCCAGGTGTTAATGGTACTGTACACATGCTGGTACTGCTCCATTGCTTCAAGCTGGGGCAGGGTAAACTCCTGGGTATTCGTTACACCGTTTCCAGTGATCGTCAGCGCCGGTGTTTCGGCCAGGGCGGCTGCGGGCACCGTCAGGCCAAGGAACCCGACCAGCAGAAACAAGCTCAAGACAGTCATCAAGAACACAGAAAACTTTTTCATCCGATTACACCCCTTTGCACAAAAACAATTATGTCTAAAAATGTCTGTTTCCAGAGCAGGGAAATCAGGCCTTATTTTAAATTGCATCAAACAAGCTTTTTAAAAGGAATCAAAGTTCGCAAACGGTACTGCAGAATTTTGTCAGTTCACGCCCAGAATAAAGCTTTAATTAAAAGCATAGGGTGCATTTAAAATTCAATAAAAACTATAATTCCTGCTCTTTTTCCTGATTTGAATCTGAACTTGAGACATTTTTAAAACAATTATTCTTTTTAACCAGTTGTACTACTTTAAAAGCAACAAGGCCGCCGAGGCCGCCAGATAAAGACGCCACGGCCAAAGATAGTATTAAAGGTATCAAAGGCAGCCGGAAATAAATTATATTGACCAGGGCAGAGCCTGAGACGTTGGCAACTACACCTGCCAGAAAGGCGCACAGGGGACAGCATACCCGGTGCCTGATTAAAAATAGCAGCAGATCCACAGCAAAGCCGGGAAAAGTGTAACTGAGTAAAGTCATAGCCCCGTGTGAGCCAAAAACCCCCGTTCCGAAGACCATCAGGGCCTGCACAACCCCTATCAAAGTTGCTGTACCCGGTTTGCCGACGATTCCCGCTCCGAGTACCAGCCACAACATATAAAAACCACCCGCCACAACACCGCCGGGAATCAATAACGGACCGGTGATAATATGACTGAGGGGCACTATAACCGGTTTACTGGCAATGCCCAGGGTAGAAATCATCGCAATAATGATTAAATCAAATACTGAAAATTTATCGAGCATTTTCTGTAAAATTTGCAATCCTATGATGCTCCTCTATCTGTATAAATATAACGGGCGGTTCCGGTTTCGGTTACCACAGGCCCTCAGACTGGATTTGCCGGTAAGCAAGCTGAAACCGGCAATGAATTCTTCGGGATAATAATCACTATTGCCATACTAGTATTTATTATCATTTATAGAGGTTTAGTCCCAACTCACCTCTTTTGGGTTACATTTCTGGCAATTTGATACCCGCCATCCCCGGTGAAAGTTAACTGATTATTTAAATTAGCAGTAGCCAATACGACTTTATCCGGCCCGATCAAGACAGCCCCGGTACCCGGCAGATCCTCGACGAAACTCATTCCGCGCCGGGGCCCCAGGACAAACAGCGCTGTAGACAAAATATCCGCATCTGTAGCAGATTCTGAAACAACTGTTGTCTGGATCAGTTCCCTCGCCTGCTTCCCGGTGGATGGATCTATTATGTGGTGGTAAAGAACACCTTCCTGCTCAAAATAACGCTGATAATCGCCTGATGTCACCGCTGCTGAATCCTTTAAAGATAATATGGCAACAATGTCCCCGCTGCTGCGGGGGTCCTGGATGCCCACACGCCATGGCTCTCCGTCCGGCCTGGTCCCCAGGGCATACACACATCCACCGGCATTAATCAGAGCATGTTTCATGCCTACTTCCCTTAGAGCCTTAACTGCTTCATCCATAGCATAGCCTTTGGCAACTCCGCCCAGATCCAAACTCATCCCCGGTTCCGTTAAAAATACCGTCGCCTTGCCCGGATCAACTTCGACTTTGCCGTAGTCCACCAGACTGAGCGCCCTGCCGATTTCCTCATCGGCAGGAACATATTGCTGATTATTTCCAAAACCCCAGCTGTCCATTACCGGTCCAATGGAAACATCAAAGGCGCCGCCGGTTAACCCGGCATAGTACTGTGAACGCTGGATGATTCTGATAGTGTCGGCACTGACCTGGACGGGCTTGAGCCCGGCGCTGCCGTTAATTTTTAGTACATCACCCGGTGAGAAAGCTACCGGTTTATTTTCGGGAAATCTGTTCGTCAAATGATCGATTTTTTTAAATACATCAAAGGCTTGTTTCAGGGCTTTCCTCCCTTTTTCTTCATCTTCACAAATAACATGGACCCGAACCAGGGTGTTCATGATAAACTCTTCCCCTGAAAAATCCTGCAAGGACGTTGACCTTTGCCGGCATCCGGTGCAAGCAATTAGCACAAATATTATTGTGACTAAAACAGTCCAACTCTTCAAATAAAAATTCACCACAACAAACTTTAAAAATTTAATTTAAAAGTAAAAAAGCCGGCAAAGCAAGTTAGTCACAACGGGCTGCTTACTTAGTCAGCTAAATCCTTTCCGCACTGGGAGGCGTACCGGTTTCCCGGCACACCCTACCGGCCTCCCTGCCATAGTTTTATAACCACAGGCAATGGAAACTCAGATTTATGTCATTTTTTCAGTTATAAAAC
>FZPS01000229.1_pt223 | contig 12554 bp, 8 predicted proteins | sample 1817821 | NCBI WGS metagenome assembly FZPS01 (sample SAMEA104158645, study PRJEB21678) | metagenome | place: Germany | collected 2015-04-21 | reverse complement strand
ATTGTTGGCAACCACACGCAAAAGTTGACGCAGGCGGCGCTTGAGACGTTGGCTGTGGTTGCGTATCGCCAACCCGTCACGCGCCAGAAGGTGAGCGCAATCCGCGGAGTGAACGTCGACTCAGTTATTCGGAATTTGACTGCCCGCGGCCTGATAGAAGACGCGGGGGAAACCGCGTCGGGGGCGACTCTTTTTAGAACTACGGAAGAGTTTTTAGAGCGGATGGGACTGCGATCCCTAGACGAGCTCAGCCCGCTTGCCCCGCACCTGCCCGACCGTGAAGAACTAGATGAAATAGCACAGACCTGGGAGAACCAATGAGAAACGATCCGCACGTACCATCTGGAATTCGACTTCAAAAGGTGATTTCTCAGGCGGGAATCGCCTCGCGCCGCCACGCCGAGAAGATGATCATTTCGGGTCGCGTGAAGGTGGACGGCAAAGTTGTGCGTAAACTCGGCACCCGAGTTGACCCCAAGAAGCAGACCATCCACGTCGATGGTGAACGACTCATGCTTGATGAAGACACCGTCACGATCGCGCTGAACAAGCCGATGGGCGTGGTCTCCACAATGGAAGATCCAGAAGGACGCCCCTGCTTGGCGGACTACGTTTCAGACTATCCGCAACGACTGTTCCACGTTGGACGCCTGGACACAGACACGGCTGGGCTGATCCTGCTGACAAACGACGGCGAGCTGGCACACCGCCTCATGCATCCGTCTTGGGAAATCCCGAAGACCTATGTGGCGACTGTGCCCGGTGAGGTTCCGCGCGGACTTCGTAAGAAAATGCTGCGCGGCATCGAGCTCGAAGACGGTCCCGTAAATATTCATGATTTCCAGATCAAGGATCACTACGGCGACCTCACGCTAGTTGAAATCACGCTTCACGAAGGCCGCAACCACATCGTGCGTCGGATTATGGAAGAGGTCGGATTCCCGATCGTCGAACTCGTCCGCACCGAATTCGGTCCCGTTCACATCGGTCGCCTGCATCCCGGCGTTACACGCAAGGTTGAAGGCCCCGTTCTGGCCGAACTTTACCGAGCCGTGGATCTGTAGGAGCCACCGTGACCGACGTAGCAACAAACCCGGACGGCAGGCCCATCCAAACCAAGGGGCCCGTCCTTGTTGTGGGTTCAGGACTGCTGGGCGCTTCTGCCGCGCTGGCACTTCGCGCAGCCGACATTGAGGTTTACCTGCAAGATATTTCCCCAACTTCGCTGGCGCTTGCCCGCGATCTGGGTGCAGGCGAAGCTTACGATTCAAGCTCGCCAGAACCCGCACTGGTTATCGTCGCCGTCCCACCGGACGTGACCGCAGAGTGTGTCGTATCCGCGCTGAAGGAACACCCGGATGCGGTCGTCACTGACGTCGCGTCCGTAAAGTCAATAATTATTGACGAGGTCGAAAACTCCGGTATTGATACGTCCAAGTACGTGCCATCCCACCCGATGGCTGGGCGTGAACGCAGTGGCGCAGCCGCGGCTGACCGCGACCTTTTCATCGGCCGACCCTGGGTTGTCGTAAGGAGGGCGGGCTCCGATGCGTCCGCGCAGGTCGTTGTACGCAACCTCGCCGTCGACCTTGGTGCGACCGTCCTTGAAATGGATGCCGGCGAACATGACAGGGGAGTGGCAACTGTTTCTCACGTACCCCAGCTCGTGGCCTCACTTCTTGCCGCTCGACTCCGCGATGCCACCGAAGAGTCCCTAGATCTAGCAGGCCAGGGGTTGCGAGACACCACGCGTATCGCAGCATCAGACCCACGGTTGTGGACATCAATCGTGTCCGGTAACTGCGGTCCCGTAGTTGATGTCCTACATGAGTTCCGCTCCGACCTCGACAATCTAATTGAAGGTTTGGAATCGGGAGCGCGCGATGGTTTTGGAGCCCACGGTTCGGTAGGTGCAATCAACGCCGTCGTGTCTGCGGGAAATGACGGTGTTTCTCGAATCCCAGGCAAGCACGGTGGGGCGCCGCAAAGGTGGGCCATCGTGGAAGTACTCGTCCCCGATAAGCCTGGTGAGCTTGCGCGACTCTTTTCAGAGCTCGGCGCTGTCGGTATCAACATTGAAGACTTGACGATTGACCACTCCGCCCATCAGCGCGTAGGTGCCGCACGAATCGCGGTGGAGCCAACGCGCGCACGAGACGCCGAAGTGGAGCTTGAAGCCCGCGGCTGGCGCATCGTCACCCAGTGAACTTTTGAGCAGCGGAAAACTTCCCGAGGAGTAAACGTGGAACAGACATACAACAACTTGACTATCGACCAGATAAAAGAGCTGATAGGTGAGCTCGGCCTGTCAATCGGGATTGACGGCCCATCGGGTTCTGGAAAGTCAACCGTGTCCCGGTCGGTCGCCCGCGCCCTCGGAATTGGATACCTGGATACGGGAGCCATGTACCGCGCCCTGACGTGGTACTGCCTGGACGCCGGTCTGCCGCTTGACGAGCAGGACGCGGTTGCCGGTGCCGCGGATTCCTTCCCGCTCAGTTTGACGACTTCTCCGGACGATTTCCGCGTTCACATGGGCGATGAGGACATCACCGAGGCGATTCGGGAGTCACGTATTTCGAATGAGGTCTCAAAGGTCGCGACCAACCTGGACGTGCGCGAATCACTGGTGCGTCAGCAGCGCGAAATCATTGAGCGCGCCCGCCGATCTGGACAGGGCATGGTCGCGGAAGGTCGTGACATGACGACCGTGGTAGTACCGGATGCGGATGTGCGCATACTCCTGACAGCGTCAGAGGAGGCCCGCATGCGTCGTCGTGCGGTACAGCTCCACGGCGAGGACGCCGATGAGGCGACGATTGAATCCACCCGCGGCGAAGTTGTTGGGCGCGATGCGAAGGATTCGACCGTCGTTAACTTCCAAGACGCAGCTGACGGAGTTGTGCTACTCGATTCTTCAGCACTCACCGCTGAAGAGACCGTCGACAAGGTCTTAGAGCTCGTTGCAATGGATTTGTCCCGTCGCGCTGAAATTCGTGACGAGGCCGAGCGGCAAGCGGAAGTCCTGCGAAAGCGTCTCGATTCCTATGATCTGACCGACGAGGACCAGGACGTACTTTCTGGTGAGAGTGAGGATCCCCGTCATGTGGATACTGGCGCTGGAAACCCGGTTCTGGCTGTGATTGGTCGACCAAACGTTGGAAAGTCAACGCTGGTTAACCGCATCCTGCAGCGCCGCGCCGCGGTTGTGCAGGACACGCCTGGCGTCACACGCGACCGCGTGTCCTACCCGGCAAACTGGGCGGGCAAGGACTTCACCTTGGTTGATACGGGTGGCTGGGAAGTAGACGTCAAGGGCCTGGATCGCTCCGTCGCGGAGCAAGCCGAGATCGCTATCGAGATGTCCGACGCCGTCCTCTTTGTTGTTGACGCAACGGTTGGCATCACTGATACGGATGAAAGAATCGTCAAGCTTCTTCGAAAGCAGGGCAAGCCGGTCGTGCTGGCGGCCAACAAGGTTGACTCAGCGGCACAGGAGGCCGATGCGTACGCCCTGTGGAATCTTGGATTGGGTGAGCCCTATCCGGTGTCGGCTCTGCATGGCAGGGGAGCCGGCGACCTACTGGATGCCGCTATCAAGGTGCTGCCAGAGGAATCTGCGGTTGCACCGAAGCTTCCCAAGGGTGGGCCGCGTCGCGTAGCGCTCATTGGACGACCAAACGTAGGTAAGTCCTCGCTGCTGAACAAGCTTGCCGGCGCTGAGCGCGTCGTTGTTGATGATACTGCGGGTACTACTCGCGACCCTGTCGATGAGCTCGTTGAGATCGATGGACGCAAATGGTGGTTCGTCGACACCGCAGGCATTCGGCGCAAGCTGCACCGCACGAGTGGTGCCGACTATTACGCTTCGATCCGCACCCAAGCTGCGATTGAGAAGGCCGAGCTGGCGATGGTCCTGCTCGACGCCTCCGTTCCGCTGTCCGAACAAGACGTCAGGATCATTCAGCAGGCCGTGGATGCCGGCCGCGCCCTCGTAATTATTAATAACAAGTGGGACCTGGTCGATGAAGAACGCCGCGCTGACTTGGCGTATGAACACGAACGGGACCTGCAGCACGTTTCCTGGGCACCGCGCATTAATTTGTCGGCGAGGACGGGCTGGCACACGAATAGGATTGTGCGCGCGCTCGATGAGGCGCTCGAAAGCTGGGAAACCCGCATTTCGACGGGTAAGTTGAACTCGGTTCTGGGTGAGCTTGTGGCCGCTAACCCGCACCCTGTGCGCGGAGGTAAGCAGCCGCGAATCCTGTTCGCCACGCAGGTGTCCACGCGCCCGCCGCGCATCGTAATCTTCACAACTGAGTTCCTTGATCCCGGCTACCGCAGGTTCATTGAACGACGTTTACGCGAGACCTTCGGGTTTAGGGGCACTCCCATTCAGATCAGCGTGCGCGTGCGCGAAAAGAAGAAGCGCCGCTAACGCCCATACAGTGGTCGAGGTCGGCCTCGTAAAGGTGCGACCTCGACCGCCCGCGCAGGCAAGCTCGAATGCGCCTACAGGCTTGGATGCGAGTTTTCCGCGTAATGTTGGGCATTCTAGGCAACAAAAATCCCGTGACAAACATGTTTTGTCACGGGAAAAATTTGTCGGGCTGGCGGGATTTGAACCCACGACCCCTTGACCCCCAGTCAAGTGCGCTACCAAGCTGCGCCACAGCCCGTGTGCTTTCGCAACAGGTTCGATTCTAACTTACAGCGCTGGATTTATGCCAATCGCTAGGTGAGTGGGTAGTCACACCCGGCAGGTCAAACCTGCCGGGTGTGAGCAACATTTAGATCGAACGAATTGAAAGACTATCTTCCTTCTTCGCTTTACCGGCCACAAAGATTACAGCTACGGCCGCGAGTGCCACACCAACCAAGTCGGTTAGCGTATCGGGCGTCATCATTGTTAACCCTGAAACGAAGAACAGTAGTCTTACCGCCCACGGAACTTCCACCATCAGGTGACCTTCAATAGCTACTGCCAGCATCAGCACACCGAAGATTGCCGTTAGCGTTACGCTGATAGCGCCGACCCAGTCGGTGTCCTGCAGGAGCATTGCCGGGTTCAACACGAACATGAACGGAATCAGGTATCCCGCCAATGCAAGCCGCATTGACTGGAATCCTGTCTTCATGGGATCGTCACCAGATATGCCAGCCGCCGCGAAGGACGCAAGCGCAACCGGTGGCGTGATGTTCGCAAAGAGTCCGAAGTAGAACACGAACATGTGTGCAACCAGTGGTTCAACGCCGAGCTCACCCAGAGCAGGAGCAGCCATCGTTGAAGTAATAATGTAGGTCGGAATCGACGGAAGTCCCATACCGAGAATGATCGAAGCGATCATCGTCAAGACCAGGGACAGGATGATGCTTCCACCACCGAATGCAACGATTGCGTGAGCAAGCTTCACACCGAAACCAGTCAGCGTAACAACGCCAACAATGATGCCAACCGAAGCACATGCCGCTGCAACCGAAACTGCAGTCTTCGCGCCAAGCTCCAGGGCTTCAAGAACTTCCTTCGGGGTCATACGCGTGGCGGGACGAAGCTCCGCCGTGATGACCGTCAGAATAATTGTCAGAAGCGCTGAATACAGGATCGTGCGGCCCGAGAAGAACAGCATGTAAATCAGGAAGAGTAACGGGATCAGCAGGTGACCGCGCTCCTTCAAGACCTCCTTTACTTGGGGCAGGTTCTCCCTAGAAATACCCTTCAAACCAGCTCGCGTGGCACGCAGGTGAACCTGCGCGATGATCGCCAAGTAGTACAGCAATGCCGGGATGATCGCAGCAATTGCGATCTGCGTGTAGGGGATTCCCAGGGTCTCCGCCATGATGAATGCAGACGCACCCATGATTGGCGGCAAGATCTGGCCACCCACAGATGCGGTGGCTTCAACTGCACCCGCGAACCGAGCCTTATATCCCACCTTCTTCATAAGCGGAATCGTGAACGCACCGGTCGTCACAACGTTTGCAACAGCGGCACCGTTAATTGATCCGAGGAACCCGGACGCGATAACGGCAACCTTTGCCGGACCTCCACGAGTCTGGCCTGCGAGCGAGAGCGCGAAATCGTTAAAGAACTGCCCCATACCGGACTTTTGCAAGACCGCGCCAAACAGCACGAACAAGAAAATGTAGGAGGCTGAAACACCGATCGCGGTTCCATACACGCCCTCGGTTGTTAAATAAAGGAAGTTAATGACGTGGTCGACGCTGTATCCACGGTGACGGAAAATTCCCGGCATGTTGCGGCCAAACAGCGCGTACAGGATGAACAAGATCGCAAGCGCGGGCAGTGCCCACCCGGTTAGGCGCCTGGCGGCCTCAATCACAAGGACCACCAGAATCGCGCCGAATACGACGTCCATCGTGGTTGGATTACCCGCCCGGTTCACGATATCGATGTAGTTGACAATTACATACACCGAGGTCGCGACTGCGAGCCCTATGAGTATGAGGTCATAGAACGGAACCTTCGTCCGCGTGGCGTTTTTGAGCGGAGGGTAAAGAGCAAACGCAAGCACCAGGATTGCAGCTACGTGAATGGAACGGTGCTGCAGGATCGGGGGCGTTCCAAAGTAAGACGTCCACATGTGGTACAGCGAAAGCGCAATCGCGACAATGCTGATGATGAACGCGGCAGGGCGCCACTGGATGTCGCGCACCCTAGATTCACGGTCATATTGTTCGAGGATTTCCTGTTGGGATACCTCGGACGGCTCAGTTTCAGATCTGAGCTCATCGACCACTTCTTTAGTGGCCTTGTTGGGAGGGGTGGTCATGTTCACTCCGTTATCTTCAGTACAACGAACGCCCTATGTTCAATGTCGTCGGTGTCTATTTGATGGTCACCTACGCGAAGCGTGTGTTTCGTGGCGTGGGAGTGCACCCATCGAAGATCCTCAAATCTCTTGTTGATATTGCGCGTGTGGATCACGCCGTCTTCGATAGTGGTGATTCCTCCGGGGTCTCCATCGACTCCCGCTCCATATGACTTGATCGCAACCTCATCGAGGATCAACCCGTTTCCTTCAACGTGGTAGGTTTCCTGCCAAGGTTCATGCTCAATGGAATGAATCCACCGAAGCGTTACCGTCAAGCCGTCGTAGGCGTTCGTTTCGTAGTAGATTTGGCCAGTCTCCTGATTTTCAACAACCAGGGTTGGCCCACTTTGATTGGTCTGAAGCATCGCGATTGTGGCCGCGGCTGCAATGACAACCACGGCCACAAACGTGACGATCAGTGTCTTTCGCTTAGCTATTACAGGGCACCCTGCTCTTCGAAGTAGCGCTTAGCGCCGGGGTGCAGATCCACTGCCAGGCCGTATTCAACAGAGTCCAAGGTGATGTTCTTGGCTGCATTGTGTGCCTGGTGAATCTTGTCCAGGTTTTCGAACAGGGCCTTGGTCAGCGCATACACCTGGTCATCCGACAGGGATGGGGATACCAGAAGCTGGTTCATAATCGAGGCCGTTGATACGTGCTCTTCTTCGTCGTAGGTTCCACCCGGAATGACGTCCTCATTGAAGAATGGATAGAGCTCGATGAGCTTCTTCATTCCATCACCCTCGATCGGGACGATCTTCACGTCGTGGGAGGTCACGAGGTCGAGAACAGAAGCGTTAGGCAGACCCGACGTTACGAATGCGGCGTCAACCTGACCGTTCTTCATCTGATCGATCGCGTCGGCATAGGACAGGTAGTCCTCGTTGATGTCGTCGTAAGTCATGTCGTGTGCTTCCAGAATCATGCGGGCGTTGAGTTCAACACCGGAGTTCTGGTCACCAACACCAATGCGCTTGCCCTTCATGTCCTCAACGGAGTTAATACCGGACTGCTCGGTGGTGACGATCTGGACGAAGTTCGGGTAGAGGGCAGTAATAGCCTTGAGGTCTGCGAGGCCTTCCTTGCCCTCGAAGGGACCGGTTCCTTCAACTGCCTGACGAGTAGCGTCACCCATTGCGAATGCGAGTTCAGCGCGGTCAGACGTGATTAGCTCGATGTTTTCGACAGAGGCGCCAGTTGCCTGCGGAGATGCGTCTGCTCCAAGTTCATCGGAGAACACTTGCGCCATCGTTGCAGCGATCTGGTAGTAGGGACCGGACGTTCCGCCCGCAGCAATTGTTACGAAATCTACGGATGCGTCACCGGAACCGCCGCCTTCCGCGTCGGCTCCACCATTCCCGCCGCCAGAACAGGCAGCAAGTGTAAGAGCGGCAGCAGCTGTCATTGCCATCATCAAGCGCTTACGCATAGTTATTTCCTCTCAGGTCGGTAAGGATCGGAGGACTATTCCTCCAGCGGCCTGTTAAGCACGCCAATGTGCGTGAGGTTTGGTCAACAGGTAGATGAAAACTAGCAATTGCGAAAAAAGGCGTCAATAGATGTACCGAAATGAGAGTCAATTTAAGAATCTAACACCTGTTAAGTGGCGTAAATCACTTAGGTAACCCTGCCTTCGTTATTTAATCGTTACATGCAAGAAGTTGTGAATAAGTCCGCATAAGTGGGGGATCGGGGTGACATTGGCGTAAGTTGTACAAGACCACTTGGTTAGTTGACTCAACTTTGTTAGTCGATTCCTCGACTTCACAGAGTCACTGACCAAAGCCAAAAACTATCTTTCCATGACAAGCCTTTTCAAAGGAGCTGCCATGACTGATTTCATCTCTTTGTTCGTAATCGTCGTAGTGGCGCTCTTAGCGCCCTTCATCTCACACCTAGTTCCCCGCAGTTACCTACCCGAAGTGGTGGTCCTAGTTGCTGGTGGAATGATCGTCGGCCCGAACGTCCTCGGGCTTATCGAAGTTACGGACGCGATAACCCTGCTGTCTGAGCTTGGCCTCGCATTCTTGTTCCTGCTCGCCGGATACGAAATCGACATCAACGAGATCAACGGCAAGAAGGGCGCGGTCGCTCTAGGCGCGTGGGTGCTGACGATGGGATTAGCGTTTGCCGCGGTCTCTGTGGTTACCGAAATGTCGCCGCTGTCCTATGAAGGATCCGCATTCGTAATCGCACTATCGGCAACCGCGCTTGGCACAATCATGCCGATCCTGAAGGAACGCGGCATCATGAACACGCCGGTGGGCAAGGCCGTGCTGGCACATGGAACGGTAGGCGAGGTCGGACCCATCATTGCGATGGCCATCCTTCTTTCAGTTCGATCGACCTTTGAGACGATCCTGCTGCTACTAGCATTTTTCGCGGTGGCAATAGTCATGGCGCTTGCACCGGGACCTATCCGGCGATTCGGAACCCGGATCGTGGACCTACTTCACTGGAAAGCCGAAACGACGGCACAAACCTCGATTCGACTCACAGTGGTTGTCCTCGTGGGGCTCGTTACCCTTGCATCAGTCTTCCAACTAGACGTTGTTCTGGGCGCGTTTGCCGCTGGCTTCATCATTCGCCGCGCAGTACCGCACGGGCGTGAGGAGCTGGAAAAGAAGCTGGAGGGCATCTCTTACGGCTTCTTCATCCCACTGTTCTTCATCGTTTCAGGTGCCGGCATTGATCCGGCGGCCGTCGGGGAAGCACCGGGTCTACTGATTGGTGTCCTTGGACTGCTACTTGCCGTGCGCGCAACATCGGTGTGGATTTCCACCTTCTTCTCGCCAAACAGCGCCGACTACAGTCGACGCGAACGCGCCACCATCGCGTTCTATGCAACGACCTCGCTACCAATAATCGTTGCCGTGTCACACGTTGCGATGAGCGTTGACGCGATGACTCAGGAGACCGCATCTGTCTTGATTGCGGCAGGCGCGCTGTCCGTACTGCTTATGCCGTTCCTGGCTGCACTTTCCGGAGCCGCGGCAGAATCTGCGCCCGTCGATTTCGCGATCGTGCAACTTCGTCGCCGCCACCGCGCTTCGCGACCGACCCAGCAGGCCAAGTCTCGCGGCAAGAAGGTCCGCCAAACTGGGCGCACGCGAAAGCCGGAGGATCCGGCTCCGCGCAAGCCTCCCAAGAAGAGCACCATCGCCACGTCCTCGATTCCGCACGGCACAAGCAGCCCGAAAGTCAAGCAGCCGACCGCGAAAACCGGATCGGTTTCAAAGAATGGGACCTCCACGACCAAGAACGTGACCGGCAAGGTAGCCCCGGGCACTTCTAGCATTCCGCCCAAGGCTGGCGGAGGAGCCTAACGGGCGGGTGGCCGTGCAGATAGCCACCCGCGCACGAGTTAAAGGCAGGCAGATCCCCAGCTTCGCCCTCGAGAATGAAAACACCGCACAAGGTGCGTGAACGGCGTGGTCGAACGCGCGTACGTATGACGGAACGCGTTTGACGCGGTGTGATGGAGTCTCATTGCTTAGATAGACTGAAGCAATGGAGACTCTGACTCGTAAAGATGCTAAAGAGCGCAGTGACAGTGTTGACCTTGCCGAAATCGACATTGTTTTAGATCTGTCCAACGCCAAGACTTCGCAAGATTCGTTCTATTCAAAGTCGACTATTCGGCTTCAGACTGCGGATCCGGAGCTGTTTGTTGACCTCATTGCCGATTCCGTTGAGAGCGTGAAAGTTAACGGGGAACCCGCGCGCTATGAAGTCGGCAAGACGCGCGTAACCTTCCAAGACCTGCCAACAAATCAAGATATCGAGTTAACGATCGAGTCTCGCTGCAAATACTCAACAACCGGCGAGGGCCTGCATCGCTACGTCGATCCCGAAGACGGCGAAACCTACCTCTACACGCAGTACGAACCAACCGACGCCCGCCGCGTCTACGCATGCTTTGACCAGCCGGGCATGAAGGCGCAGTGGAAGTTCGAAATCACCGCCCCCGCCAACTGGACCGTCCTTTCAAACGAATCCGTTTCCAGTCGTGAATTGATTGACGAGGGCGTGGCTCGCTGGACCTTCAACCGCACGCATCCACTTTCATCCTTCATCACCGCAGTGGTGGCCGGCCCCTACGCGCACGTCGATGGTGGAGTTTGGAGCGGGGGAGCCTCCGACGGCAAGACCGTTGATGTTCCACTTGGAATCTACTGTCGCCGCACTTTGGAGCCCTACCTGGACGCGGACGACATTTTCAGCGTGACGCGCGCTGGCCTGGACTTCTATCACCGCCACTACGGGTTCACATATCCGTGGGGCAAGTACGACCAGATCTTCGTGCCGGAATACAACCTCGGCGCAATGGAAAACCCCGGGTGCGTTACTTTCAACGAGAAAATGATCTCGCGAGACAAGCCCACTCGCGCAGCACGCCAATCCCGCGCAAACGTGATCTTCCACGAAATGTGCCACATGTGGTTTGGCGACCTGGTCACCCCAAAGTGGTGGGATGACCTGTGGTTGAAGGAATCCTTCGCTGATAATCAAGGCTCTTTCGGCCTGGTTGAAGCCACCGAATTTAGCGATGAGTGGGCCACTTTCGCATCTGGCCGCAAGGAGTGGGCATACAAGCAGGATCAGCTCCCGACCTCGCACCCGATCGCCGCGGAAATCGAAGACGTCGAGGCCGCAAAGAATCACTTTGACGGCATCACTTACGCGAAGGGCGCCGCCGTCTTGAAGCAACTCGTCGCCTATGTCGGCGAAGATTCATTCTTCGAAGGCGCCCGCCTTTACTTCCAAGACCACGCATTCGAAGCCACCTCAATGGCAGACTTCTTGGAAGCACTAGAGGAGTCCTCCGACCGCGACGACCTTGACCAGTGGCAGAAAGCCTGGCTCCACACCGTCGGACCGTCCAAACTTTCCGTACAGCGCCACGACGATCACTGCGTCGTCTTCCAAACCTCCACCGACCCCAAGACCGGCGAGTCCCAGCTCCGCCCTCATCGAATCAACATCGGTTTCTACCGCGTCGAAAACGACCGGCTAGTACGCGTCGGACTCAAGGAAGTCACGCTATCCGACCAGCGTTTACGCGTCGATTTTCCCGAGGGCGAGGCTGACTTCGACCTCATCTTGAGCAACGACGACGACCTGACATACGCAATCGTTGTGTTGGACGAGGACGAGCTTCGCGTCGCTCTAGAGTATGTCGGGAGCATCGAGCACGCTACGTCTCGAGCGGTTATTTGGTCGGCGCTGTGGGCGGCCGTGCGCGACGCGAAACTGGATCCGGAAGATTATGTGGATGCGGTTGCGCGCCACGTCCTCGTCGAAACTGACGACGCGGTTGCATCCGACCTTATTTCTAATGCGCTAAGTGCCATCACGTATTTCATGCCAACGCAGAAGCGACGCGAAGTTGCGTCAAAGTTCGTGAACTGCGCGATCGATGCGCTTTGCAAGTCTGAAAGTGCCGACCGGAAGCGGGAATGGGCGCAGGCGGCGGTGCGGGGGCTCGTGTTGGCCGGAACACCAAATGATGACCAGATGGCGTTCCTGCAAGACATTGTCTCTGGCAACTCGCACCTGCTTGACGTTGGCCCAAACCTCGCATGGCGCGGACGCGTAACCATGGCGGCCGTTGGCGCGCTAAATGATGACGAGATCGAAGAATACCTAAAGGCCGACCCGTCAGGCGAAGCTGAAGTGTACGCACTGCGCGCCCGGGCAGCGTCCGCGGATCGCAAT
>FZPS01000017.1_pt27 | contig 12559 bp, 15 predicted proteins | sample 1817821 | NCBI WGS metagenome assembly FZPS01 (sample SAMEA104158645, study PRJEB21678) | metagenome | place: Germany | collected 2015-04-21 | reverse complement strand
TTCTTATTTTAAAATGATATACTATATTGCTATCATCGTGAACCTTTGGTGAGTTTTCATCCATAGCAATTTCTGGGTCAAAAACCCCTTCTAATTCTTCATAATCAACCTTTATCTTATCCAAAGCTAATTTACAAACCTCTTCTGTCTCCCCTACTACAAAAGCAATAGGATCTCCTATCCTTCTAACCTTCTTCTCACAAAATACTTCATGGTCCTTAAATACCACTCCATGACTATTATTAGGTACGTCCTTATAGGTAAATATTTTGATGACACCATCTACCTTTTCTGCTTCGCTAATATCTATATCTATATAGGCGTGGGGCAGTTTGGATCTCAAGGTCTTTCCATAGACCATATTATCCATATATATATCTTGAGGGTATAAGGCCTTTCCTGTAACCTTGCTATAAGCATCGATCCTTATGATATTCTTACCTACTATATCTAATTTCATCATTTCCCCTCCTCTATATATTTTATAGCCAATTCAACCCCATCTACTATTTTGTTGTACCCAGTACATCTACAAAGATTACCAGAAATCCCTTCCCTTATCTCCTCTCTAGTAGGATTAGGGTTTTTATCCAATAAAGCCTTTGCTGACATAATCATTCCAGGAGTACAAAATCCACATTGAACCGCTCCTACATCTATAAATGCCTGTTGAATAGGGTGGGGCTTGCCATCCTTCTCCAATCCTTCTATAGTCAGTATTTCACTACCATGGGCTTGAAAAGCCATAACTAAACAAGATGTGACCGTTTCTCCATCCATTATTACAGTACAAGCACCACATTCCCCTTCTCCACAGCCCTCTTTAGTCCCAAGTAATCCTAGCTTATCCCTAAGTAAATCTATAAGCCTCATATTTTCGTCTATATTTAAACTATAATCTTTTCCATTAACATTTAGTTGAATTTCTTTCATAGTCTCACCTCATCTAAATATTTCATGGCCTCTTCCAATGCTTCCCTAAACATTCTATCCACTGCTACTCTTTTATAAGGGAAAGTAGATCTTCCAGCTAATCTCTTCTCCATAGCCCTTTGCAACACTAAAACTCCTTCATCTACAGTACTATCCTCTAGCTTTTTCCCCAATAAAAATTGTTCTAGCTCCAATTCCCTCATAGGATATTTACCTAAGGAACCACTAGCCACTTCTATATTTATTATTTTCCCTTCTTCGTCTAGCTCTACCAATATAGCTATAGACAATCTAGATATGGCTAAAGCCTTTCTAAGACCTAATTTAGCAAAACTTAATACTTGATTCTCCTTAGGCTTTTTAAATCCAATGGAAACCAATAGCTCATCAGGTCTAATCTTTTCATTCTCATCCTTATAGTAATCCTCTATACTAATCTCTCTCCTTCCCCTTACACTTTTCAATATAAGGGTGGAATTCAAGCAAATTAAAGGAGGAATAGAATCGGCAGCAGGAGAACCATTGGCAATATTACCTCCTAAGGTTCCTTTATTCCTAATCTGAGGAGAACCTACCATATGGCAAGCTTTGTTTAATCCATATAGATTTCTTTCAAATAATGGGTTTTCTACCACTTGAGTGAAACTTACCCCAGCACCAATTTCTATATACTCTCCTTTATCTTTAATACCTTTAAGCTCCTCTATGCTGGATATATCTATTAATACCTTAGGATCTATCCTATTATTTCTTAAATCGATAACTATATCTGTTCCCCCAGCTATTATCTTTGCATCTTTACCATATTTATCTAATAGTTCTACTACTTCATCTACGTTTTCCCCCTTATAAACTTCCTCCAATGCCATTTATAAACCTCCTCTGCATAAAAACTTTTAGAAATACCGCCTCCCTTTAAAAGCTCCCTTGGAAGGCGGCTTATACTTTTTTCTAAATACCAGCTATATTCTTCAATATAAATAGTATAGCTAATACATACATTACTCCAGATATATCTTCTCTTTTACCAGTTATTAACTTCAATAATACATAGGATACCATCCCAAATACTATACCTTCTGCAATACTATAAGCAAAAGGCATCATGACTATGGTCAAAAATGCTGGTATTGCTTCTGTAAAATCATCTAGATCTATTTCTTTGATTGGGCTCATCATGAACAGACCTACCAGGATTAAAGCTGGTGCCGTGGCTTCACCAGGTATCATTCCAAATATTGGTGAGAAAAATAGTGCTAAGAAGAACATCCCTGCTGCAGATAATGCTGTAAGGCCAGTTCTTCCACCATCAGCTACTCCTGAAGCAGATTCTACATAGGTAGTTACTGTACTAGTTCCTAGACAAGCACCTGCTACAGTACCTACAGCATCTGACATTAAAGCTTGGCTAACCCTTGGAAGTTTACCTTCCTCATCTAACATATCTGCCTTAGAAGCTACTCCTACTAGAGTACCTACAGTATCAAATACGTCAACGAATAAGAAAGTAAATACTACCACTAACATCTCCCACGAGAATATGTTTTCCCATTCAAATTGAAATGCAACCTGTGATAAAGATGGTGGTGCTTTAAATACTGCCTCTGGAAGTTGAGTTATTCCCATTGGAATACCTATTATAGTAGCAGCTAATATTCCAATCAACAAAGCACCCTTGACATTCTTAGCTAATAATACTCCCATTATTAATAAACCAATTAGTGCTAAAAGTGGTCCTTTACTAGTTAAATTACCTAATCCTAATATGGTTCCATCTCCCGTTTCTACTATTCCAGCATTTACAAAACCGATTAGTGCGATAAACAATCCAATACCTACAGATACTGCTTTCTTTAAATTCATAGGAATTGCGTCAAATATAGCTTCTCTTACTTTAAATGCTGAAAGTATAATAAATATAATCCCTTCTAAAAATACTGCTGTCAGTGCAAACTGCCAGGATTTTCCCATACCTAATACAACAGAATAAGTAAAGAATGCATTAAGCCCCATACCTGGTGCTAGTACAAAGGGGTAATTAGCATAAAAAGCCATCATTAGTGTAGCTATTATCGAAGATAAAGCTGTAGCAGTAAATACTCCACCCCAGTCCATTCCTGCTTCTGATAATATACTAGGATTGACTATTAGAATATAAGCCATAGTCATAAAAGTAGTAATCCCAGCAAAAATTTCCGTCTTAGCATCGGTGCCATGTTCGCTAAGCTTAAAACGTCTTTCCAAGAATCCATTATTACCTTCTGCTTTACTAGACATATAAATCCCCCTTAAATTTAATTTTTAAAACACTATCCTCCTTTCATAAAATATATATTTAATGAAGATCTGGTGGACAGCAGGGACGGTCCCCCTGTCCCATTTACCGTCCTATACCAAGACCTTAATTAAATGCTCATTTAAATTGCAATATATTCTACTCAATTACTGGGGAAAGAATTTCAAAATTGTTTACATCTACAAGTCCTTTGTCGGTAATCTTCCATATTGGAGATGTGGATAGTGCCAAAAACGATAAGTGCATAAATGGTGCATGTATTTTACATCCTAAATCATCATTAACTATTCTCTCTAATTCTGCAATCCTTTCACTAACTTCATGGCCTGTTAATTCGTCAGTTATTAGTCCTCCTACTGGCAGCCTCATATCCCCTAGTACTCTACCTCTATTGGCTATAGCTAATCCTCCACCCATTTCTATAACTCGATTTACAGCTATAGTCATATCCCTATAGTTAGTTCCTACTACCATTATATTGTGGGTGTCATGACCTACGGATTCGGCAAAAGCCCCATCTCTCATACCAAAGCCCTTTACAAAAGCCCTTCCTATATTGCCTGTTCTTCCGTATCTCTCTACACAAGCTATACCTAGGGTATCGGTAGATACATCAGGTTCAACTACTCCATTGTATACCTTTACAGTTTCCTCTAATTTTCCTGTTAGGTTTTGATCCGGTATTACCTCTATACATCTAACCCTTGCTGTCGTTCCTCTAGCCTCTATTTGTAGATCCTCTTCAGATATAGGATCGATCTTTACGGAGCTTTTTACTTCAGCTGGATAGGTATATTTAGGCAGATCTATCAAAAGTTCTCCTTTAGAAGCCACTAGCTTACCATCTATGAATACTCCATCTACAGTCATCTCGTGTAAATCATCTATAACAACTATATCCGCTGCCTTACCAGGAGCTAATACTCCCACATGATCTAGTCCAAAGTAAGTAGCTGGATTTATAGTAACCATCTGTATAGCCTCTACTGGGTCTACCCCTTCTCTTATAGTCCTTCGGACTATTTCATTCATATGCCCTAAAGTCTCTAGATCTGCAGCCACCATATCATCAGTAGCCAGTATACATCTTCTAGAATCCATACCTTCTTCAGTTACAGCCCTAATACACTCAGCCATATTCTTTTGAGTAGAGCCTTCTCTCATAAATAGATATACTCCTTGTCTTAGCTTCTCCATAGCTTCCTCTTTAGTGGTAGTCTCATGACAGGAACACCTTCCCCCTGTAGATATAATATGGGCTGCCAACTCATTACCAAATAGCTCTGGCGCATTCCCATCTACTACCATTCCTCTAGAACGAGCATACATAGTTGATGCTAGTAGATCTGTAACTATTTCTGGAGTATTTCTATAGACGTGTTTTACATTGCTAAATCCTTGTAGCTCACCTATTCCTATTATGTTTTTATAGTTTAGTAAATCCTCCATATCCTCTGATGTAATATCTACTCCAGCTGTCTCTAAGTCTGGACTGTCTGGTGTCAGTGCTGGCACCACTAAATACACCTTATTAGGTACTGAATCTATCTCATCAGCCATTGCCTTCATCCCAACAGCTCCTAGAGCATTGCCTATCTCATGAGGATCCGCTACTAGGGTAGTAGTGCCCGATGGAATTGAAAGCCTAGAAAATTCCGTTACCGTAAGCATACTAGATTCAAAGTGCATATGGGAGTCTATAAATCCAGGGGATAGATATTTTCCTCTAACATCTATAACTAGCGTATCTGGACCAATTAAATCCCTACAATCCCCTACCAATGCTATATATTTACCTTTAATGGCAATGTCAGCCTTATAAACTTCTCTAGTAATTACATTTACCACTTCTCCATCATATAGGACTACATCGGCAAATTCCTTATCGCTCATCAATACATCTATTAAATTCCTGTATTCCATTGCCATCTTAATATATTTAGTATCCAAATTATTCCTCCTTTCCCTTGTGTCAATGCACAATTCACAATTATTAAATCCACTCTATAAGGGCTTAATAGGGACTACTTGTCGCCCAATTGTGCCTTGTGAATCGTAAAATTGCATTGTACCACTGTCCCATTAACCATCGTGGACATCCATTTCATCGATTATGCCTACAATTGATACATCTATAGGAGAATCCATTTTTCTTGCTGCAATTCTCGCAGCAGTACCTTTACTAAAGATCACCAACTCACCAATGCCTGCTCCTACTGTATCTACAGCAATTAATGGCTCTCCTACAGGTTCTAAATCTATATTTAGGGGCTGGGTAATCATTAGTTTAGTCCCTACTAAATTTTCATCTTTTCTTGTTGCTACTACAGTTCCAATCACCTTTCCTATATACAATTTAATCCGCCCCCTATCCTTCTATTTCAATATTTATTCCTAATTCCTTAGCCTTATCCCTTGCTAAAGGAGTTAATATGCTTCCCTTTGGCAATACCAAAGTATCCCCTTTAGTAGAAGAATTTATCAAATCCCTTTCAGTTATTATCCTTTTAGAACCTTGGCTATTACCTGTTTCTTTTTTTATATTCGAAGGTTTATCTGGAATTTGTTTATCCAATATTATATCTACATATTGGTCCTCTACAATCTCCACAACCCCCATATCCTTTAGATTGCTTATATGAATATATATCTGTTTGTTTATAGCCTTATTTCTACTAGGCCTACCTAGGTAATTGTTTACCGAGGAAAAGTCTAGATATACAGCCTTATCATTGTATAGATAGGTCCACAGGATATTGGATATGAAACTATCTATCATCCCTAAAGATACCTTGGATAAAGTATTCATGGTGATATTAGGTCCTATGATCTTGGAATAGGATTTTTCAATCTCCTCTAGTCTAAATACATCTTCTTCCCTATACACTTCCATTGGACGCAATTTATCTACTATATCTTCCACATCCAATATCCTCTCCCCCATAAAGGAAAAGGCTACAGATAAACTGATACCATGTTCCTCTAATCTCTTTAGTTCCTCTATTTTTTTATTCAAATCTATATTGGAACCAGTAAATACTACTAAAGCTTTACTAGTTGAATCAAAATTACCCTTACCATTTAGCTTTCTAGTAATATCTGCTAAAACATTTAAGGTTATCTTGTTTTTAGCCATTTAAAACACTCCAGGGTACTACTCATATTGTTTTAGTATAACTCTTTCAACCTCTGCATGGGGTCTTGGTATTACGTGTACTGAATGAAGCTCTCCAACAGCTCTTGCAGCCTCAGCTCCCGCTTCTACCGCTGCTTTAACAGCCCCTACATCTCCTCTAACCATTACAGTTACAAGACCAAAACCTATTTTCTCATAGCCCATTAATGTAACATTAGCTGCTTTTACCATAGCATCAGCAGCTTCTATTGAACCAACTAATCCTTTTGTTTCCACTAAACCTAAAGCTTGACTCATTATTATTCCTCCTTATTAATTAATTTTATTTTTTCTTAGTCTTTGAATCAGTTTTTTCGTCCTTCTTTTTATCATCCTTTTTATCTTTCTTTTCCTCTTTATTTTGTTCTTTCTTATTTAAGTTTTTGGAAAACTGTTCAATCAATTTATCTACCTCATCATGAGGTCTGGGAATTACATGGCTAGCAGCAACTAAGCCTACCCTATTGGCAGCTTCTACTCCTGCATCAACAGCAGCTCTTACTGCTGCCACCTCTCCAGCTATTTGGATATTTACTCCAATAGCTTTTTCTACACCAATAATTTTTTCTACTCCTATTAAGGTCACATCTGCGGCTTTGCTTGCTGCATCTAATGCAGCTACTGCAGTAGTAAGTCCTATGGCCTCAATAAGCCCTAATGCCTTTTGCATACTACACCTCCGTTCTAAGATTAACGCTTACCTTTAACCCTATTTACTGCTTCATCTAGGCTTATCATCGTAACTGTAGAATTTTCTTTTCCAACCTTTTCTCTTACTACTTCTTCGCCTTTTATAAGATCTCGTATTAGTTTCTCTTCTCTAAGGGTTAAATTGTTAACCTTTTTTTCTATGCCAACCTTATTAGTTAAATTAGGTCTATTAACGGTATAATCTTTTTTTTCATTTCCTTTATAATCTTTTCTTATAGAGCTTACAACATTGTCTAAGCTTTTAATATTCATATCATCAATTTTCCTACTAATACTAGTATTAGTCTGGCTATTAGGGTTGGCTTTTTTAGCTACATTATCCATAACCACCCTAGCTAATGGGTTAACCATAATATTTCACCACCCTAAAATCAAAATATTTTATCCACTTCATCATGAGGTCTAGGAATTACATTAGCTGAAACTACTTCTGCCACTTGAGCTGCCCTTATTTTACCACTTTCTACCGCTGCATTTACTGCTCCTACATCTCCAGATACAGTAACGGAAACAAGACCTGAACCTACAATTTGAAAATCTATAATCTCAACATTAGCAGCCTTAACCATAGTATCTGCAGCTTCAATGGCAGCAACTAAAGACCTAGTCTCAACCATACCTATAGCTTCTTTCATATTCCCTCACCTTCTTTATCTTATATTTGAAAAATACCTACTTATATCTATATTCTCATACCCAGGGATCTCAGCTCTTTCAAACTTTACAGCTTTCTCTCCTAAAGGTTTTGTTGCATCTATGCCAAACTTATCAGTCACCCCCCTTAAATCATGAGAAGGTTCCAAAGATGAACCTAATGCTTCAGGGATTACTACCATATCTAAGCTAGCTTGAGATCTTGTCGTAATAGCCCATTCTATATCCTGTAGGTCGAATATATCCACATCTCCATCTACTATAACCACTTGCTTTAAGTCCTTATTAGAGCCTAAAGCTGCTATAATAGCTGATTTGCCGTCCCCTTCTTTTTGCTTGTTTATAGAAGCAAAAGCATTAAATCTATATCCACCACCTTCTGTAACATTAACATCTATTACATCTACTTGATTTTTTAGATAATTATATAATTCCACTTCCCTAATAAGCCCATTGGATACATGCTCTTCTCTACAGGGGAAAGCCGCTTGGAATATAGGGTTATTCCTGTGAGTTACCGTATCTATCTCTATGATTGGATGAGGAGCTTGTGCACCATAATATCCCATCAATTCTCCAAAGGGGCCTTCTAGCTCTCTCTTTCCTGGTACTAGTCTTCCTTCCAATACTATCTCTGCATAGGCTGGTACCAATAGATCCACCGTTTCACATCTAACCAATTCCAAAGGTTCGCCCCTTAAGGCACTATCAATTTCATATTTATCTACTCCATAAGTAGCAGAAGGCACTTGACTAGCCATTAAAAACGGTGCATCATAACCTAGAACTATAGCTACTTCTAAAGCTTTGTTTTGTTTTTCTAATTCCAAGAAATCATTAGTAAGCTTTGGCGATGCTATAAGAGCTGAGAGTTCATTGCCTCCATTTACCTGGAATCTTCTTATAGAGGTGAAGTATTTCCCAGTTTTTGGATCCTTTACCACCATAACTCCCGCTGTTATAAATTGACTAGAATCCTTGCCCTGAAATTTAGGAATAGGTAAAATTCTAGGTAAATCTATATTCCGTCTAATTACGTTTTCCTTTACAGGCCCTCTATCTACTACCTTATAAGGCTGAGGGTTTGCTATAGCATCCATAAATTTAAACAGACGATTTTCATGGTTCATATGGAGTAGTTCATATATTATTTCCCTATCACCATAAAGACCTCCAGCCACCTTTACAGAGCTTCCTTTAACTCGATTAAAAAGTATAGGTCTTTTATTTCTAAAATATTTTAGCACTCCTCCTATCTCATACTCTGGGTTTACTTCTCTATCGCATTCTAATAGTACCCCCATCCTATCCATTTCCTCTAGAGTGTATCTAAGCATTTGCCTTTCCAAACTATCCCCTCCTTTCCTTATTGACCTTTCCAGCGATTTACTAGATTATTATCAATCCCCATCATATCCAGTATTCTTCCCGTCATGTTTAAAACTATGTCCTCTATGGTTTCTGGATGATTATAAAATCCTGGACTAGGTGGAAATATGGTGACTCCCAATCTAGATAGTTTTAACATATTTTCTAGATGTATAGGACTTAAGGGGGTTTCTCTTGGAACTAAAATCAACTTCCTACCCTCTTTAATAGTTACATCACAAGCCCTAGTCAATAAATTGTCAGAAAAACCATTGGCTACACTGGATAAAGTTTTCATTGAACAAGGAACAACCACCATACCATCTACCTTAAAAGACCCACTGGCAATAGGAGCTGCAAAGTTTTTATTATCATGAAAATAGGTAGCCATACCTTTAAGTTCATTTAAACCTACACCACATTCATGATTAGTTACGTATTCTCCCATGGTGCTTACCACCAAATGGGTTTCTATATTTAATTCCTTTAATGCTTTAAGAAGAGAAATAGCATATATGGAACCGCTCCCTCCTGATATCCCAACTACTATCTTCATGGCAATCCTCACTTTCTAGCCATTGATTGGGGCTTCTTCTAAATATCTCCCCTATATCAATGGAATAGGGGGACTTAAGCTTTGGTATTTACTATTTTAACACAACTATAAACTAATGTCCCCCTATAATCCTATTTATTATTCAACTTTATTTTCTTTATCTCCTCCGCCTTCCCATGGGTCCAATCCTTTTTCCCAAGCATCTATATATTCTTCCATAGTCATTATTTTAGCAAATATACTTAAATCCTTAAGTCCATATTCATGCATTTCTTCTGTTTTAGAATCACAGCAATCGCTTAGCGCTATTACCTTATAAGCTCTAGCTAGTGCATCTGTAGCTGTACTTCTAACACATACATTTGTCCAAACTCCTGTTACAACAACTGTATCTATATTTTCTTCTCTTAGATATAGGTCTAAATCAGTATATGCAAATCCACTATGTCTTCTCTTCGGTACTATATATTCTCCTTCTATAGGATATAGCTCTTCTATAAAATCCGAACCCCAAGTTCCTCTAACAGCGTGAACTGGCCTAACTTTAAAATCAGCATCGTTTTCCCTGTGAGCTTCTTGAATGTGTACTATTTGAACGTCGTCCCCTTCTCTTTCCCTTACCCATTTCATTAGATCTTGAAGATTTTTAGTTATTCTTGCAGCACCTGGACAATAAAGTGCACCTTTCTCGTTAGCAAAATCGTTTAACATGTCTATTATCAATATTGCATGTCTTGGCATTTAATCAACACTCCTTTTCCTTATTATTTACTTAGTTATATATCTTTCATGGTGTGGCGTAAGTTTCTTACGCCACACTTAGTAGCAAAATTAATACTTGATAGTTCTTGGTAGAACTTGGATACTTTGTCTCTTAACAAATTTACCAAATCCTGGTTGAACCTTAATTCCCTTAATCCCCTTGATATGTTCATCTATTACTTCTGGATGATTTATCCTATAGCTGTTTTCGTATTCCTTACTGTGTAGATTTGGGAACTCCTTAAATATTTCTGGATATCTCTCTTCTACGCCTTCTGGATAATTGTGAACGATTTTTTGTAGATCTTCATCGGTCATTTCTGCCAATGTACTATCTTCTACATCTTCAAATACCAAGTGACCACGAACTACTGTCTTAACTACTTTACCCTTTAGCTCTATGCCTTCAAGAGGATTGTATCCACACATAGTAGCTTCTTTCTTAGGATCTATAGTCCATCTCTTATCTAGATCTATGATTGTAAAGTCTGCATCGGATCCTATATGCATAGCACCTTTCTTTGGATATAATCCATAGTGCTTAGCAGCGTTAGTTGATAGTATATCTACTAATCTACTTAAGGATATTCTTCCCTTATTATATCCTTCGCTTACTAGTATTGGCACCATGGTTTCTACTCCTGGTATACCTGGGAAAGCTGTCCATATATTTAGACCTTCTTTAAGTTTTTCTGCTTCTAATTCATATGGCGCATGGTCTGTAGCTATAAAATCTACACTACCGTCTTGTAAACCTTCCCATAGCATTTCGTTATCCTTCTTCTCCCTCAAAGGAGGAGCTATCTTTGCCAATGGGCCATACTTAGTCATAGCTTCTTGATAGTTTAACATCAAGTAGTGAGGACAAGTTTCAGCAGTTACATTTAGTCCTCTTTCCTTAGCTTCTTTTACAAGTTTAGCACCAATTCCAGTGCTCATGTGTACTATGTGTAACCTAGCTCCAGTATCTTCAGCAAAGCTGATGCCTAATTGGATAGCAACCTTCTCTGCTAATTCCATTCTAGCTTCTGCCCAAGCTGGTCCGTCTAAACGCCCTTCCTTTTGGAATTTCTTTACATAGAAATCGCACATAGCAAAGTTCTCAGCATGAATTCCTATAGGAAGACCAGTTTTGGCTACTGCCTTAAATGCTTCATACATTTCTGGATCGGTAACCCTTGGATAAGTTGGCACTGATGGTGTCATGTATGCCTTGAAAGCAACTGCACCAAAATCAGCTTGTTCTTGAACATTATCTAACCAACCTTCTCTTACGTCTTCTCCTGTAACGCCACCCCACATAGCATAGTCTACTAAAGCTTGTGGTTCTACCAGTTCTAATTTTAGTTTTAATTGTTCAACGCTTCTTGCAGATGGAACGGAACAACAAGGCATGTCTATAACTGTAGTTACGCCGCCTCGTGCTGCTGCAGCTGAGCCGGTTAAGAAGTTCTCTCTGTGAGGGAATCCTTGATACATAAAGTGTGTATGTGAATCTATACAACCTGGTAATGTTAAATGACCGCCAGCATCAATAATTTCTTTGGCATCTATGCCATCTACATTGTCTAAGAATCCAGCAATTTTTTCGTCTTTTACTAAGATGTTTGTTAAAATAGTATCATCGCCTTGTGGAATCCTAGCATTCTTGACTATAACGTCATACATTTTGTAAACCCCCTTGTTATATTTAGAATATCTTAGATTAATAATATCATAGGGATAAAAAATAAACCTTGTTAGATTACTATAAAAATTTTACTAGAAACGTGAAAATCTATAAAAGATTTTGTAAGTATTTAATAATAGAATGATGAATTATAATATACATAATTTTGTTAAAATTATTGGCAAAGTAGTAATGATTTGAAAAAAGTTTAGCAAATTCCAAATTAAACTCTATCGTTGGATTGACCCATAAAGGCAGATACAAGTATTTTAGTGAACCGCTATATGACAAAAAATAGTATTATATATGCATAGAAAAATTACTAATAATTTGAAAAAAGAATAAAAATTTGCTTTTTAGTGTTGACATTGTCATTACGTAGTGGTATAATAAAGTCAGAAGGTCAGGGAAAGCAAATCGAAGGAGGAAATAAGA
>FZPS01000098.1_pt291 | contig 12565 bp, 6 predicted proteins | sample 1817821 | NCBI WGS metagenome assembly FZPS01 (sample SAMEA104158645, study PRJEB21678) | metagenome | place: Germany | collected 2015-04-21 | reverse complement strand
GCCAAGCGAGCGATCGGTCTGCTTGGCGGGGAGCTTGAAGAGATTTATCGATATGAGCTCTTCGAAATCGATGTGCCTTTCACTATCATTATCATCCGAAAAAGAACCGCCACCTTGCCACGTTACCCGAGGCGCACGGCAGCCATCAAGCGTCGACCGCTGTAATGATTTTCATCTATATTTTTTCTCATCTTTTTCTGCCTTGTATCGTGTAAGAACGCCGGATGATTCTTGCTCAAAACCGACCATTTATTGCCTGTTTTGTGGTAAAATAAAAGAGCAAAAAACCTGAATATCTCGCTGTTTTCCGTATTTTTTACAAGAACTGACAGGAAGCGTTTTGGGGCGTTTGCACCGGAACGATAGCCTTTCTTTGTAAAGCGAGAATAGACGCGCGGCACATCAAGAAAAGGTGAAAAAACTCTCGCCGTTTGTGCCGGACACAGTATCCTTAGGAGGACTTTATGGCTCAAGAGCCTGACATTAAAAATGACTATCATCTTCGAGAAGCGGAAGTGGATGCCGCGTTCCAAAATCCGGACAATCTTGTCATCCCTGTAGATCTTGAAGATGAGATGAAAAAATCGTTTATCGACTACGCGATGAGCGTGATTTCTGATCGGGCGCTGCCGGATGTGCGTGACGGATTAAAACCGGTTCACCGGCGTATTTTGTATTCTCTTTATACGCAGGGTTTTACATGGGATAAACCATACCGCAAGAGCGCGACAACCGTCGGTGATGTGCTCGGACGTTTCCATCCGCATGGTGACGCCAGCGTATATGACGCCCTTGTACGCCTTGCGCAGCCTTTTTCCATGCGCTATCCGCTGATAGACGGTCAGGGAAACTTCGGATCGCGCGATGGCGATCCTCCCGCAGCTTACCGTTATACGGAAGCACGTCTGACGCGCATCGCCGGCGAGATGATGGCGGATATCAATAAGGATACAGTCGATTTTCAACCGAACTATGACGACCGCCATGTGGAACCCGTCGTGCTCCCTGCCGGTTTTCCCAATTTACTTGTCTCCGGTTCAACCGGCATCGCGGTCGGAATGGTGACGAATATTCCGCCTCACAATCTTCGCGAAGTGGTTGAAGGCACCATCTACCTTATCGATAATCCGGACGCGACGATCGAAGACCTCATGGAGTACATTCCGGCGCCCGATTTTCCGACAGGCGCTCAAATCATGGGAACGACCGGAACACGCGCGGCATACTACCGTGGTCGCGGCAGCATCATCGTGCGCGGTCACGCGGAAATTCTTCCGTGGCAAACGAATCGTTATCGCATCATCCTTCATTCACTTCCTTATATGGTCAATAAGGCGCGCCTTATTGAACGCATTGCCGATCTCGTAAAAGATAAGCGCATTGACGGTATCTCCGATGTGCGCGATGAATCTGACCGACATGATGAAGTGCGTATCGTTGTCGAATTAAAACGCGACGCGACGCCTGCCGTTGTCCTCAATCAACTCTACCGTCATACGCAACTGCAAGACTCCTTTAGCGCCAACATGGTGGCTCTCATTCCCGAGGATGGAAAATACGTCCCCATGCGCCTGACGCTGAAAGACATGTTGACGCAGTTCATCATTCATCAGAAGGAAGTTGTCACGCGTCGAATCACGTTTGATCTCAATAGAGCTGAAGCCCGTCTTCATTTGGTCGAGGGTTTGCAGCTCGCGATTGACCACATTGATGAAGTTATCACGATCATCCGTCAGTCCAAAGACGAAACCGAAGCCAAGCAAAACCTCTGCTCCCGCTTCGCTTTATCGGAGAAACAGGCGCAACATGTAGTAGATATGCGGCTTGGCCGTCTTTCAGGTCTCGAACGTGATAAGCTGGTGGCGGAGCATGAGGAACTTACCGATCGCATCACGGGCTATAAACACCTCCTTGCCAATGAAACGCTTTTGCACGGAGTCATGAAAGACGAGCTTCGCGACATTGCAAATCGATATGGCGATGACCGTCGAACTGAGATACTGCCCGGAGGTGAGTTTGAGATTGAAGACGAAGATTTGATTGAAGAAGAGCAAGTCGTCATTGCGATGACCCGGGCAGGTTACATCAAACGCATGCCCGTCGACGTTTATGAGATTCAGCACCGTGGCGGTCGCGGAATTACCGCTATGCAAACACGGGAAGACGATGTCGTTGATACCATCCTTACAACCTCGACCCACCAGAATCTCATCTTTTTCACCAATTTCGGGAAATGTTATCGCCTTAAGGGATACCAGATTCCCGAAGCGAGTCGGCAGGCTCGCGGCATCGCTATCGTCAACCTTTTGCATCTTGATCCCGACGAGCGTGTTCGCACCTTTTTGCGGGCGGATACGCCAAAGGACGGCGATTACCTTGTCATAGCTACACGCCGAGGCATGGTAAAGAAGACGGCGCTTTCCGAATACTCCAATATTTACAGAAGCGGTCTCATCGCGATCAACTTACGCGAAGATGACCGACTGACAAATGTCCGGATCGCCGATGATCACCACGATATTATCCTCGTTACGCGCAACGGCATGTCGATCCGTTTCCCCGAGTCGAGCATTCGACCGACAGGACGCAACACAATGGGCGTGCGCGGCATCCGTCTTGATGATGACGATGAAGTCATCGGCATGGTCACGACTGATCATGACGATTCTCTCCTTGTCGTGACCGAAAAAGGTTACGGCAAACGCTCTCGACTTGAGGATTACCGTCCGCAAAACCGTGCCGGCAAGGGACTTATTACGTATAAAGTCACAAAGAAAACCGGCAGGCTTGTCGGCGCCGCGCAAGTCGATGACGAGAGTGAAATTCTTCTCATCAACGATCAGGGCATCATCATCCGTATACCTGCGGGAGAAATCCCCATTCAGGGAAGAAACACTTCAGGTGTTACGCTCATGCGCAGCCGTGACGGCAAAGTCGTCGATATGTCGATCGTGATCGACGAGGAAGACGAAATCAAACACGATGAAATCCGCGATACGGAGAGCGATATAGAAGACGCCGACCCGTCTGCGCACGAATACGACAGATCTGAATTCGAAGATGCCGAACCGTCTGATGAAGACGATGAGCTGTGAGGATAACATTATTACTCAAATCTGGTTTGGCACACTTCCGCGCGTAAAAATAATTACTAAGGAGCATCTTTTAGTATGAATACGATATTTAATCAATCACAAGGCCTGTTGTCACCGGAGCTGCGGAAAACCTCTGCCTCTGCACCGTTGAAACGTAGCGATGTGCCGATTGAACAGACGTGGGACCTCACGACGGTCTTTGTAGACGATGACGCTTGGGAAAAGGCGTTTTCCGAGTTGAAAAGCAAGAGAGGAACGTTTGGGGCTTACCAAGGTCAGCTTAAATCTTCTTCCGAGACACTCTTGGAGGCAATTCATCTGAAAGAATCGGTCGAAATGGCACTCGGCAAACTATTTGTGTATGCTTTTCATCGGAGCGATGAAGACACTGCCAACACCGTATATCTTGCGATGAAAGCGCGGGTCGGTGCTTTATTAGCCGAGCTGATGGGGGAGGCTGCGTGGTTTGAACCTGAAGTCGCGTCCATCTCAGAAAAAACACTCGAGCAATTCATGGAAGAAATGCCGGCGCTTCGAGAATATCGGCATTTTTTTGAAAACATCAGTCGCCAGAAACCGCATCAACTTGAGCCGAATGAAGAGGCTTTGCTTGCGCGCGCGTCTCAGATTTTCACGGCATCGGAAGAAACATACGGTATACTCTGCGACGCCGATATGTCGTTTAAGCCGATCAAAGACGAGAATGGGAATAAAGTCGATTTGACACCCTCTTTGTATGGCGTTTTCTTAGAAAATCGCACCCGTCGTGTGCGTCGTGATGCCTTCCGTAGCATGTACGAAACGTTTGGACAGTTTCGCAATACCTGTGCCTCAACACTTTCGAATACGATAAAGGTGAACACATATATCAAGAACGTTAGGCGCTTTGAATCGGGTCGTGAAGCTGCACTTTTTGAAAATGCCGTTCCGGAGTCTGTGTACGACAGCCTGATTGAAGCCGTTCATGATCACTTGCCGCTGCTGCACCGTTATGTGCGGCTTCGTAAACGCATCCTCGGTGTCAGCAAACTCCACTCGTATGATCTATATGTGTCACTTGTTGAGGATGTCGATCATCGCTATACCGTCGACGAAGCAAAAGAGATTCTCTATAAAGCGCTCGCTCCCCTTGGAAATGATTATGTCGCGCTTCTGCATCAGGCGTTTGATGAACGCTGGATCGACTGGGCGCCGAACATCGGTAAACGCTCCGGCGCTTACTCAGGCGGTTCTTATTGTACGAATCCTTTTGTTCTGATGAACTGGCATGGGACACTCGATAACCTCTATACGCTTGCGCATGAACTTGGTCATAGTTGCCATTCAAAGATGACACGTCAGACTCAGCCTTATGTGTACGGCAATTACTCGATTTTCCTTGCTGAAATTGCGTCTACCTGTAATGAAGTACTTCTCACGGCCTATCTGCTTGACCACGCTAAAGACGATAACGTTAAAGCGTACGTGCTCAATCATTTCCTTGATGGATTCAAGGGCACCGTTTTTCGCCAGACACAATTCGCGGAATTTGAACATCTGATTCATCAGGCGGATGAGCAGGGTGTTGCCCTCACGGCCGAATACCTCTCCGAACAATATGCCGAACTCAACCGGAAATACTATGGCAAAAGCTTGTCCGTCGATCCTGAAATCGCGTTTGAGTGGGCGCGTATCCCTCACTTCTACTACAACTACTACGTTTTCCAATACGCGACCGGTTATGCCGCCGCAACCGCCCTCGCAGATGCCATACTCACCAAGGGACAGACGGCAGTCGATCGTTACCTTGAATTCCTTTCCTCCGGTTCTTCGGACTGGCCCATCGGCACGTTAAAGCGCGCCGGCGTAGACATGACAAAAAAAGATACCATCGTCCGTGCGCTCGATGTTTTTGAGCGCCAGTTGGATGCTATGGAGAAGCTGATCGGGTAATCTGATATTCAAAGGTTGAATCGTTGATCATGTTGCGGTGCAGGTGAAACGCCGGTACCGTTCGCGTTGATCGTCACCGGCAAATATCCATATTTGTTTACCTGACTGCTTTTATCGCGAGTTAGCAGGAAGAAGGAGTATGGCCATGGACTTCAAAAAAATCAATGCAGCCATTCCTCCGCGAGATGAAACAGCGGCACAATGCGCGCGTGATCGCTGGAATAATATTGCTAAACCGATCGGCAGTTTAGGATTGTTGGAGGACGCGATCGTTGAGATTGCTGCGTTGACCGGCACGATAAAAATATGCATCGACCGACGCGCAGTCGTCGTTTTTTGTGCCGACAACGGTGTCGTTGAAGAAGGTGTTACACAAACAGGACAGGATGTTACCGCACTTGTAGCAGGCAATATGCTCAAGGGTCAATCTGCCGTCTGTTTAATGGCGCGTGTCGCACGCGCGGATGTCTTTCCCGTTGATATCGGTATGTGCTATGACGTACCGGGCATTTGTGATTGCAATATTCTCAAAGGAACATCGAATATTATGAAGGGGCCAGCCATGTCTCGAGAAGATGCCGAGCGCGCGATCGAATGCGGTATCAATATTGCTAAAAAACTCCATGACAAGGGCTACCTGGTGCTCATTTCCGGAGAAATGGGTATAGGCAACACGACCACGTCCGGCGCCGTTGCTGCCGTATTGCTCGGTGAATCGTCGAAAATGGTCGCGGGGCGCGGCGCAGGCCTTTCAGAAGAAGGACTTGTGCGAAAACAGCATGTAATATCGAGGGCGATAGACATCAATCAACCCGATCCGAAGGATGCGCTCGATGTCGTTTCAAAAGTCGGCGGTCTTGACATTGCAGGGATGGCCGGTCTTTTCATCGGAGGTGCGCTGTATCGCATTCCCGTGCTCGTCGACGGTGTCATCAGTGCCACCGCTGCGCTTGTGGCAAAAAGCATTTGTCCTGCTGCGTCGCAAGCCATTTTCGCAACACATTTGTCTTCGGAGCCTTCCGCGAAAAAGCTTCTCAACGTCCTCGGCATAAAAACATTCATAAAGGCTAATATGCGTCTCGGTGAAGGCACAGGCGCCCTATGTGCTTTACCTCTCCTTGATATGGCGTTGTCGGTCTACAACGGCATGGTCTCGTTCGACGACATAGGACTTGCTCCCTATGACGTTCATAATGTGTAAACGCGTATCTTTATGAAAGTAACGTTTAACATCAGCAATTGTTCTGACGATCTGAATCGTTTTGCATCAAAAGCGGATTTTGAGACATATCTTCGCGGGTTTGACGGTGTAGAACTCATATATGTTGAACCTGAAGAATCGGATAAGCTGTCTTCTCATTCCTTTGTTATTGAGCCTAAGCATGTTATCGGTTTTCACATGCGTTATTTCCCGAGCTGGATCGATCTTTGGCGCGGCAATAAGGATGCGCTCATACGGGAATTTGATCATCTCGAGAATGTTGAACGGATCTTTGGAGGGTGCGATCGCGAGGCACTTGTACGGGTTTTTAGAGAAGATCTCAAACTCGCGCATCAGTATGAAGCGGAATATGTTGTTTTTCACGTTTCACAGGCTTCAATTGAAGAGACATTCACTTGGCGTTATCGACATACGGACGAAGAAGTCATTAGTGCTTCGTCCGAGATTTTGAACGAGGTTTTTGCGGACGAGGACGGATCGATCATATTACTGCTTGAAAATTTATGGCAACCTGGACTCACATTTACATCACCCGATAACACAAGACGTCTGCTTGAAAAAATCAACTACCCTAACACAGGTCTGATGCTTGACACCGGTCATCTCATGCATACCGATACGAACCTTGCCTCAGAGGAAGAAGCGCTTTGTTATATTCACCAGCGCCTCGATGAGCATGGAGGTTTAATGAAAAAAATACGCGGCGTCCATCTGCATCAATCGCTGACGGGCGATTACAGTGAAGCCGTCACTGCGGATCCTCCCGTTATGTCGCCTACGTTTGCCGGGCGGATGAACCAGATGTATTCACACGCGTTTAAGGTTGATCGGCATTTACCGTTTACTTGTTCCGGCGTTGATCTCCTTATTGAGCGAATCAATCCGGATTATTTGACGTTTGAGTTTGTCACTTCTGATCGGGAACAGCACGCGCGCTATCTGAAAATGCAGTGGGACGCGCTGGCTCCGCGCGTTCTGCCGTTAGGCGCTCGCGCTTCGCGCGGATCATGTGAGATCGGCTGATGAGTCCTTTTAACATCTAAGAAAGTTCATCGTCAAAGACAGGCTATGTAACGCCATGCACCTTTTGTTTTATTCATCGTTAAGGATGAGTTCACGGAGACGTTTGTTTTCGGCGGCACTTGAAAGAAGTGGAGAGCCGGAGGCATATCGACTGTCAAATCCGCAGGAGGCTCGCCATTCACAGTAGCTGCAGGGGTTATTGGATCCGCGGAGCGCGGGGCGTGCGGCAAAGTTACCTTTAAGAATGTCATCCATTGTACGCGTGGCTCGCTTTTTTGCATAGCGGGCGACACGATCGGCTGAATCGCCTTCATCCCAAACTTTTTTCTGAGACTCAAGCTGTTTGACCGACTCTTCAAAGGCCTCGTCCCTGCGATTTGTGAATTCGGACGGTGTTTTGGATACGGGTGTCGTAAATCCTGCAAAATAGAGTTCCCGCACGTGCGTGTCGGGCCATTCTTTTTCAAAGGCTGCCTTGTAAAGAGGAAGCTGCAGATCAGTGCCGTCATAAAGCCCTGACCACGAGAAAGGTTTGCCCGTACGCTTGTAATCGAAGAGACGAATGTTGCCTGCCGGATTCGCGTCTACGCGATCAATCAGTCCGCGAAGGACGAACGATTGTCCGTCTGACGTAATAGTCAGCGGATTTTTATCGCTTTGAGGGAAATAAACCTCAAGCGCTTTCGGAAGATAACCGGAGGCCTGATTGAAAGTGTCCATCACCAACAGTGTCTCCGCCGCGTGCAAAGCGATACGTTCTCCGATTCCGGCAGCAAGATCCGATTGGCGATACCACCCGAATCCCGGCGTCTTTGCGGCGCGATCATAGAGTTCACGAGGGTAAGTTTGTTGAAGCGCATTTCGCCAAGAATTTGCGACCTTTTCTGCTTCATCCGTGTTGACGGCACGTGCTAATGCTTTAACGAGATCCGATGCAGCCAAATCCACCATACGGTGCAGCAGCTCCCCTTGTAAGTTGGGCGCATCCTCGGCGATCGTACGTTCTTTCGCACCAAGTACCGTATTGATGAAGAACGCGAAGGGGCATTGATTAAAGGACTGAAGAAGACTGATACTGATTCCTCTTCTGTTGGTCATAGCGTTGAGGATGAAAGACGGAGGCAACGAGATGACGCGCTCCTGCAGTGTTTTTGGCATAGCATCCGGCCGATTCTCATCTTCAGAAAAGGAAGCGGTAGCGTCCCTATCGAAAGGTTCTCCATGTCCCTGAACTTGAGCGGCTATGCTCTTTTCGATAGTCAGTCGCCAAAAAGGCAGAACGGTTCTGTTTCTTCGAAGGAGACGTGTGGCCGGTATAAGGGCATTCCAACGTATATCGGGATGTTCGTCAGGCTCGGATACGACTAATTGTGCTTCAGCTAAACTTTCAAGTTCATTAAAAACGGATGAGACGTCATCGCCAAGCGTCGGGGAAAAAAGCGACACGCTGTCCTTCGCTGTCGACAGGAGCGAGCGCACCAACCAAGCCTGCTCGGCGGGGAGGCTTGCTTTGCGGTTGGGAAATGTTTTTCCAAGAAAAGATGAGAGCCAGTCTCGCTCGTCATCACGCAGGTATCCTTCTTGTCCGGCGTCCGGAGGAAAGGATGAGGCCGTAGCTCCGAGGATATAGAGGACGCGGCACGGCCAATTTGCGATTTGTTCCAATGTCCCTACACGAATCCGATCAGCACCTGTGGGGATGGAAGAAAGTTCCAGTCCGGAAATACCTGCTTCCATCATGCGCGTAAACGACTCCTGTGAGATGCGTGTATTCCCAAGAATCTCGGAAGCCTCAACGAGAAAATCGACAGTGGCGTTCCACGAAGAAACAAGCAAAATGGCGCTGTCCTCGCGCCCATATTGCAAGAGAGTATCGCGCCTTTCGGCAACACGCTCCGCGAGGTCGTTATTCACGTCTAGCGATTCAGATGTGCTGAAAAGATGATCCAAAAGGAAGGCGCACTTGGCGCTGCCAGACCGTGCCTGACGCATCGCAGATGTCTTTTCAAGCAGTTGACGGATGTGATGGAGCGCTGTCGCTACGCTTTCCCAATCAGATGGAGCGATGCCGCTCTTGGCAAACACATGACATATCTTTTCATGATCAAGGGAGACAATCTTTCGAAAGTCGCGTGAAGTGCGCCATCCGGCGGCGAGCGCAGCGTTTTCAAAAAGATCAATCGTCCTCTCATCAATAGGCGACAAACCGCAGCGATAGTAGGCCATGAGGTCATTCATCGTAAAATCGTACGCTGTGAGGCGTAAAAAGGCTATGAATGATCGAAGAAAAGAACTTTGAATCAGGGGTTTGCGGATGTCAAGATAAGCGTCGATGCCGTAGTCGAGCAATGCTTGATGGAGTTTCTCCGCAAGACCCGGATCGCCGGAGAGCGCGATCGCGATATCGCGCCGGCGCAACGGCTTCTCATGCGACGAAGACGCGCCTTCTGTGTGCCCGCATTCAGGACAGGAAGCGCCCACGTTCGCCTCTTTGCCGTTTGTATAACCAATTCGCTCGTATCCAAGCAGCAAAGACCTGATCTCGGCTGCGGCGAAACGCGTCTCCTCTTGTGTGTTGACGGCACGAACCAGACGAATGGCGGGAGATCGTTTTTCCTTAAATGGTACTCGAACCGGACGAGCATTAGGGAATTGAAGGGTGAGGGTGTTTAGAGTGTCGCGCCCGTGACGAAAGGCAAGTTCTCCACCCTTTTGTTGGTCATCTGCCATGACGGTGATGGTCAGCTGTCCAACGGATGCGGCAAGCGCGCGCAACACATCAAATTCCTGCGATGTGAAGTTCCGAGTTGTACCGAAGCCTAGTATCCAAAGCGCGGAATTTTCGAGAAAAGAAAGGGCGGGAGGATGCGGTCGTTGGTTGAGAAGCGCGGCAAGTCTTGGCAACGTCGTATCGGGATCTAGGAGGTTCCGGCGCAAAAACTCGTCGTCCATCGTCTCTTTGAGAAGTGCGAAATCGAAACATTTGTCGCGTGTCGCGCCGGCACCGGAGAATATCGTCGCTTCGGCGGCATCCGTTATTACAGTGGTTCTATCAGCAGGAGTCAAATCGGAGCCAACCGATGCCGGCTCCTCTGTAGTCGCGGAAGTCGCGGCATCGGCATTGGCAGTGTCATTGCCGGCTGCACGGTAAAGGTCGCAGGTGTCAATACCGTAACGTTGAAAATCGCCAAGGACGCGAACGAGTTCCGCCGCATAGCGCGGGCGTCCGGCAAGGCGGTGAAAACGCCGGAACGGAAGATCGCGGTCGAGTAGTGATTTCTGGGCGATGACGGCCTTTCCGGCTTTTGAAATCACTTTTTGAGCATTTGTGCCGCTTTCAGAGAAAAGACGTGTAGCGAAGCGGTTGAAGGAGAGAATTTCAGCCATCATGAGGCCGTTCGCCTTAGCGCTTTCGAGGTAATGGCGCTCCGTATCGGCTTTCATGCGTTCGGGAACGATAAGAAAACCGCGTCGATCAGGCCACAGATGAGTCATGCGCGTCATCTCATCGAAGACGCGCGCCTCTAATGCGTGATGATCCGTGGAGTATAGTATGGTGATCGCCGCGTGGGTCATAGAAGCTTTTCTGAAGATGCCGTGCCGAGTACCCGAACATCGCCTTTCATTTGCGTTGCTTTTATCTTATCAAAGTATTCCAAGAGCGCGACTGCGTAACGGCGAGTTGTACCGAGTTGAGTCCTGAAGTTGGCAAGTGTGAGTGATCCGTCGCGTTCAATCGAACGTAACGCGAGCTCCAGAGCTTGATTCACCATGTTGCGATGCATGATGATCTGCGATGTCAGAAGCACAAGCGTTCCTTGGCGAAGAAGATAAGATACGCGTTGCCATGTTTCTCGGGGATTCACGTTTTCATCGAGCCACGTATCCGTTGAAGGAGGGGTGTACGCATTTTTTATAAAGAACATCTCAATCGCTTTAAGCGCTCGGATGTCGTCTTGATTCAATTCAATGTGACGTCCCGGGAGCGTGATACTGCCATCTTGTTCGACGAGCGTTTTTCTTTCAAGGAGTTTTGCGATGACTTGATCGGAGAGGCGGATATCATCTTTAGGAAGCAATCTAGTGCGCAGTTCTTCTCGCCGCATCCCATGTTCAAGCGGCTGATCTTCGTAATATTGTTCGAGCAACATACGAGCCTTTTCGCCGAGTGACTTAAGTTGCTTGTCAGAGATGACCGTTTCCTCATTCAGTTTAACGATTTTGCCGGTATCGATCAGTGTTTCAAGAAAGCGTGCTTGGTCGCCGAGACCAATGCCGGCGCGGTAGTACGCCAATTTCAGTTCGACGAAAGGATCTCGGTTTTGAACGATGGCTTCTAAAAGGCGATCCTCGGGGTTATCTCTTTCCATGGCGGAAAACGTGCGTGCATTGTCCGGATGGTATCGTTTTCGTCGCGCCGGAAGAGGGTCAATGACACGACCGCCGCCGATCGTCTCTACCGGCGAATAGAAACGCACAATAACATGGTCGCCATAGCGCGCATGAAGCGGCGTTTCAAGCCGAATTTGCGCCAATGCCTGATAGCCTGCGTCAAGACGGTCGCGATCGAGAAGTATAATACGTCCGAGCGCGCTTTCGGTAAGTAGGTAGACGTGAACGCGTAAATTATTCTTAATTGAAAAACGCGCTCCGCGAATGGCATGAAGCGTGACATCGAGCTTGTTAGATGCGAAAAGACTGCCGAACGCAGCAAGCGTTGAGCCGCGTGAAAGTTCGTCCCTCTGTATTCCGGGGAGATTGAGAGCGGCGCGTTGTCCCGCTTCCGCTGTTTCTTCTGTTTGCTCATGGACTTCAATGGTACGTACGCGCAACGGTTTTTCGCCCGGGTAGAGTGCGATTTTATCATTCGTATGAATTATCCCTTCCGTTACCGTCCCTGTAACGACGGTGCCGAATCCATCCATCGTGAAAACGCGGTCGATAGGAAGCCGAAAAGGGCGGTGAGCTCTGGTAAGATTCGACGCGCGCGTACGCCGGATGACGTCAAAAAGTATCTGTCGGAGTGTTTCAATGCCTTCGCCGGTGACAGAGGAGGTTTGAACGAGCGGTGCATTTTCAAGAAAGGTGCCGCGCGTATGTGTGCGCACATCTTCTTCAGCAAGGATCTTCAACTCATCATCAGCAAGATCACAGCGAGTCAGGGCGATGACGCCATGTCGGATGCCGAGAAGGTGAAGGATACCGATGTGTTCAATCGTTTGAGGCATGACACCTTCGTCGGCAGCGACGGCCAATAATGCGAGGTCGATACTGCCTGCGCCCGCCAACATAT
>FZPS01000004.1_pt90 | contig 12571 bp, 14 predicted proteins | sample 1817821 | NCBI WGS metagenome assembly FZPS01 (sample SAMEA104158645, study PRJEB21678) | metagenome | place: Germany | collected 2015-04-21 | reverse complement strand
AGCAAAAACCGACCATGATTATTTCGGATGAGTATAAAAAAATTCTCTGGAATCAGTCTTTACGTGGGGGGAATTCCTATGGAGAAATCTCTGAGGGAAAATACCTCAACTTTGACGATTATTTTAGTCAAATAAAACCGACACTTATTTCAAAAAAACCTCGTCCACTATACCAGACGAGCTGCGGTTCTATAGACTTAAAGCTTTTTCGCACCAAACATATACCGGATTCTGTTCAATCTTGGCACAATTCTTTTTATTCTCTTGGAGTTCTCGTCGATGAGCGCATCCTCTACCCTTCAGATACCCGTTTTGACACCGATATGCTCTACTGGATGCTCGAAGATTATCCCACGATAGAGTATATTTTTCATGACACCCAGTTTTATCCTGGAGGAGTGCACGCCTATTATGAAGACCTGAAAACGCTTCCAAATGACATAAAGAAAAAAATGTTTCTCTGTCATTATGGAGACAATTTTGCTCAATACGATCCAGAAAAAGACGGCTTTGCCGGCTTTGCAAAACAAGCACATTTTTATCATTTTGATAGATAAAAACATAAAACATGATGAACATCGTATTCATCGAAAAGGAGAAAAAATTGATTAATCGTGTTGAAATCAAAACAGAAGCAAAAACACACTTACGGGGCAATTGGAAATATCCAATCCTTATAACTCTTGTAACGCTCGTACTTTCGACCTTATTTAACTTTAGGACAAGTATGTCTTATGTAACAGGTATACGCCTAAGTGCAACTGATGAAGTATTCAGTTTCATATGGCAATTTTTTGCTTTTATCATTTCTGTTGCATCAGCTTTTTTTTACTTGCGCTTTGTTCGAGAAAGAGAGGCTGCAAACTTTCAAACCTTCTTAGACGGCTTTAACCTCTTTTGGAAAGCAACACTGACTTTTTTACTGCTTACAATTCGGCTTATCGGCTGGACTCTACTATTGATAATCCCAGGAATCATTAAAGCCTTTGCATATTCACAAGTACATTTTATTATCGCAGACTATCCTGACATAAAAATCACTGACGCCTTTCGCCTGAGCAATCTTATGACAAGGGGCTATAAGCTCGATATTTTTGTTTTCTACCTTTCGTTTCTCGGTTGGATACTTCTTACTCTAATCACTTTTGGCATAGCAAATATTTTTGTTTCACCCTATATGGATACCGCAGCAACAAAACTCTATCTTCACTTAAAAGAAAACGCTGTGCAAGCAAGCCTTATCGATGCAAATACAGATGAAAAAGAATCAAGCGAAGAGGTAAACGAAGAGCAAAAAGATGAAGCGAAAAGCGAAACGGAAGTATAAATGACAATTAAAGAACAAAACCCAAAAACAAAAAAGAAAAACAGCGGTCTTATAATCTTGGGGCTTATTGTAGTCCTTGGAATTATTTTTGCAATAAACCAATGCAATACCGGAAAACAAGAAATTGCAATGCAAAGAGCAGGTTCAAACCGAAGTGCTTTTTGGATAAACCTCTATAAACCAGATTCTATAGCAATATTAGAAATAAATGGCACCATAGAAGAAGCGAACGCAAGTTATAACCAAGCTTGGCTTTTAGAAACTCTAGAAAATCTAAAAAACGATAAAAAAAACAAAGCGCTCATTCTCGAAATAGATTCCCCTGGTGGAGCCGTCTATCAAGCAGATGAACTCTATCTCGCCCTCAAAGACTATGCAAAAGAAAAACCTCTCTATGCCTATTTTAAAAGCATGGCAGCCTCAGGCGGCTATTATATAGCATGTGCTGCGGAAAAGATTTATGCAAACCGAAACACACTTACTGGCTCAATTGGCGTTGTCAGCGGAATGTCCTTCGATATTACCGAGATGCTTGACAAGCTTGGTATAAAAATGACAACTGTTCACTCTGGAAAGAATAAAAACATGCTCAATCTAAATGAACCCTTTACAGAAGAACAAAGGGCAATCATGCAAAGCGTATCAGATGAATGTTACGAGCAGTTCACAGGAATCGTCGCTGAAGCACGAAACTTAGATATAGCTTTTGTAAAAAAACTTGCAGACGGACGTATTTATACCGCAAAACAAGCCCTTGAAGCGGAATTGATAGATGGCATTAGTCTTTTCGAGGAGGCACTCGAGGAATTAAAATCGACCTACGCTTTTGATCCATATATCCATACAGAACGATTGTCCTATCAAAAGAAAAAAACAGTCTGGGAATCGATGTTCGATATTAAAGCTCTTTTATCAGGACGGAAAACTGAAGCTGAAATCATTTTACAAATACTTGAACCGCCAGTCGCATTCCCTGCATATTATTACGCACCCTAATAAAAAAAACAGTCAAGATTTTTTTCTTGACTGTTTTTTTTCAGCTGAAGACAGCTAATCTTCTAAATGCAAGCGCTTTTTAATACGATTTGCAATTTCTACTAAATTAAGCGGTTTCTTAAAAAACTCAACCGCTCCCATTTCTTTTACTTCTTTTTCTAAATCTTCATCTTCCAAGGCTGTGATTACACAAACAATCGGTTTACCATATTCTTCAGAATTATATATTTTTTTGCATACTTCAAAACCATCGACTCCTGGCAAATCAAGATCGAGCAAAACACATTTTGGTTTTTTATCGACAAGTTGCACACCTGCTTCAAAGCCATCAAAGGCTTGATACACAACAATCTTTTCATGGGCTTTTTCTAGAAACTTTGCTATAACAGAGTTTAAACCCTTGTCATCATCGACAATGAGCACCGATGCTTGTTTTGCAGAACCTTGTTCGTATAAGTCCAAAACATCTTGAGGAATCCGCATATTGCGTTTTCGCATAAAATCAATCAAATCGTCTAAATACACCCGAAATTGACCACCGGGAGTTGTAAATGCTTTTAAGTGTTCACCGCGTATCCAATTTATTGCGGTTTGATTTACTACTCCACAAATTTTTGCCACTTCCAAAGCTGAATATACGATATGTATTTGTGAATCTTTTGCCATAATGCTCCTCTATACCTTAGCGTTTCAATCATCATAACACAAAAATTGAAATTCAGTAAGTCTTTTTTCAATTTATAACAAGGTATTTATGACTTTTAAAGGGAAGCCATAATACATACATTTTTTTATAATTTTATCTCTATCAAAACCTTTAGAAATATACGAATCTATCAGATCGCGAAGTATTTCCTCTTCATCTACATCTTCAAAAGCGGTATCGAGAGCCTGTTTTGCGGTCTGAGAGCTAATACTTCTCAACAAAAGCTCTTGATAGAGCTTCGTGCGACTCTCTTTTTTACTCCGCATACGCTGGCGCAACCAAGCTTCCGAAAAACGCAGGTCCGATAAATGCCCCTCGTATTCTAAAAAATCTAAAACCGCATTAATATACGAAATGCGAAATTTTTTTTTGAGCAATTTTTGAAAAAGTAAAAAGCGTGATTGCTCGCTTCTATTTAATAAACCCATTGCATAGCGTTCAGCAAGATAGGCTTCACTTGCATCGAGTAAAAGCAGGCTTTGTTCTTCCGTTAGACAAAAAGAAGTTTTTTCACCTTTTTCTCTATCTTCAAAGAAAACAGTCTCAAACTCTTCAAGGAGTTTTTCAAAATTTTCTATACCGAAATACCAATCGCGCACAAAAAAAACAGGTCCTGCTGTGGGATGTATCTTATACAACCCTGAAAGAACCTGTTTTATACCTTGAATGCAAATTGTATTTTTTGAATCTTCCAATTGCTCTTCTAAAATACTAACGTTTGCTAAATTGGAATCGCTTTCGTGCACCAGGTCGACCGTATTTTTTTCTTTCGACCATTCGTGAGTCACGAGTTAAAAAGCCATTTGCCTTTAAAGCGCTGTAGTTTTCTTGATCAACTTGAGATAAGGCGCGTGAAATGCCATGTAAGCAAGCACCAGCTTGTCCGTTTAATCCACCGCCAGAAACGGTAATAACAAGGTCGTATTTATTTTCACTTGCAGTTACCATCAAAGGTTGTCGTACCACTTGTATTTGTTCTGCTGTTGCAAAATAATCTTGAATATCTTTGTCGTTGATAGTAACTTTTCCTGAACCGTCGCGAACGTATACTCGTGCAACAGCTGTTTTTCTTCTTCCAGTACCAATACCAATATTTTTAACCATGATTTCTCCTATCTTTTCCTTTATACTTCTAAGGCTTGTGGGTTTTGTGCTTCATGTGGGTGTTCACTTCCGGCATACACTTTCACATTGGTAAGCATTCTGCGACCAAGTCTTCCCTTTGGAAGCATTCCCTTAATAGCGAGCATGAGAGGTTCAGTAGGATGCCTTTCAAGTTTTTCTTCAAAGGTAAAAGTTTTTAAGCCACCAACATAGCCTGTATGATGATGATACAACTTGCCTGTTTTTTTAGAACCAGTTACAGCTACCTTTTCGGCATTTATAATCACTATATAATCACCCATCTCTTGATTGGGCGTAAAAGTTGGTTTTTGTTTTCCACGGAGCATAAGCGCTGCCTTTGCCGCAACCCTTCCCAATGGTTTTTCTGATGCGTCTATGAGGTACCAGTTACGTACCGCATCTTTTTCATTTACAAAAATTGTTTTCATTACATTACCTTATAAAATCATTTTTAAAGCATACAGTGAGCATCTTTGTAGCTTTTTTGGTTTATCTGTTATAAAAGTGAGCAAACTTTCTAACAGTCTAAACGCAGATATACGGGTTGAGATAGTATACTTTTTTTTATGAGAAAAAGTCAAGTAGAAAATGCTTTTTTATTCTTTTGCGCGTGATTGCTCTTCTTCTTTTTTTGCTTCTCTTTTATCGCGAATATCAGCAATACCGACAAAGATTGCAATGAGACCGATAAAGGCTGCAAGAACAGGGCTGCCTCCCTTTAGAAAGGCAATAATATCGCTACCCCAGCCAAGGCCAAAGGGTAAGGCAGCTAAAACAGTGAAAGCTATAAAAATAAACCCAATAATCATTGAAACCATTACAATTCCCCCTAGTGATTCTATTATACCGCATACTCTCTTTTTTTTCTAGCTTTTTTTTTCATAGCAAGGCTACAAGAAATTTGTGTATCGTCTATGTATTTTATTGATTTTTTTAGATTTTCTTCTATACTTTTCTATACCCTAGCAATTGACTAAGCGATAAGAAAAGAGTATTATAAAGGAAATGTTAGCCTAGGTTAACATTCTCTGTTTGTATAAAATAGAGTACTAGAATATTTTTCTTAATAAGCGCAGATGCTTTAGGAGACAGACTATATGAGATTATCGCGATTGGAGCCTGGAAAACAGGCTGTAATTAAAAGCGTTGCAGGAGAAGGCGCTTTACGACGGCACCTTCTCGACATGGGCTTAACGCCAAACACTGAAGTCTTTGTACGAAAGGTAGCTCCAATGGGAGACCCCATCGAGCTTTGTTTACGAGGCTATGAATTAACATTGCGTCTTTCAGAAGCTGAGCTAATATCGGTCGAACCAAAAGAAAGCTTTGTCTTTTGCTCTGGCTCTTGCTCGAGTTGTAGCTCTCGCCATGCCCATGGATATGCGGCAGATAGTGGCACAGGTCGCGGAGGACAGGGCAGAAGTCGAGGCTTTTTTGGACGCGGTGGAAAAGGCAGAGATCGTGGAAGGGGATTTTCTTTATTTGCTAAAAGAGGTACTGAAGAATGAAGCTAAAAATTGCACTTATAGGAAACCAAAATGCCGGAAAGACAACTCTTTTTAATCAACTCACTGGAAGTCGCCAACATGTGGGAAATTTTCCCGGTGTAACGGTCGAAAAAAAGTCGGGTATCATAAAAAAGCAATACACACATGTATTCAATACCCATGCACGTGTTGGGCAACCGGTAACGGGAGAAGAAGTCCATAACGAAAAACTTTTGCAAATACCGCGAAATCTGGAAGTAGAGCTTGTCGACTTACCTGGTATTTATTCGCTCTCACCCTACACGCCCGAAGAGCGCGTTACAAGGGATTTTTTAATTCGCGAAAAACCCGATGCTATTATCAATATCCTCGATGCCACAAATATCGAGCGAAACCTTTACTTGAGTTTGCAGGTTATGGAAATGCACATTCCCATGGTAATAGCACTCAATATGATGGACGAGGTGAGAAAGGCTGGAAACTCAATTGATATCGATCGTTTATCAAAGGATTTACATCTCGATATTGTACCTATTGTGGCAAATAAAACCGAGGGTGTTTCTGAGCTGGTACAAAGAACTATCTCTGAGGCTATTTCAAAGCATAAACCACAAAAAATAGATTTTTGTACCGGTCCTGTTCACAAGGCGATACACTCCGTAGCCCATCTTATAGAAAATATTGCTGAAAAACATAGTTTTCCCCTACGCTTTGCTTCGACAAAACTCGTCGAGGGTGATGAAATTATCGCAGAAGCACTTCATTTAGGCGAAAATGACAAAATGATTATACAAAATATCGTAGACGATATGGAAAAAGCCCTCGAAACTGACCGAGAAGCAGCCCTTGCTGATATGCGCTATGAATTTATAGCCGGGGTGAGCCAAAAATCGGTGCATCGTAAGGGTGATACGATAGAACAAATGCGCTCGGTAAAAATAGACCGAGTGCTCACCCACCCCATCTTTGCCATACCTATTTTTGTAGGGATTATGTCTCTTATCTTTTGGGTAACCTTTGGCATTATAGGAGCAAGTTTAAGCGAATGGTTCGAGGCCTTTATCGAATGGATAACGAGTATTGTCGATTCGGGGCTAACTGCCTTTGGCTTAGCAGCGGTGCCGCATTCCCTCATCATAGATGGGGCATTTGCAGGGATAGGGAGCGTTCTTTCCTTTATGCCCACTATCCTCGTGCTCTTTTTCTTCCTCTCCTTACTGGAAGATTCGGGTTATATGGCACGTGTCGCCTTTGTCATGGACGGACTCTTGCGCAAACTCGGGCTTTCTGGAAAATCAATTGTTCCCATGCTCATCGGATTTGGTTGTACGGTTCCTGCTGTTATGGCGACACGAACACTCTCGAGCCGTCGAGATAAACTTTTGACGATATTTATTACACCCTTTATGTCTTGTAGCGCAAAACTGCCCGTCTACGCCCTTTTTACGCAAGTTTTTTTCCCAAAATATGCTGCCCTCGTTATGATTGGACTCTATATCGGCGGAATGGTCGTAGCGATTATCTCTGCACTTCTCTTGCGAAACACCTTCTTTCGGGGAAAACCCGTTCCCTTTGTAATGGAATTGCCTGCCTATCGTATGCCTACAATGAAAACAATGGGCTTACATATTTGGGAAAAGGCAAGGGATTTTATCCAAAGAGCTTTCACAGTTATCTTTATGGCAACCTTGGTAATTTGGTTTTTTCAAACCTTCGATATAGGGCTCAATGTCGTGGAAAATTCTGCAGATAGTATCTTGGCACAGTTAGGCTCTTTTATGGTGCCCATCTTCAAACCGCTTGGTCTCGATGACTGGCGACTTTCCACCGCTCTTGTTACCGGCTTAACCGCAAAAGAGGCAGTCGTGAGCACCCTTGCCGTGCTCTTTGGAAGCGAGGCAGGCTTAGAAACCGCCCTTTCATCGGTGCTCAGTGTTCCAAGCGCCATGGCTTTTTTGGTTTTTATCTTATTATACATGCCTTGTTTTGCAACCCTTGCTGTTACAAAACGAGAAATCGGCACACGAGGCGCCATCGCTGCGGCAAGCTTTCAAACGCTCACCGCTTGGATAGTAGCCCTGGGCATATATAGATTATTTTTGCTTTTCTTTTAGAACAATGCAGCCTGTTTAGGGCTTATCTACCACAGCATTGTTTATATTTTTTACCGCTCCCACAAGGACAAGGGTCATTTCGACCCACCTTGGGGCCGGAGCGCACAACAGTAATGCTATCGCCTTGTCGTTTTGAAGCCATGGGGCTCGCAGCAGCAGCTTGTCGAGCCTGCATGCCATCAAAGGACTGCATTGCGTTATGCTGGGCATTCATCTGCATCTTTCGTGAGGTTCTATGGCTGGTATCCTCAGTTTGCACCCGTACCTTGAAAACACGGCTTGCTATTTCGAGACGAATTGCATCGAGCATATCGTAGAAAATATTGAAACCATCTATTTTGTACTCGGTAAGTGGATTTTTTGAGCCATAAGAGCGCAAATACACCGCTTCTCGAAGTGCTTCCAATTGTTCAAGGTGATCGAGCCATCGCCTATCGATTGCTTGCACGTATTGATAGCGAATAAACATATTGAGATTTTCTTTACCGGCAAGCGCTTCTTTGTAGTTTAAGTCTCTTTCAAAATACGAAAGCATTGCATTGTAGACATCGCTTGTTTCGTCTTGGCTTTTTAATTGAAAATTAAAATGGTCTTTGAGGTTTTCTTGTAGGTGAGAAAAGGCTGTTGCCATATCTCGGCGACTCATTGTTTTGAAGGTGTTTGCATATTCTTCTGAAACTTCTTCCGCCGTTGTCATAACACGAGAGCGTAAGTTATCGTCGTTTAAGATGGCATCTCTTTGGGCATAGATATAATTTCTCTGCTCGTTTAAAACATCATCGTAGTCAAGCAAGTGTTTACGAATTTCAAAGTTACGCAGTTCAACCTTTGTTTGTGCTTTTTCTATGCCCTTTGTAAGCCAGGGATGGAAAATAGCCTCGCCATCGGGCATGCCGATTCGCTTCATCATGGTTTTCATACGCTCACCACCAAAAAGACGCATGAGGTCGTCATCCATGGAGATAAAAAACTTAGAGCGACCTGGGTCACCTTGCCGTCCAGAGCGTCCGCGAAGCTGGTTGTCAATTCGCCTACTTTCATGGCGCTCCGTTCCTATAACATAAAGCCCACCTGCAGCCTTTACTTCTTCGTAGTCTTTTTTCCAGGACTCTTTTTCTTTTGCAAGGACTTGTGCAAAAACCTCTGCACTCGCCTCTGTACCCGCTTTTTTTCTCGCCCTAAACTCCGCATTTCCACCAAGTTTAATATCGGTACCACGTCCTGCCATATTTGTTGCTATGGTAACGGAGCCCTTCGCACCAGCTTCTGCAATGATGAGCGCTTCTCGAGCATGGTTTTTTGCGTTTAAAACTTCATGACGAATACCTTTTTTGGTTAATAAGGCAGAAAGCAACTCAGATTTTTCAATAGAAACGGTTCCAACAAGGATGGGTTGCCCCTTTGCATGGCATTCTTTTATCTCTTTTGCTATCGCTTCCCATTTATCGTGTTCGTTTAAGTAAACCTCGTCATTATCGTCTATACGAGCGATGGGTTTATTTGTCGGGATAACAACAACGTCGAGTTTGTAAATCTTGGAAAATTCAACCGCTTCGGTATCAGCTGTTCCCGTCATACCAGAGAGTTTTTCGTACATTCTAAAAAAGTTTTGAAAGGTAATCGTTGCAAGAGTTCTATTTCGCTGGGCAATGCGGATTTTCTCTTTTGCCTCAATTGCTTGATGCAAACCATCGCCATAACGCCGACCTTCGAGGATACGTCCGGTAAATTCGTCAACGATTTGCACCTGTCCTTCTTTTACCACATAGTCAACATCGTTTTTATATAGCTTATGGGCACGAACTGCCTGCGTAAAATAGTGGATATATTCAAAATTCACCTCATCAAAGAGGCTCCCTTCGATGAGGCGGTTTTTTTGTAAAATTTCTTCTATATGAAGCATTCCTTGATCGGTAAAAGAAACCCGCTTACTTTTTTCATCTATCTTGTAGTCGCCGACAATTTCTTGCCCTTGTGCCTCATCAGGATAATCTCCCGTGACAGGGTCCTTTTCTGCTTCAACTAATTGATGTACAAACTTGTCTACTTCAAAAAATCGTGCGGTATCGTCCTCACCCTGCCCTGAAATAATGAGCGGAGTACGAGCCTCGTCGATTAAAATAGAGTCAATTTCGTCAACAATACAAAAGGCAAAACCTCTTTGCACTTTTTGGTCAACGGATACTTGCATGTTGTCGCGAAGATAGTCAAAACCGAATTCGTTATTCGTTCCATAGGTTATATCGCAGTTATAGGCTTTTTTTCGTGCTTCATTATCGAGATTGGAAACAATAATACCGACGCTCACACCAAGGTATTCGTAAACGGGGCGCATCCATTCGGCATCACGCTCCGCAAGATAATCGTTTACCGTGACAATATGAACGCCCTTTCCTGTAAGGCTGTTTAAGTAGGCCGCAGCAACACACATGAGGGTTTTTCCCTCACCTGTTTTCATTTCGACGATTTTTCCAGAGTTGAGCACAATGGAGCCCATGAGCTGGACGTCATAGGGACGCTCGCCTAAAACACGCTTTGAAGCTTCCCGAGAAAGCGCATAGGCCTTGGGAAGTAATTCTTCGAGCTTTGTGCCAGAGGCAATACTTTTTTTAAAAGACGCTGTTGTTTCTAAAAAAGCTTCTTTTGAAAGAGCTGAAGCCCAAGCTTCCTCGGCATTTATCTTTTCAACAATGGGTACAAGACTTTTTACATCACGCTCTGTTTTGGAACCAAACAAAGCTTTCATAATAGAACTAAACATTTAAACAATGTACTCCTAAACATGAGAAAAAGCAAGAAGGGCATAAAAAAATGTCCTCATAACAGAAGCATTGGAAGAAGGTCGGGCAGAAGGCTTAGAACAAGGTTTAGAACAAGGTTTAGAAAAACTCAGACAAACCGCTCGTAGTATGAAATCTGAAGGTCTTCCTCCTGAGCAAATTAAACGTTTTACTGGTCTTTCCGAGGATGAATATTAGGATTTTAAAAACTTTCTCGAAGACGCGAAACGTAGGGTCTGTGAATTCTTTTCTGTAAATTCAGGCTGTGATAAAAAAGATTAATGCGAGTGTACTCGCCTACAACTAACAGTTGCAGTTTATATTTCAAATATAAAAGATATTTCGATTTTCATCAAGAGTTTAAAATTTAAAGCCAGTTTTTCTATGAGAAAGCTGGCTTATTTCTTTGAGACTATTTATTCTGGTAGACGACCTTCGTACATTATACACATTTCGCCATAGGCTGGTCCCCAGTTTTTAACTGCCTGTGTCCATTTTTTTGTTACTTCAAAAGTTGCTAGATACAGGGCTTTCAGCAAAGCTTGGCTACTTGGAAAAACGCTGCGCTGGCGGTTCAATTTACGATAACAGGAATTCAGACTTTCAATAGCATTCGTTGTATAAATAATTTTTCTGACATCTTTAGAAAACTTGAAAATGGGGCTTATAACATCCCAGTTATTATACCAGCGTTTTAAGGCATTAGGATATTTTACAGACCATTTTTCATAAACATGGTCGAGAGCCTTCCGCCCATCATTTTCAGAAGCCGCATTATATATTGTTTTTAAATCGGTAGCAAATGCTTTCATGTCTTTTGAAGGTACATATTTCAATGTATTGCGAACCATATGAACCATACAGCGCTGATATTCGGTCTGTGGAAATGCTGCTGTAATGGCTTCTTTGATACCAGAAAGTCCATCTGCACAGATAATCATAATATCTTTAACTCCGCGATTTTTAAGCTCATTAAGCACATTGAGCCAGTATTTTGCACTTTCATTATCACCTACGGTTATAGACAGTACTTCTTTTAAACCATCACGAGTAATCCCCAGGATTACATAGGCTGCCAGTTTACGGATTATGCCGTTGTCTCTCACTGAATAATGAATTGCATCAATGTACACTACTGGGTAGATCGCATCTAAAGGTCTGTGCTGCCACTCTTCAATGTGCGGCAGAATTTTATCAGTAACATCAGAAACAAAGCCCTCTGAAACATCAAACCCATAAATATCTTCAATCGTGTCGGAAATCTGTCTGGTTGTCATACCTTTTGCATACATCGCAATGATTTTCTGGTCAATTTCTGAAATGTCCTTCTGACCTTTTTTTACAACGATAGGTTCAAAGGTTGATTTTCTATCCTGTGGAACTGAAAGTGCAACTTCTCCCATGCTGGATTTTACGGTTTTAGATTTATATCCGTTACGATAGTCATCACTGTCTGAACGTTCAGACTTACCATACCCAAGATGCTCTTCCATTTCGGCTATCATCATTTCTTTGATGGTTTCGCCTAAAAGATCTTTCAAGGCGTCTTGAATATCTCCTGTTGTTTGAATGTCGTATTCTGAAAGAAGACCTCTGATTATCTCTCGTTTTCCTTCAGTCATTACAACTTTGTGTGCTGATGTTTTTGCTTTTGCCATAGCAGGCTCCTTTGTTTTAGTTTATCACAAACCTGCTATTTTGGGAATTTACAGAAAGACTTTCACAGTCTCAAGGAGGCTATTCCTATACCAATTTGAAAACCCTCCGGATCTAAAAATAAAACCTCTCCACCAAAAGAGAAGCCATAGGCTTTAATTTTGACCCCATCGTCATAATTTCCTAACATTGGAGCTCCGAATGCGCCTGTGAGCCAGGTATTTAAGCCACCCCAAGCCTTTCCCATAATAGCAAAATTAGAAATTTGTGCAAAAATTCCTTGACTTGCAAAGACTAGAAAGCATACGATAATGAGTCCTTTTGTAATTTTTTTCATATTTTTCTCCTAAAATCATGTATTCACCTGAAGACTATTATAG
>FZPS01000192.1_pt17 | contig 12573 bp, 7 predicted proteins | sample 1817821 | NCBI WGS metagenome assembly FZPS01 (sample SAMEA104158645, study PRJEB21678) | metagenome | place: Germany | collected 2015-04-21 | reverse complement strand
TGGAAAAAGCATTATCTGATGTTGGTCGTACTCTCTAAATTTCTTCATATTGGATAATTCGCTATTTGAAGGGATATTCCTTCTTGTAAAAGTATTTTTATGCATGGTTATTCACACAAGCTGCTAGAGTAACTCCTCGAACGCATCGGGGTGGTGAATAAGAGAAGGTGCCATTCTGATAGCCATGGCCGTCATGATTGTATGTATTATGTACTTGGCCGACAGGCGATATCCGCCGGTGATGACGGCTTCCCCAACCTTACAGCCTCCAATGCGGTTGCATTCCACCTGCAGTTCATCAGCCCCGGCGGCCGAAAAAATCGCACCGCATACCCCGCCACCCATTCGCAGCGCAGTGTTCGCCGCGTTGACGATAGCGTCAACCTGCATTTTGGTTATGTCATTCCGGACTATTCTCAGGGGCATTATGAGCCTCCTTTCTCGGATAAGAGTTGTTGGTCCTGTCGCTTTTAAAGAACGGTTAGATCGATGTAAGTGTCGCCAACTCCTGTAAGAGCATCTTTTTAATTTCTTCATAACGTTTGGTGAGAACTCGCTCGTAATAGTCATCCATTGATTCCCCAGGAATTATGTTTAGATTACTGAGGGGACTTGGAATCGCATGTCCCCATATTGATAATTGATTCATGTAGCCCAAGTAATGTTGCGGACTTTTACTGCTGATGAGATCATTGGCCTTCTTTGAAAAGTATAAGAAAACTGCCAATCGGTAATTTCACCAGGAATGAGCTGATTAACTTGGCAACTTTATCAGCATCCCATTCGAAGTCACGTTGAAAATCAGGCAATACCAGTTTGTCGTTATCTGTTTTCTCAAACAACTCCCTTAGCTTCAACTTCATCCCCCCAACGTAGTTTACTTACCTTATCTATGCTGAAACATCTAAGAACCCTTCTTTAATAAGGGTTTTGATATAACTTATAAGACTGGCGATAAATGTTCTTTTGTTGTCCTCACTCATTACCTCAAATTGCGCAATAAGACCCTCTACCTCCAGTTCATTTAGTCGTTTATTACAGACCTCTATGACCTGCATGACCTGTTGCTGCTGGTTAGCAGAGAGGTATGCAGGCATATTAACCAACCGTGATTTTAAATTTATTACCGATTGAGCCTCCATACTCGTTACTTCTTTCAACGATGGAATGTTGCTCTCCATCCAATTAGATGCTAAGAGTACTCGATTTTGTAATGTTAATTGACGAATGCTGGCGTATATCATTTCGTTATCAAGGGGTGGCACATCACCATCAAATGCGTTTTCGGTTTCGGTAACACATTTTTGATAGACTTCTTCAAAAGCCTCCTCACTTAAGCTTTTATCCTGTAGCCAGTGATAATGAGTCTCGACCAGGTCCAGCTGTTTTTGAATCAACTTCAAGTCCTGTACATCCGTTTCTCGACCGTCGTAAACAGACAGTAACGCAGCCACCTCATTTCTCAGGCTGGCAATATCATTCAACGATGTGATTTGTTCGGTGTTATAGACTGCCTCGATACGTTCCCGATATTTTGCTAGCTGGCTTTGACACGCTTCCTGAAATTTTACTAACGATTCACGAGCATGTCCTATATCTCCTCTCACTATTTGGGTACGCTGCTCGGCTTCAACCAGTTTCTGAGCATAATCTTGAATCTGATTAAGCCATGCCTGAATATCCACTACTCTTGTTGAATTTGTAACTTTATTGGCACGGATCATATTATCAATATCGGCGATGACTCGTTTAACCTCCGCAATATGCCGGACGTGCTGCTCGATCTCCTGTACATGAACCCTAAGTTGCTCAGCCTCGGAGTTCAGGCCCAAATTGTTCAGATTTCTTTCGGCACTGCTCATTGTTCTCTGGAATTCATTCAACTGCTCCACATGATAGACAATCTGTGAATTCAGCCATGCAGGAAACAACTGTTGAGTCAACGTACGCCCCGCCGCCAGTTGCTCTTTAACAATCCTCTTCTGGCTATCCCTCCAAAAGTCATGTTCAAGTTCCATCTTTTTCGACCACATGGCAAGCTTAGCTGCGCCACGCAATACCAGTCCTGCATTATCCCGCTCCTTACCTCTGTCGATGAGCTCGATTGATTTGCTAATCTCCTCATCAAAGCTGCGTAGGGATTGTTGGGCTACACGGGCCTTCTGTTCCAAAAGCTCTACTTTGTAGTGAAGGGCCTGAGGCACGGGAACCCTCTTTTGTAGTTCTTGGGCTTTTCTTAGATACTCTACTTTGCCTAGAAAGGTAGTCTCTAGTCCCCATTCATCGAGCAACCTCTCCCATTCTGAAACACTCTCGGCGGATACGCGAACAATAGTAGTCGCATCACATACCGGAAGGCTAAGATAATTGCCGATTATGGCTTCATTAAGCCAGTTTTCAATACTAATAACTTGGCCGTTGTAAATAAGGTTAAGATCCTTTCTTCTACGCCCAAAAAACAACGCAAGCAGTAGTCCGACCGAGGCTATGTTACATCCATATGGAGGAGCACAAAGAATACGTAGCATCGCCCCAATATTGATCATCGCATTGGCTCCATCATTATTACTTAATTTCTCCTCCATCAGGGTAATAATATCCCGGACCTTGTTATTATGAGGAAGGCTGCGCAAGGAGCCGTCATTATCCAAAATACCCCACGAATCATCAAAGACAGCAATTGCGCGATTCTTAAGGCGGGATCCCAGTCCCTGAATGTATGCTCTATCAAAATTTCCTAGAAACATAGCCCGGGTGAACTCTCTACTATCCTGGGCGGCATTTCCTCTCGCCTTAGCAAAGCCATCGAAGGGAAAAGGAATCCGTTGACTGTAAACCTGATCAAATAGTTGCGTTAACATATTCCTAATGCGAGCCTTTGTAATCTCTCTTTCTGTAGCAAAAATCAAATGGCGGGATCTCTCCAGTTCAGAGAACAGGTTTTCCATCTCTTGAAAAGCGCCTTCTTGCCTATCCATAATAAAGTTGGAGAATTGGGCAGCCTCGCTATCATTCATCTGTTCCTGCAATACCCAATATTCCGCAATTTTTTCTCCGAAGCTGCCATCTGCATCATACAAAAAATGCAAGGCTACCGGAGCTCCAGGATCTTTATCACAACCCAACTCTTCAAGAGTTGAACTTATAATATCCCGAGCAATGTTCTGGATAGATTCTAAATTACTGTTAGGTCCAACATAGCAGTAAATATACTGCCCTTTGGATTCATCAACCGCAGTAGCGTCATGCCAGTTGCGCAGGGCATATCGGATCTGCCCTTTCAACATAGCAACGCTTGCATAGTAAATCCGAAAAGTATAATCTCTGGTTATTATGGCCTGCTTTTCAAAGTCAATATCTAACAACTCTTTTTGGCTCCAGCGACCATAATTCTGAGAAAAAATGTTCGCCCGGTTTTCCGATGAAATCTGTTCTATCTTGGATTTGAGGTACGCTATGAATGCCCTGCGCGGAGCTGCCTCACCAACAATCAAATATTGATTTAGCTGTTCGTTCCATTCCAAAACCCCATATTCGGCTTCCAGCGTTCTTACTGCCTGTATTACCGTTTCAATATCCATACCGGTAAACATGGCCAAAGCATTCAAGTAGTCTGGCTTTGAGGTAACCTTAACCCCGATTTTGCCGGATAGCAAAACTGCTTTTAAAGCTTTGATCTCCTCCGGCGTAAGCTCGTACTGGTAACGATGCATGACGGTTTCATAGCCATGGGCCGATACTCCCTGCAGTCCATACTGTTCCGAGGCAAGAAACTCGGCTATCAGTGATTCATTGCATAGATTGACCGGTCTAATGTCAGTCTGATCCTCTATTTCAAGATCTTCGAATGCCGAATAAACCTCCGCCAAAAGTGACAACGCTGAACGTTGCTGTAAAGATTTGCCGACCGAGGACATCTTGTAAAGCATCCAGGTTGTAGATGGGTGGAGAGGCCAACACCCTTCCCAGATGACTTTCTCGAAACTGTCAAGGTTGCTCCATACTTGATAATTGCTGGAATCTGGGAACCATTTACGGATGGCACTTTGGATTACTGCTGCCGGTTCATCTTGGGCTTGCAGACGGTGTTGTAATTCTCGGGGATTCTTCTTTTCTAACAGGTTAGCAATTAAGGTTTCAAGGTTGGTTGACAATCGAACCTTGCGAACCGAGTCATATCTGGTAACGTACTTTTTGAGATCATCTCTTAGTTCAGGGGCAATACGAGATATGTAAGCCTTTAGCTCATATTGGATAAAACAAATCAAGAAAACTCCATCACTATTCTCCTGTACACCCTCAAACAACTGCTGGAGGGACCCTGAACCAGCAACATAAGGTTTTTGCACAGCAAACTCTAAATAGCGGCCAAACTCGTCAAATATAATTAATAGCTTCCGATACGGCTTACCTTGTCCACAATAGGTTTCTTTAGTGACACGGATAAACTCATGCAAGGACTCCCGTCCTACGGCATAAATGGGGGAACCCATTTTCTGTTCATATATCCTGTTTACTCGTGAAAAGGTTTCATCATCCTGAGCTTGAAGGCCTTTCAGAATATCTTCAAGTTCGATTGGGCCGAATACGTCAAAATAGTCATCGCGCAATGAATCAAAAAAAGATTGGGTGAAAATTTGAGCAGTCTTAAAGCGGGGACGCAGGTTTTCAATTGGTGAGATATCCAGGCCATCTCGATTTAAGGCAATGAGAACCTGTCTGATTATTTCATTGCTTAAGTCGAAATCCTGCATACCATTAATAGTTACTACTAAAAATGGCTGGTCAAGTAGTTTAAGCTTATTTCTGACCCTTGAAGCTATAGCTCTATCAGCCAATTCCAAGTTGGCCAGAATCCGCTGTGCGACCTCGGTATTTGGTTTGCTCAACAAAGTAGCAATGGTTATCCCCAAATGAGACTTCCCGGTTCCATAACCCGCAATGGCTGTAATCATTGGATCATCTTCGATTTCACCAGTTATACGATCTATGATATCTGCCGTGAAACTTGCGGTGTCCACAACCGGACTAACACTGCTTTCAAGATCATCCCTCCTGGCGCCATGATACTCCGGACCATGAAACGCAAAATTCTCAGCGGCCTTATTAGCCAAGGCTTGATCCGTTTCAAACCACCCGATCTGAACCGCGCCCTGAAACAGCAAGTCTTTACGGAATGAAACAATATCAGCAAGCTTCACCGTCATCTCCCTCCCGCTAGGCAATATCGTCAAAAATCAATGGCCACACTTCCTCAGAAACAGCTCGTCTTTCAATAATCCAGGGTTTCATTTGACGATCAACAGTAATGTACCCGGTTTTTTCAATAGACTCAAAAACTCGTTCTATATCAGCCGAGTTCCACCGACAGATATCAAACCATTGGGTATCTCGGTTAAAATCATCGAATGTAACCTGTCCCTGCCCGGGAAAATACTGTTCCAGCAACGATAAAACGTAAGCAGTATAACCTTTAGCATAAACATCGCGTATAGGAGCTTTCTTTATGGTTATTTCATCACCGTTCACAATGAGAATATCGGCCATGCCTAAGGCTGAATCCTCAGTGTAGGTCATAACCAACGGACCAGTACGATTATTACCGGGACCAAACCGGCTGACTAAGTACTCCTCCAACTGTTGTCTCTTAAAAACCGAGCCTAAAATATTTCTGCCTTCTGCAAATACCATGTTCCACGCCGCCGCCCCCATGTTGTTCCGACATAATTTCATATGAAGCAGCCATTGGGTTAACTCTTCGCTAAGAGTCCTGTCTTCTAGATAAATCGTCCGTCCAAATGTGGTAAGTATAGGTTTCTTTGCACCGCGAGCGGATGGTTCAACCAGTTCAATCAATCCCATACCACGTCCATAATCAAGAATCGCCGGAACCTTGCCCGACGATTCGCCCATAGGGATTCCGGTTGCGACGGAAATCTCCCGAAAATTGCCCTCCTTGCCTAAAGCCGCATATTCTACTAAAGCGGAAAGCAGATGTCTTTCCGGAGTAAAGGTCTTGTGGAAGTTTATCGGCAACATAATTTCACCTTCTATTTCCTATCCTCCAATGCTTGAATTCTGATTTTAAATGGCTTGTTCACTACTAAGCTTCCTGTTGAGCTATTCAAAACGGGGCCCAATGAGTAGCATTCACCACGTTGGAGCGAAGCCAGCCGATTTACCCACTCTTCGGGTTTTTCACCGGAAACATCTGATAGAATCTGAGCAAAACGTCTTAGCTCCGTATCCGCCGGTTTAAAAAACAACTTATGACTAGCTTGAAACAACCGATCCTGTTCGTCTCTGTTTAAATTGCTAAGTGTTTGAGTAGCCAGGATTAGGGATATCCCGAACTTCCGTCCTTCGGTCAACATAGTGCCGAGCGGGCTCTTATCGCCATGATCCAGATTCTGCACCTCATCGAGTACGATTACTTTTGGGTTGTCTTTACTGCCACAAGAACGGTAATACCAGTAAAGATCAAGCAGAGCAAATTCCGTTATGAGTTGCGCAGAATCCTTTACAAAGCCCATGAGTTGAATGATGTGACATCTTGACTCCCGTTCCGTAAACAGACGTTCCCAAGCTTCCGGATCCTCGGGTCCGAACGGATGCATATCTACAAGCGGCTGAATCTTATTCATTACCGTTGCCGCTGAATTAGCCACCGGCCCTCCTTCGCTGCGGATCTCATCCAAACGCCTCATTAATCCCGTAAGGTTCATCGACTTGTAACTTATAATCCCTTCACGTACTGCATTGTACAAAACTGCTTTTTGCTGTTCCCCGAGCCGGTAGACCCCGGAAAAAACGCCGCTAACTCTATGAGCGGTTGTGGTAGGATCCTCCTCTAATTCAATGTCGTCAATAATTTCACGCTGCTGCCGGAAAGGGTTTACTGGTAGAGGTTCTTTTCGAACAATATGCTGAGTGGGTCTTAACTTTTCTATTACCTGCGGTTCCAGTTGTTTATTGGTAAAGCCATTGGTATAGTCAACAATTAAACTGTTCTGCCCGTACTTTGCTAATTCACATAGTAATGCCTGTATGGTGTACGTTTTTCCCGTTCCTGAAGAACCAAAAACCAAGAGGTGGCGATTGGTCAGCTCGGGATGGCCGAACTCCCAAAAAACCTGACGTCCTCCCTGGAGCAAAGAACCAAGCAGGATTCGTTCGGGTAGCTGAGAAACAACTGCCACATGTGAAGGTCTTTCCCTTTCTCCTTCGGTCTCCGTTGCTGTTTTCTGGCCCAGGCTCTCCTGAGAAGCAACTTCGATAGATGTAACCACTGCGTCTTCGCTAGACTGATGCTCCGACATAACAGTTTCCTTTTCGGAAATGTATCGTGGATCAACTGCTGGCACATTGAAGACTAGCTTCGAATCCCCCCGAAATATCCAAGCAGTAGTCCCATTTAAGCACGCATCACGGATAAAGGCTCTTCCCGCTTTAGCCACATAAATGTGCATTTTTTGGCCCTCAATCTCAAATAAGTAAGCCTGATCACTAGTAAATTCACTGCTATCGATATCCGTCCAAAATGCCATGATGGCTGCTTCCCAATTAATGGAGAAATAACCCTCGCTTAAACGCTCCAGAGCCAGAAGAGTCTTGCGGTAATGGGGCATAGCGGTTTCCCCTTTGCTCGCAATCAACCTGTGTAACTGCATCCACCAGTATCGCTGATCAGGACTGCCTGAAAATCCCCGTTCTTTCTCAACCCGGGGGCGAAACCGCGGGACTAGCTGACGTAGACCGCTCATCACCTGCTGCCTCGCCTTTTCCACAAATCCCTCAGACTGTTGCGCCAGTTTACATTCGATTATTTGGGCATCGATTACGCAATAACCATCAACAATTTTCGTCTTTAGCCTTAGCAAGTCTGGACGACGTTCATCCTCGGGATCGTCAAACCAGTGCAAAAATGCATCCAAGGATATCAGCTCATCACAGAAGGTATTTTCATCCCTAACCAGTAGCTTGCGAACCATGGCATTGGCGATAAATTCCCGCACATATCTCTCAGGGCCAGTCGCATTTATGAGAGATAACCCCGCGATATGTTTCGTCTCGTGAATGAGACTCTTAGCAATCGCGTTGGCATCATTGTGTGAAAGAGGATTTAGTAGGCTCGAAATCTGGGTGCTTATCCGCCCTTCAATATCGGTTAAAAAAAACTGCTGCGTCGATATAGTGTAGTTGTTTTTTCCGAGAGATCCAACTCCGCTTCCAAAGGCAATAATTTCGCGCGACAATGCCCCATCCGGGTTTTGGGTTAATAACAGCTGTTGATCAACCGAAGGATCTATACAGACTACCCAGGTAGAATGCTCATGAGCCACATCGATGACCTTACTCCAGGGAGAAAAATCACTTTTACTGATAACCGCGTATTTCTTGTTCGGGTCCAAAGTACCCTGTTTTAGACGAGCCATAACATTACTGTGTAATGTACTGAGCTGAAAACGGAAATTGCTCAAAACCCTTTCGCGCTTTAAATCCTGCCCCGCACCCTTTAACAAGCAACAAACCTTTTCCAAAATTGGAAATGTAGCGTAATTATCCTCAACCAACGAAAAGTCCCGCAATTCCTGGAATCTGCTCTCGCCAGCATCGATAAAATTAGTAAAGAATATGACATCAAATTCAGTCTTGCTCAATAAGCTGCGGAAGTGTTGAGCATCATTAGACCGGGATACCACACGATAAGATATTGAAACCCGGCAATTGGTGTAATGCTCCATACCCGTTGATAGCGCAGCCTGTTGCCATCGATGTTTCCAAGCATTAACCCAGCGCATAACCGATGAATCATCTTTACTGTCCGAAAAAATGGTTAAGTTGAGTGCATAGGGTCGTGGTGTCTCTTCATTTACAAATCGTTTAATATAAGCATCAATCCCTGAAATGATAGGTTGGATCTCTCCCCCAGAGTAAGCCCCAATGCTTAAGCCGTCTTCGGCATAAGGGTGAAGCTTACGAAAATCCCTTAAGACCTGAGAAATCAGTCGGGAACACTGAGTTTCATGAAATAGCTCCGCATCGGTTATATCGTCATCGTCTTCCTCATCGTAATCCAACAGGAGTCGTGAATTAGTAAATGAAACCGACTCACTAGCCCGTCCGACCAGGTGTAGGTACTCAAAACTTCTTACATTTGTATCAAGAACGTGGTTACCGTCACGCAAAGTACCGTTAACTGGCCGCTGTATGCGCGCCAGATCCACTACCCGTTCCCAATAACGTTCGGCGAAAACCACCTCCGTGCTCCGCCCCAGCCCTTCCGTGACATAGATAGAAAAACTCTCACACAAAAAATTAGATTGATAGAGGATCATTTGCATAAGCGCGGGATGCAGAGGGGTAACAATAGCATTAGGTAAATAGCTATCCCAAGCCCAACCATCGCGCGTCGCCTGTTGATTATTGACCAACATAAAAGCTTTAAGCAACAGCGGTCCTAATGTGCTGATTTCGCCTTCACGCAGATATCTTTCATAGGCTGTGGTAAAAGCCACTCGTAGATTGTCAAAATCCTTTAGAAGGGCGTTAAAGAAACCTTCCTCTTGAAAAGTCCTAAGAAAGTTTTGATACCGCATGGAAAGTTCAACCAAGGGCATTTTTAGCAGATCCATGTTATCCAGCCCGGGAGCATCCAGAAGATCTATAACACGGCAATCACTCTTCCCTAAAGCGATTTCTACCAGACGGTGTACCTCCTCGGCATCACGGCCCATGAAGATTTCGCTCATGTAAGGAATAGCAAAAGCGGGTAGCATCTCCCCGCGCGTTGACCGGCTAAACTCACCATAAGCCCATTCATATAGATTAAATAACACTCGAATCGGATGGTTTAGCGGCATAACCCATTCGAACTGACGTTGAAGTGTTCCCAGAGTGTCACCGGTAATTGCAACGCTGAACTTCAGACTTGGAACGGTCCGTCCGGATTTATTAAAGGAGAGCTCAGGGTTCCGCTCGGGCGACAACTTTGACTCAAAGTCTAGATTTCCACGCTCCTCGTCAATCTTAATGTCTATGCGCTGGGTTATAAAGTCGTCGATTCCTCCCAGCACCAACTGTAGGAACCTCCGGGCACCGGTATTTTGAGCATCATCATCTTCGCCCAGATCAAACTTGAACAGTATACTTTCAACCTTGATGCTCTTAATCTCTTCTTTCATTACAGCATTCCTGGACTTGACATATTTTTTGTAATCACCGAGGGTTAGCCAGACAGCATGCAGAAATACCTCTGGCGGTAACCCAGTCACCCGTTGTATCTTTTTTCGCCCGTTTTCATCATCAATATCCTTTTTTGGTTTGTACCCCAATATTTTTTCATACAAAAAGATAAAGTCAGCACTTAACAGCCGCTGCCTGGCTTCCTCGGAATTGGATTGAATGTATTCCTGCAGAGTATCCAGCATTTCATCTAGGTCATCAAACTCACCTAACTCAGGGCTGTCTGGAGTTGGATGGCGTTTATCGGCGCGGAATTCTTCCAACTTTTTTAAGGCCTTGTCACGATCTTTGATGTCGCGGAAGGCTGAGTAATCATAAAAATCCAGAGCTGCATTCAAGAATCGCTTAAATCCTTTTTTCCCTGAGTACTTGATAAGACTACCCATACGGGGGACCTTAAACCAGGTGAGATTATCCAGGACCAGGTGATAAGCATCCCTACCGCTCATGACTCCTGAACAGTCGAGAGATTCCAGAAAATTACTGATCTGTAGAGGATCCGCCCGGCCTTCCTCATATAGAGCCTTGAAAATGCTGTCAATAGCCTGTATCTCTTTTTTACTGTCATCCAGATCGAACATACTGCCAAAAACTGCTTCCACCCAGGACACAAACGATTTTTTCAAACAGATCCGCCAGACCGCAGTCCGATCCAGGTGATAGAAGTCACGCAAACTAGCCTGGTCGGTAATATGTTCATAACCCGCCAGCAGTATTACCAAGCAATCAACGTCGGGCGTTCGTACCTCATTTCTCAGCCGGGTCAGATTATTGGTTTTGTTATACCAACCCTCGCTACAAATATCCTGAAAGGCCTGATATTCAATTCCGGATAGACGACTCCATGACTCCCCCAATTCTTTGGCTATACCGTATCGAAAGACAACTTTACGCCCTACCATGCGATTTAACTGTTCTCGCACATCGATACCTATTTTGAAAAGCAAGGTTGCCGGATACGATGGCAGCACGAACTTCAGAGTCGATTCAGGGATCGAAGCTTCGCGCAGAATGTGGTTAGTTAGGGTATTCGCCAGGTATTTCACGGGTTAGTCCCTTCCTTTCTACTCTTCATCACCAAAGGGATTATGTACTATGGAGTAAGCATCCGACAGATCAGTTAAAAATCCGCCAGCCCGTAGCATTTCCTTCAGTGATGAACCGTTCTCCGGCTGAATAGAACTATTGGCTGGCAACCCGGTCCAGATTGCTGCATCAGTAAGGTATTCGCCCTCTACAGCAATCCCATAGTGCTGGTACAATCGGTGCAGGAATTCTTCATAAGTACAGCGCTCGCCAGGGGGTAGGAGCACTGCCACAAGATACCGCATAAGCCGATCAGTCATGATAAATCTGGCTCCTGGACCTCTAAAAGGAATAATCACTTCAAGTTTCTTGCCCAACGATAAAAAGAACTTATGGCCGTACTTTGTATCTGCCTCTTTATAAAGATCCTTGTTGGATTGCCGAGCGTTCTCTTCCAGATCCTTATGACGCAGAGCTTTTTGAATCATGCTCTGGATGAATTGCAGACTGCGATGGGATGCTTTACGTTGTTGACCCGTAGAATCGGCAGTGGAAAAGATCCATGCATAGTGCAGTACCCCGCCACAACCATCCCGAACCGGTAGATCGGCATAACGCACAGCTTGAGCGCATAGACTGCGTAAAACCTGCAAAGCGCAACCAGTCATCATCAATTCAATCCTTTCTGTTGGATCAAGCCGGGCATGAAGAAGCCGGTTAAGTTCCACAGCAAAAAGGTATCCCTCTGGCCAGCTTTCTGCAGGACACCATTGACAGTCCAAAACCTCACTTTCATTATTTACTTTTTCCTGAGTCTGGCGGTCCATTGATTCTATATAAGTAGCCAGACTTTCAAGGCCGTGCGTATACTGTCCCCTGATAGTATATAGCGCATCCTGTAGACAACTATGTAAGGTATATGGGTTTAACTCATTTTTTGTTATAGAATTTGCCCGGTGAAAGTGATTATCAAGTAGAGTCTGATCTTGGCGTAGCGCGTTACATAGTTGGAGGTATAAGACTTCGCCACCTCTAGCCATAAACCGATGCTTGGAAACGCTATAATATTTATGGAATCTCTCAATAGATTCTCCCCATGAATGTGGTTGATCTCGTTTAGCAATTGTTTCATTCCAGATTGTTTCCTGGTTTATCAACCCTGGCGATATTGGAAAAAATGATTGGGCGCACCATGTCCGGTCAAAGCCGGCACCTTGAAATCCACCCAGGAATTCCTCCAGGCACTCTAAAACCTCGTCTGGGTCACCGTTGCTAACATTTATTCTAGTTTTCATTTTTTCA
>FZPS01000186.1_pt115 | contig 12580 bp, 13 predicted proteins | sample 1817821 | NCBI WGS metagenome assembly FZPS01 (sample SAMEA104158645, study PRJEB21678) | metagenome | place: Germany | collected 2015-04-21 | reverse complement strand
GCTTTCGTTGCTTTAGGTAACTTAATGGTTGGAGAACTTGAACTATATTGTGAAATAAGTTCTACTGCTTGATATGCATCAGGAATTTCATTAAAGAAATCTGCCGTTACACTACCTTGAACTACTTCTTTTAAAGCATTCTTTTTATCTTCTAAATTGTTTATTTCATAATTACTTAACATTTGCTTAATAATAGTCATTTAAAACATACCACCCTTGATTAACTTTTCTAAATAGTTTAAGTTAGTCGATCTATACTTACTACTTATATTTATAATAAAATCAAAATCTAATTCTTTAAATATATTTTTATCTATTCGTAAGTCATTAAATAAAAGAAACTTTAACTCACGAAGATTTTTTACTGGCTTTAATGCATACAATTTATCACACAAAGCTTTTTCAACACTCGCTATTTGATAACTATAACCTTTTTCTATCACTGTTTTAACCCCAAACCTAAAAACATCTTCAGGTACATCTCTATATAAATAATCACCAAAATAATTTGAATACATCTTCTTTTTGTTTTTCTTAAATGTTGCCGATGTATAAGTTTTATAGGTTCCTTCTGGTATTAGACCGCTTATAGACAATACATAATCAAAAGATAAATATGATGGGCCATAGATATAACCCGAAAGATAATGTCCAGGAGTATTTTTATCACTTTCATACAGTCCTCTTTTAAGTTGAATTATCTTCTCATCTCTTAAATCTCTTGAGATTTTACCCATAACATCAGAATAATTTTTATTAAATTTTCTTAAATCTTGAGTTGTATAAACCATAATTACCTCCGGTTAATTGTATTATATCACATTATTTGGAGAAAATAAATGGTTTGATAACAAATTTAATCCTTTTACAAACAAAAAGATGCCTAATCAAAGACATCTTATATCATAAACTCATCAGTGTTAGACTCCTATCGTTGGAGCCGTTTTAAAAGCCTATAAAACAATAACTACTATAAAAATCCATCAAGGATAAAATAGAGTACTTCTTATATACTTTATAGGAAAAATTACTACTTTTAGTAAATTATTATATTACCAATTATTAATTAAACTATATAAATAAGTATTTTTATATATTTTTTGTTTCCCTACTTTTTCAACAATTAATATTCCATGATCAACCAATAAATTTAAATATTTTGAGGCTGTATTTCTAGATACTCCTAAATTTTCTCTAAATAATTCATTCTTTGTATAGAAATCAAAAAACAAATAGTTAATAAGCTTTTCAGAATATATTTTAGGACATGCCTCTTTAATTCTACTTGTTACATCTTTCATTAATGACATAAAATTATTAATAAAAGAAATTGTAAACTTGGCAGTTTTTTCTACTCCTTTAACCATATATAACAAATAATCTTTAATATTCTTATTATCTATTCTTATATTGTGTAAGTGGCTATAGTATTCATCTCTTGTATTATTAATATATTTGGATAAATATAAAATTGGTAATTTAATCTGATTTGTTAAAACTAAATATAAAATATTTAAAACACGCCCAGTCCTACCATTTCCATCATGAAATGGATGAATCGATTCAAATTGATAATGTATCATGGCCATTTTTAAAATTACATCTATATCATGCATTTCTGGGTAATTTATATATCTTTCTAAGTTATCCATATATTCTATAATTTCTCTTTCAGATTGTGGTGGGGTGTGTAATACTTCTTTTGTTTTAGTATTTAAAATAACTGTTCCTGGCGTTTTTCTAATTCCACCAACATTTGGTTCAATTACAGAATGTATATCTATAATCATATTAGTAGAAATATAGCCTTTATTTATAATCTTATAATATCCTTTTAATAATGCTTCTCTATAATTAACCACTTCTTTAGCGTTATAATTTTTAGTATTTAAAGTTATTTCTTTAAAAATATCATCAAAAGTAGTTACTATATTTTCAATAGAACTTGACTCTTTTGCTTCTCCTAGTATAATCGCATTTAAAATAATTTTAGGATTAGGTAATAAATTAATTAATCCATTTAAATTCCCTAATTCATATTTTGCAGTTATTAAAGCTTTTAAAATATCTGGATCTTCATAATTAAAATTAATAGGTAGTTTGTGCATATTTTCTCCTCCTGCACAAATATTATCATTTTTTGTGCACAATGTCAATATATGCACAATTTAATGTAACTCAATTGTTTATGATTAATAGTTACTATTAAATATAAAAACAACATTTAAAAAGATGCTTTTTATAAAGACATCTATATATAACTATGAAACAAATTTTACTTTTAAACCATTTTATCCACCATATTTAAACTGGGGGATAAACAAAAAAGACACCTTTATTTTAAGATGTCTTAATCTAATAACTCTTATGAATTCAAATCCTATTATTGTGAAAGGTAAGTATTGTTAATACAATGCACCCTCTATAGATGAAGGTGCACTCTCTAAACTTATATTTTTAGGTATATACTCTATTTGACATGTGACTGGCGTGACAGATGTGACAGTTATTTTTCTTCATCAAGTTCATTTCTTAGCTTTTCAAATAAATCAGGAAATAAGTCTCCCAATGTAGGACCATTGAATTCTTCTTTTTCAAACTTAGGTCCTTTTTTCTTTACCATTTGTCTTGGCCTTGGTTTCTTATAAAAGCTGCTTGCGTCAGGGAATGGCATTGTACTTAGTTCTTCCTCTGTTACATTTAGTATTTTAAGTAATTCATCAAATGAAATAATTTTGATATCCTTGCCTTCTGCTATTGCATCATTAACATGCTTTAATCTAGAACAGTGTCTTATGTTACCTTCATCATCCTTTGCATCGCAAGTTACAAATATATCATTATTAGATGCTCTCATCTTATATGTAGCATTATGATTTGTTAATAATTGAACCAACGATAGCATCTCTTTGAAATGACCAATTTCATAATTTAAACTTACGCAAAGTGATTTGCCATTCAAATCTGATTCAACAATATCTCCTTGAGGCTTTACTCCATCTAGAAATTGTAGGAACATTCTATAATTGCGACCTCTAACAGTATTATTAATCCCACTCTTAGCTGATTCATATCTTTTTTGTTGTCTTATTTCAAAATCGTCATAAGTAATTTGATTATTCTCGCTTTTACCTGAACATGAATCACATAGCTCAATTAACTCTTCTAGCGAACAGTCTAATTGCTTACACATTCCTTTAACAAGATTCATTGTTAATTCTGAATCATCATCACTCTTATGAAGATACTTTGGCTTCTCGACACTTAATGATTCACCTGCGCTTTCCAAAGATATACTATTTCTGATATTGGAAAACTCAGAAAACATCCTTTGACTATCAGCAAATTTAAAATTAATTGGATCTAATTTGTATCTTCTACAAGCACTTCTTAGAAATCCTGCATCATTAGAAATAGCATGTCCAACTATAAGTTGATCTGGATATTCTATTAACTTTTTAATATTTTCATAAAAATATGGAAATTTATTACTTCTATAATAAGTTGACTCAGGATAATAAAGATATAAATCTCTACCATCAGGTCTCCCTGTAAGATCAAATTTGTTTTCCGGGTTAATTGTAAAATCTTTCTTTTCTAAAATGTTAAACTTGTCATCTGTAATAACATAACCAAACTCACATATATTTCTTCCATTACAACATTCAATATCAAAAAATAAGTATCTCATAAATCTTTATCCTTTCTTTCATCTTAATTCTACTTCTAATTAAACATTTAGAATAGAACTTAGAATGCACTACTAGAAAAAGAGGAATGAATCCTCTTAATCTAGTTTATGAACTTAACATTAGAATCGAACATCTTAATTCTTTTTAAAGTTACATCTTTGCAGATATTTGATTCACTATTGGAAATAAGAATATATTTTCTATTTCCGCCATCTTCTTTATTTAAATCGATAACTGCATGACCTGTAGTTCCTGATCCAGCAAAGAAATCTAAAACAGTAGAATCTTTATTCGTTGTTGCTCTTACAAGTTCTTTTAATAGTTTTAAAGGCTTAGGTGTTTGAAAATAAGTTCTATCTCCAAATATAGCTGCAATTTCATCTTTTGCAGATGAATTAGTTCCAAAGCATTTAAATATATTAGGAACCTTAGCTTCTTTCTCTTTTAAAACATCTCTCTCTAAGTAAGGTTGATTTAAATTGTTTAACTTAGATTCTTTAGACTTGAAGCAAATAATAATGTATTCGTATTTGACAACCTTCTTATTTGGATTAACATTTCTATTCTTATCAAAATATGGATGAAGTTTTTCCCATTTGCAGACTTTGACTTTATAAAATAGGTCTTTACATAATTTTGCTAAATTCTCTACTTCGCCTTCATCAATATTTATTACTAAGAATCCATCATTAGATAATAATTCATATGCTAATTCTATCCTAGATAGCATAAAATTATTATAAGAGCCATCAAATGCATCTTGATAACCAATATAATCAATATGAGAATTATATGGTGGATCAATTAAGATCGATTTGATCTTGCTTTTATATGATTTTGTCATCGATTTTAACGTGAATAAGTTATCTGATTCGATAACATAATTAGATAAGTTTTCTCTTCTAATAATATTAACAGGACTATTCAATGTCGCATTATTATCAATAAAGCAATCTTTATATACTGATACTTCTTTTAAATTAGCGCAGTGAGCAAACGCCCATTCACCAATATATGTAACTAAGTCAGAACAGTAAACACTAACTAGCGAATTACAATTTGTAAAACAAGTCTTAGAGATTATAGAAACGTTGTGTAAATGAATGTTTGATAGTTTATCGCATCCGGAAAAAGCGCCACGTTCAAGTGTTATAGTTTCATCAGGAAGATGAACTTCACCAATAGCATATTTTGCTGGATAACACACCAACTTTGATTTATCAGCTGTAAATAACGCATTGTTATAAACTATATATTTATCGCTATTTGATTCAAACTCAATATTTGAACAGCTAACAAATGGATTATATCCAATATCCTCTAATGTCTTAGGAAATACGATTTTTCTAATACCTTTACAATTCCAAAAAGAGTTTCTACATATCCTTTTAACATCTTTTAAAACTAAGCAATCAGTATCAATAGAATTTAAGCATCCAATTACTGATGAATAATCTCTATCATAAATAACTGAGTCCTCCACATGATAATATGGTGACTTATTATTTAATGTAATTTGATTACATCCAGAAAATGGATTGTTTTCTAATTTAATGATTGATGATGGAATAACTACTTCTTTAAGATTATCACATAGATAAAATGAATGCTTTCCTAAAATTCTACATCCTTCTTTTATTTCATATCTATCATCTTTTTTAGAAATAGGATAATAAATAAGTCTTGTAAAATCTCTATTATATAAAATACCATCAACTAAATTGAAATATGGTGATTCATTAATTACTTCTATATTAGGACATCCAGCAAAAGGATTATTACCCATAAACTTTACATTCTTTGGGATATTAACCTTTTTAAGGCTAGCTGAATTATAAAATGTGTCACCTGAAATATTAACTAATGTATCTGGAAGAATTACTTCTTCAATTACTTGATTATCCCAGAATAAACATGGTGCCAGTTCAGTAACACCTTCAGGAACTACAACTATACTTTTATTACCAGTATATTTAGTTGCTACGCCAGCCTTAACAATAAAATCATCTGAGATAATATCATTAGAATTATACAAATTATAATTATCTAATCTTGATTCACTTTCAAAGATGCCATGATTATAGATAGATCCATCAGCAGTTTTAATCGATGTTCTTCTTTCAATTACTCCACTGATTAATCTAGACTCATAAGAAATAGATTTGAATATATCTTTCTTGAATTCTACTTTATCTTCTTCAAGATGATTCCATTCATAGCATTTAATGTATAAATCTTTGCAGTAAATGTCATACTCGTTATCAAGATCTATAATTATCTCACTAGGCTTATATCCCATAGTCAATAATTTATCGATACATTCTAAGATAACAAAACTTTTATGTGTTGTTAAAAGTAAAGTTTCTCCATTAACAATAGAAATCTTATTACCTAAATCAACCTGTTGCTTATCGGCATTAATTTCAACTTTAAGATTCTTATTGTAAACTTTAGTAAATATACCTTTATTAAGTTCTTCAAAGCCTAAAGCCCAATAAAGGGCCTCATACTTCATATCCTTTGCAAGTCTTAAATTATCAACATTCATCCTATTAAAGCACCTCGATTCTCTTCAAAATTTCATCAACTACTGTTTCAACATGTTTATTTGTTGTATCTATAACAATATATTCAAGTTTCTTGGTTTCACAAAAATATATCATTCTCTCATATGCCTTTTCACTTTTACTAACTTTAGCAATATCAGAATCATTAATATCCCTTTTCTTAAGGCGAGCTAGTATTGCTTCTGGTGTAGCATATAGAATTACAGTAAGTTTTGGTTTTCCAATTTTCTTTAAGATTAGATTATATATATCTTTATTATATGTTGTACCACTCCAACAATAATTTGAAACTATATGACGGTCAGTAACAATATTTTGATCTTTGAATTTCTCATAAAGATAGATATTATTTAATCCATAATACCAAGCAGTAAAGTTTCTATTAGGATTGGCATTTACTCTCTTAGCAACTTTCTGATATTGTTTAACCTCATCATCACTATCATCTAGTAAATAATGCAATGGCTTTTCAACAAATATATATCCTAGTTTCTCAGCAAGCAATTTACATGTAGTTGATTTACCAACTCCATCCATACCCTCAATTGATATATGGTTCATCCTTGTTTACCTCCTTAAGTTTCATTAATTCTTTTAATGTTCTTGGCTCAAAGTCTATTACATCGACTCCAGCATTATATGCTTTTAAGTTTTTGTAATAGTCTTTCATTAACTTATAAGCATAGCCATTATTTTCGGTTTTATTATGGATATGTCCATAAACTAAAAGTCCATCTCTATTGAACTCCATCCAATCCATAAGTGGATAATGACAAACACAAACTTTATAATCACCATCAATAATTAGATCAATAAACTTGATGGATTCAAATACATTAGATTTCTTAATAGCATCTATCATATCATGGTCATGATTTCCTACAATAAGGTGCTTATGACCTTTTAATTTTTTAAAGATATCTATAGTAGATGGATCATCATCTTTGCCAATATCACCAAGAACATAGACAATGTCTGTATCTTTAACTTTATTATTCCATTTTTTGATAATTATTTCTTTCATTTCATCAAGTGATTCAAATGGTCTCTTACATTTATCAAATATCTTTTGGTCATTAAAATGGGTATCAGAAATATAATATATCATCCGTTAATTCTTCCTCCTATTTTTCTCTTCAGCTTTTTTACCTTTAGTAAAACCATCTAATATTTCTAGATAGCCAGACACTCTTCTAATTCTAGTTATATTCTTTGATTTACATTTAGGACAGAAATCAAATACACCAGTTGTTCCACAATCATTACATACATCTTTAGGGAAATTGAAGCCTAGATAATGTACACCTGCTTCAACTGCTATATTGATATATTCTTCTAGCGATTCTTCATTACCTAGTGGAGCTTCACCAAGTTCGATATATGTAATACATCCACCATTACATATTTCATGGAATAATCCTTCAAGTTGAATCTTCTTATATCCAGGTAGCCTTGAATCAACATCTATATGGAATGAATTTGTATAATAACCTTTTGTAAAAATATCAACATCTGGTTTATATAGATCTTTATCAAAATCAATGAATCTACCACTAATTAATTCGCCTGATGTTGCAAGTAATGAGAAATTAAGCTTGTATTCATTCTTTAAGAAATCGCAATAATCTCTCATATGCTTTACGAAGCCCAAAGTCATAATATAATTATCCATGCTTGAATAATACTTTGAACCAGTAATAACTTCTATAGCTTCACTTAATCCAATGAATCCTAGTGATAATGTTCCATGCTTGAATACTTCTTCTAAATCTCCTTTGAAATCTTCGCACCATAGATGATAACTACTATTAGTTGGAAAATCATCAGGAGTTCTTTTACAAACCTTATGATATCTATCAAGTAAGATATCTTTTGTAACTCTCGCCACTTCATCCCATTTTGATTTAAGAAGATCAAATTTTTCATCAATTGATAATTCTTTATTCTTCTTATCAATCTCTAAAGCAAGTCTAGGAAGATTAATAGAAATATTTGTGATATTACCTCTACCCATTGCACCATATTCACCATAAAGGTCGGATACAACTCTAGTCCTACATCCCATTACTGATAATCTTTCAGGATTTGTTTCTTTATCACCTTTACAATCACAAAGTAGATAAGTAGGAATCATCTTTTTAGACGAGCAATTTAGAGCTAATTTAAGTAGATCATAATTAGGATCATTTGGTTTATTATTTATTCCATCAACTACTTTAAATACGATATTTGGTTTAAATACCATATCACCTAATTTTAAGAATCTATCAATTACTTCATGAGCGATGAATCTAGCACATTCATTTCTTGCTAAGCCAATATTTAAAGTCACATAATAACTAGTTTGACCCATTCTTGAGTGATTACCATTACACCATAATATTAATTCAGCAATTGAATCACTAATTAAATCTTTATACTTTGAATAATCAATTTCAAGTGTAGATAAGATTTCAGCTATTTCATTATCGAAATTAGCAAATGCCATACCACCAGATTGTTCATTACCTAGTTTAGTAAATAAATCTTTGATAAATTCAAACAAATGAATGATTTTTCCTTGTCCACTAAACATTTTGAATTCATCATATGGGAACTTATTGATGATATCAAATGTTAAGCAATTATAAGTTAAATCATAAGCATCCAAATCATGAATATGAATTGCACCAGTTCTATGTAAATCTGCCCACTCTTTTGGAAGACTATTTAATATCTTGTTTTTATATTCTTTTTCACCTACGTTATATACGTATCCAACATAACTAGTTCTATTAGCAGCATTATCATTATTTAGTTGTTTCATCCTTAGATACCTCCTCAAAGATTTGATTTTCTGAACCTACAAAAGGTTTAATTGTTGTTTTTAATTCTTGAATAAAATTACCAGTCTTTAAATATTTAAGCTTTGAAACAATTTCGGAAGGAACCTCATCTCTTGTGTGTCCTGTATATAAAGCTATATCAAAGCCTTCTTCAGCAAGTCTATCAATAAGTTTTACTAATTCATCTTTTTGAACCAATGGTTCACCTCCAGAAATAGTTATTTTCTTATTAAATACTTTTTGCTTTAATTCATTTACTAAGTCATCAATACTTACTTCTTTGCCTTTATTGATGTCCCATGTGGATTTATTTTGACATCCTTTACAACGGATATTGCATCCTTGCATAAATAGTACAGTTCTAATTCCAGGGCCATCAACATGTGAATTATTATATTTAATAGAATTAATACGCATAGCAGTAATCCTCCTTCTTTGAAGATTCTTCTAAGATTTTGAATTTTCTTAATTTATAAGCAACTCTATCTTTTCTTGCTTGTTTATCAAATGCTTGTTTAACATTATGTAGATCAGCAACCATTCTTTCAGCTAGATTAACTATTAGATTTTGTTCTTGTCTTGAATGACATTTTAAATAAGGATCATTATCATTGATCTCTTTTATTTCTAAGAACTCTTCTAATGTAATGCATCTTACATCTAGAATTGCATCCTTATGGTCGTGTTTAACTCTTGGAAATTGTCTTACCTTTTTTGCTGCTTCTTTACCTGATTCAGCTACTACTGCAAATTTAACTGGAATATAGTTTTTTCTACCTACATGTCCACATTTAGCGATTACCATAAAATACTTTTCGAATTCATTTTTCATTGTCTTGTCCTCCAATTTCACTTATAGTTTATCAAGCAATAATTCTTCTCGATAGGACGCCGTTTGCACTACCTCTTTCTTCCCATCAAATCGACGAATTATTAACTTTTACACCTCCATTTTAGTTTGAAATTGGAGTCCTTCATAGGACGCTATTTGCACTACTAATTATCGATGAGTTTGTTACCTTATATTGTAATATATATATCAAGGTGCCTAAGCCAATTTTAGGCATAAAAAAGAAGCTCCTTATTTAAGAAGCTCCATAAAATCTATTTCTAAAACCTCAGCAATATACATAATAGTAGATAAACTATTAACACCATGTTTAATCCATCTACGGATTACTGAAGGGTCTTGACCCATACCATCCAAAGCGAAAGAAACTTGTGTTTTATACTTAGATTCAGAAATAAATTTTTTAAGATTTTGACCAACCTTAGCTAGTCTTTCATCTACTTGTGTCATATGCAATACCTCCTTTGCGAAGGTATGTTTGTACCAATGCTCCAGAGTATTCTTCTGACACGCTTATATTATATCAAAAAAAGGACCAAATTTCCATCAATTCGGCCCTATCTGTATAACACTATTTTCAATTTTGTTTATCTATCAAATTTATAATATTTTCCGTTATAGTAATAAGAATACTTTCCATCTAATCTTGAATGGTATTCATTACTTGTTTTTATATAACCCACATAAGATAATATACAGTCAGCAATAACAACTATTAATAATGGTAATGCATATACGTTACCATCATTTGCAGATAAAGCAAATATTGCTAACATTATTCCAACCCATATAGTTAATTGATTCATAAGAAATGCAAATAATCCCATAATGCTAAATCTTTTTTCTGATACAACATTTCCATCAGAGGTTAATCTATTCTTTTCTCTATGAGCATTTAAAAGTGAAGAACACTTAATCTTATCTTTTTGTATAAATGCTTTTACAACCAATAATACTCCAAATATTAATGGGAATATAAAAGGAAATAACCAATACCATTTGCCAAGTACTGAAACTACTAGTCCTGCAACTGAAACTATTGCTATAAGTACTCCTAAAATCAAATTAGATTTATTAATTCTTTTTGAAATAACTTTATCATTATATTCAAAATACATTTTTCCATTAAGTTTAATATTTTTTATTTCTTCAAAAGATAAATCATTTTTTGGCTTTGCAGCAGTTTTATTATCTTCAACCACTTTGTCATAGTTAATATCATAATCTTTTGATGCAAGGCATGTTAGCTCTTCAAATACTTCTTTAGTAATTTTTAAAGATATCTTCTTTGTTGATTCAATCAAACTTAAACAATTATCAGCAAGCATTATGTTGAAATCTTTAATTGCTTTTAATTCAATATGTTTTATATCATTGCAGATATTTAAAAAATACTCTTCAAGAACATAAATATAATCAGAATCAGTATCGTCATATTCTTTTTTATATTTAAAATAATGATCCTTAGTCTTAAGCATATTATCTTCTATTATTTCAACACACCTAGACATTTCAGACTCTTTTTTATCGTTATCTAATTCAAGACTATTAATATATTTTATCGTTGAAATGATGATTTTTTCAGTTTGCTCAGGGGTTTTAGTCCAAAAATACATATCATGATAGCCTTTAAAATTACATAATGATGCATATAATGGTGCTTCCCAATCTAAAGGTTTTAATAGGCTGATATGATTATAATATTTTTGAGCAGTTTGAAAATCACCATAATCCCATGTCCTTTTAGCTAAGGCATATAAATCATTTATGCTAATACCTTCAAGTCTTTGAGATATATCTTCAATTTGTTCTCCTTGCTTATCAAGTTTTTCAAATACATTTTGAGGCTTATTTTCCATTCTTAATCGCCTCCAATTTCAATCTTTCTGCTGCTAGTTCTTCATCAGTAATATCTCTACCATCAATTAATTTTGATGTTCTTCTAGCAATTATTCTATTTTCAACTAAATAATCCTGCATATTGTTAAGCATATCAATTGTCTTATTAAGCTTTTCTTCCATTGAATTCAACTTAATATCTTTTAATATGCTGATTTGAGCTTGTAGTTTTTGATTTTGTTCATCAAGATTAAGCAGCTCAATATCCTTAATTGATAATAATGATTTATATTGTTCTAAGTCCTGTTCAGATAACTTGTTGTTGTCGTATGCTTCCTTCAATTCATCTTTAAGTTTTAATACTTCTTCTCTATATTCATTATTTAATTTTTCAGTTTCACCATATATTGACGAAAAATAATCAGCATCAAATTCAACATTGATTGCTTTTATAAATGTTAAGTAGTAATTAACTAAACTGAAATATACTTTCAAATAATTAATGATACTTTCAACACCAAGAGTCTTCTCTTTTTTGTGTTTATGGTCATTACATTTCTTAATATAATCAAGAAGTTTGTTATATGTATAATCATCTAACTTAAGTACATTCATCAAGAAGTTTTTAATTGACTCTTCTTTAACAAGATAGCCACATGTTCTAGAATCATCATATGTTATATTATTTTCATCTAAGAAATACTTAATTGTAGCTTCTAATAGATCAAGATAGGAATCATAAAAAGAATTACTCTTTGATTTTATATTTCTTTCAAGGGTATTAAATCTCGTTGTAAGTGATTCATT
>FZPS01000100.1_pt439 | contig 12580 bp, 11 predicted proteins | sample 1817821 | NCBI WGS metagenome assembly FZPS01 (sample SAMEA104158645, study PRJEB21678) | metagenome | place: Germany | collected 2015-04-21 | reverse complement strand
TTGCGGCTCCGGGTGTCAACGTTTCTATCACTAGGCTTGATCTGGAGACTCGGGAGCATCCGCACCAAAGATCGCTCTGGTTCTCACACGGTGACGTCAACGGTGTAGACTGTTGGAATGAACCGGCAGAGAGCCACGGCAAAGAGATACACAAAACCTTCACCCATCGGACGGATGGCGGTGTCGTCGGCTTTTTCAGTTCAGAAAACACCTGGACCGACTTTCACGGACAAGCCCTCCTCGATGATCATCGCTGCATGGCCTTGTACAACCTTTGGGAAGGTCAGCGGATAATGGATCTGTCCATAACCCTGAAGGCCAACTACGGTCCTGTATCGCTGGGAGCCACCAAGGAGGCTGGGCCTCTTGGTATACGCGTTGCTCCGGAGATGACCGTGAAAAGCGGCGGAAGGATCTCCAACGCCTACGGTGCCGTCAATGAGGTAGAGTGTTGGGGCAAGCGCTCCCCCTGGTGTGACTACTCGGGTACCGTGGAAGGACACTCAGTCGGCATCGCCATCTTTGATCACGCCGATAACGAAGATCATCCCTCGTTCTGGCACGTCAGGGACTATGGGCTGTTTGCAGGGAACAACTTCCACTTCCTCGGTGAAAGGCGTCTGGAATCCGGTGAAAGCGTCACCTACCGCTATCGAGTGTTGTTCCATGCGGGTGATTGCGAGCTGGCCCGGGTGGCGGCACGTTATCATGATTACGCCAATCCCATCAAAGTTGAGCTCTTGATTTAATCGACTCTTTCTATCATCCGTAGGCACCCGGATCATCCGGTTCTTAGTTCTTCGAGTACTGCCCCAAAGGCCAAAGACATAGCCTGGGGCGATCGCGTCGACTCCAGGCTATGTGGCGCTGATCGGACAGGAATCAAGCCGACGGGCAACGCCATCGTTGAGGATTGGTCAGAAACACTTGCCTTCGACCGCTTTGGACGGAGGTATGGTCATCAACTATCTGCCTCCGGCGCGCCGTGACTGGCGCCAAGGCGTTCCCGAGGAGTCCTACCATCCTGATGTCGCGAATTTGCACCGCTGTTAGGTGTAGGTAGTGCATCATTCTAGTCGTAGTCCATTCGTAGTTTTCCGGCGCGATGGGTAGTGCTGCGGGCAGTCCGCATGCACGACACTTCTTGTTTCTTGGTGTTCTTGGCGCGAATGACCCTGAAATCCAATTACGGTGCCTATTCCCGGGGGGAAGTCTCGCATAAAGGGCGAAGCAATAACGCCGGACAGTTATTCTCGTGGTCAGAGAGGAGCGCGTTGACTGAATGACCCTCTACGAGATTCTCGCACACTCTGCCGCCAAGGTGGCAGGGGGCATGTGTTTGCGCTATGAGGATACGACCTACTCATATGAGCAGGTCTATATGATCGTCAATCGGCTCGGGCATCATCTACAAGAACAAGGCGTGCAACCCGGCGACAGGGTGGCCCTGGTCCTGCCGAACACGCCGGCCTTTATCTTCGCCTATTTCGCGGTCACTGCCATCGGTGCTGTCGCGGTGCCCATCAATCCCGTGTGGACGGCGGAAGAATTGCGCTTTGTCTTTCGCGATGCTCGCTGCCGTTTCGTCATAGCCGCCCCGTTGTCAAGCGTAAAGAACGCTATATCCGGAATGGACATCCCGTACTTGGTAACGGCGGGTCCACAAGCTCATACGTGGCAAAGGATAGTCGAATCGGGAGATGAATCACCACTCAACGTCCCGGTTTCCGAAACCGATTTGGCTGTCTTTATCTACACATCGGGCACCACGGGCAAGCCCAAAGGAGCCATGCTTACGCATCGCAACCTGCTGCACAATGTGGCCTCCACGATCAAGGCTATTGAGGCCCATGAGCTGGATGTCTTTTTGTGTGTCCTGCCTCTGTTCCATTGTCTGGCAGCCACGGTCACCATGCTTGTCCCATTGAGCCTGGGTGCTGAGATCGTACTCATGGAGCAATTCGTTCCCCATGTCGTTGTGGCGGCGATCGCCAACTACCGCATCAGCGTGCTTGTGGGTGTTCCCGCTATGTTCGTGGTACTCACCGCCGCGAAAATACCGCAGGAGACCATGGCCAGCATACGTGTCTGCCTATCCGGTGGAGCTCCGCTGCCCCTGGCCGTACTGGAGGGCTTTCAGCAGACCTACGGCATCCCGATACGGGAAGGCTATGGGCTGTCTGAAGCCTCGCCGGTGGTATCAGTGAACGTTCCGCATCGCATAAAACCGGGTACCGTCGGACCACCGATTCCGGGTGTCAAGGTGCGCGTCGTCGATGAAGAAGGCCGCGATGTGTCTGCCGGCCAGCCGGGTGAGTTGCTGGTGCAAGGTGAGAATGTTATGGTGGGGTATTTCGGGCTACCGGAGGCTACAAAAGAAGCGCTTCGCGACGGCTGGCTTCACACCGGTGATATCGCCACGTTGGACGAGGATGGCTATATCACCATCATTGACAGACTGAAAGACATGATCATTGTCGGTGGATTAAAGGTATATCCTCGTGAAGTCGAAGAAGTCTTGTACGCTCACCCCAAGATCAAAGAAGCAGCGGTCGTCGGAGTGTCACATCCGATACGCGGTGAGTCCGTGAAGGCGGTAGTCAGCGTCAAACCCGGTGAGGAATTGACCGCTTCTGAGCTTCTCGTCTACTGCCGAGATCATTTGGCAAATTACAAAATACCTAAGACAGTACTCTTTGTTGACGAGCTGCCCAAGTCTTCCAGCGGCAAGATTCTCAGGCGGATGCTGGTTGATGCCGAGGCCGAGCCAGTGGTCACTCAGTCGTCCTGACCCGTCTTGTTTATTGACAGGGTCTCGTCCCCGGCGTATACTTATCTTGCCCAACGTATGAACAATTGTTCATACGTTGGTGGAGGTGAGATACGTGGGAGAGACCCTGATCAATCATGAGTCCCCTCAGTGCTGCAGCCGATGCCAAGGACACGATCACTGCGATACTGCGTCATACCGAGAGCCGATCATTCGCCTTTCGGTGGGTTCGTTATTCTTTCTCTCAGCTCTTTTGTCTCACGATCCGTGGGATCTTTGGCTGTATATGATCGCCTATCTTCTTCTCGGCAGTCCGACCCTCAGGCGGACCGTGGAGAGCATCAAAACCGGGAGCCTTTTCAACGAGAGTACCCTGATGGCTATAGCCACAACGGGTGCCATCGCCATCAGAGAGTATCCTGAGGCAGTAGCGGTCATGTTGTTTTACGAGATTGGGGAACTGCTGCAAGAGGTCGCGGCGGGGCGTTCCAGACGGTCCATCGAGTCTCTGATGGATGTACGCCCGGAGTTCGCAAATCGTCTGGAAGCCGACGGCACCATTTCGATCGTCGATCCTCAGCTTATTGTGCCTGAGGATATCATTGTCGTCAGGCCGGGCGAGCGCATTCCGCTGGACGGAATGATCAAGGACGGGCGATCATTTGTCGATACCGCGGCCTTGACCGGCGAATCCGTGCCGCGTCGGGTGGAATCCGGAAGCACTGTGCTCAGCGGCTTCGTCAATCAGACGGGTCTTTTGACCGTTGAGGTCACTGCTGAGTATAACGACAGCACCGTAGCCCGCATACTCAGGCTGGTGGAAGAAGCCGAGACACGCAAAGCCCCCACGGAGCGCCTTGTTTCTCGCTTCGCTCGTTTCTACACTCCGGCTGTGGTTACTGCGGCCGCCTTGTTGGCGCTCATTCCCCCTGTCTTCTTTCAGGCGAGCTGGCCAACCTGGGGTTACAGAGCTCTGTTATTCCTGGTCGTCTCCTGTCCATGTGCGTTAGTCATATCGGTGCCGTTGGGCTTCTTCGCCGGCTTAGGGGCCGCAGCTCGTCACGGGATACTGATCAAGGGTGCGAGCTTTCTTGAAGCACTTCACGGCATTCGTACAGTTGCCTTTGACAAGACCGGTACACTGACTGAAGGAGTCTTTTCCGTAAACAGGCTGCATCCTCAGCCGGGTACAACCGCCGAAGAGTTGCTGCGTTTGGCGGCATCGGCTGAGCATCATTCACTGCATCCCATCGCCGAATCATTGCGCCAAGCATACGGAAAACCCGTCACGGAAGATATCTCTTCCTTCTCCGAGATATCAGGGGAAGGGGTCATCTGTCACGTAGGTAACGACGAAGTGGCAGTGGGCAATCTACGACTGATGTCACGGTTGGGAATAGAGGTGGCGGATACAGCTGACGACGTAGCATCTACAACGGTTCATGTGGCACGTAACGGGCAATACATCGGACGCGCTATGATCAGTGACCGCTTGCGTCCGGATGTCCCAACAGCCCTCGCGCGATTACGGCGGCTGGGAATCAGGCGATTGGCGATGTTGACGGGTGACCACCGCTCAGTGGCAGAGTCGTTAGGGGAGCGCTTGGGTATTGACACCGTCAAAGCGGAGCTCCTTCCTCACGAAAAGGTGGCCGAGCTTGAGCAGCTTAAAGCGGAAACCGACGGAGGTGTAATGTTCGCCGGTGACGGTCTGAATGACGCTCCGGTATTGGCCCGAGCCGATATCGGCGTGGCCATGGGGGGGCTGGGGGCGGAAGCCGCGTTGGAGGCGGCCGATATAGTGCTGATGGGCGATGAGCCCTCCCGCCTCGCACAAGCTATAGCGATCGCTCGTCGCACACGGGCGATTGTTTGGCAGAACATCATGGGGGCCTTTGCCGTGAAAGGTACGGTCTTACTTCTGGGCGGGCTCGGCATGGCCAGTCTGTGGGAAGCCGTTTTCGCGGACGTGGGTGTCGCGCTCTTAGCGATAGTCAACAGCTCGCGAATCATGGTGAGACCTTTTGCCAAAGAGACAGGATATGAAGGCCGTTTGATCGACCCAGTCACCGACCCGACTCCTGTTCTTCATAGTGGTCCAGGGCGGCTCGGATGAGCTGGACAATGTGATCGTCGTCAAGAGAGTAGTAGGCCATCTTGCCTTCCCGTCGGTACTTCACGAGACGAAGACTACGCAGTAACCGCAAATGATGCGAGACTGAAGAACTGGAGACGCCGAGCAAGGCTGCAATGTCACAGACGCACAACTCACACCGAGAAAGCGCCCACACGATTCGCGTACGCGTTTCGTCCCCGAGCACCTTGAAGATCTCAGAGACTCCGCCCACGCGCTCCAGATCGGCCTTGAGCTGATCAACGCGAGTACCGTCAGACAGGAACTCATCGCAGACATCAGGGGCTTTCGATTCTTTGCGCTCCATGCTTACTCTCCTCAAAACACCAAGGATGGTGTCACCCCGCCGAAGATCATATGGCACCGGGACCGGCTGATCGGCAGAGGTGTTCTCGTTGGCAGATTTGACATTGAGTGGCAAGATGCAAGAGTGTGCTTCGGCACGCCGACCTCTGCACGCGCATCTGTCAGGGCGCGCTCCGGGCCCTGTTGCAGCGCCCTCCTTTAAGGATAGCGAGCGCTTCTCCTGCTGGTGGCACCGCCTGTTGTCTTGATCCTTGACGGACAACCACCCGCAGTCCGGAGCCGACCCGGCTGCCCGCGTCAACCGTTCGTGACGTGGCGCTCTAAGGGCTTCAAATCGCTTGAACTGGCGACTTTACACCAGTCGGCTTGGATCAAGGCTGTCGCCTCGGTTAGGTCGATTTCCGCTGTTGACAGCGTAGCACATGCAGGTTGTTTGTGCAATTCGATCCCCAAACAGGATAGGGGGGAGAGAGGGTACTGGGCCACGAGCCCAGGAGGGGTATGAAAAAAACAAGACCCCATGCAACTTCATGGGATCTTGTCTATGGTTGGTGCCCGGGACGAGACTTGAACTCGTACCCCTTGCGGGACACGCCCCTCAAACGTGCGCGTCTGCCAGTTCCGCCACCCGGGCCAACTACTGCCTTATTATAATAGACGAAGCAGCGGTTTGTCAACGTTCTGGACGCGGGGGCAGGAAAATTCCTGCCCCCGCGCGTAAGTTACGTTTCTTAGAAGTCCATGTCACCGCCGGGATTGGGCGTTGCGGACTCCTTCTTCGGGATATCAGCAATCAATGCCTCGGTGGTGAGCAACATACCGGCGATCGACGCCGCGTTCTCCAATGCCGTACGAGTCACCTTCACAGGATCCACGATACCGGCCTCCACCATGTCGACAAACTCCTCGGTTAAGGCGTTAAGGCCGATACCCGGCTTTTCGGACTTGACCCGTTCAACGACGACTGATCCCTCAAGTCCCGCGTTATTGGCGATCTGACGCAGGGGCTCGTACAACGCCTGCTTCACAATCCTCACTCCGGCGACTTCATCACCCTCGAGAGCGAGATCATCCAAGGCCTTGGCCACGTTGACTAGAGTGACTCCGCCTCCGGCGACGATACCCTCTTCAACGGCCGCACGTGTGGCATGTACAGCGTCCTCAATGCGGTGTTTCTTCTCCTTGAGTTCAGTCTCAGTCGCTGCACCGACTCTGATTACGGCTACGCCACCGGCCAACTTGGCGAGACGCTCCTGCAGTTTCTCGCGATCGTAATCCGAATCGGTCTCCTCAATCTGACGCTTGATAAGCTCAATGCGTCCCTGGACAGCGCTTTCGGAACCTTTACCTTCGATGATGGTAGTGGACTCCTTGGTGATCACTACTCGCCGGGCCTGACCGAGCTGACTCAGTTGAACATTCTCCAGTTTCAAACCGAGATCCTCAGATATGAACTGCCCGCCCGTCAAGATGGCGATGTCCTCAAGCATAGCCTTGCGGCGGTCGCCAAAACCCGGAGCCTTGACCGCGGCGACGTTCAGTGTACCGCGAATCCTATTCACTACAAGGGTCGCCAGAGCCTCACCTTCGATATCCTCGGCGATGATCAACAGAGGCTTGCCTGCTTGAACAACCTTCTCCAAGACGGGGAGGAGATCATGGACATTGGAGATCTTCTTCTCATGAATCAGAATGTAGGGTTCCTCAAGCTCGCACTCCATGGTCTCGGTGTTGGTCACGAAGTAGGCGGAGATGTAACCCTTGTCAAATTCCATACCCTCGACAACTTCGATGGTGGTCGTCGTGCCTTTAGCCTCTTCAACGGTTATGACACCATCTTTGCCGACCTTTTCCATCGCTTCGGCCACCAGCGAACCGATTTCAGGATCATTGCCCGCAATGGAGGCGACATGAGCGATGTCCTTATGGTCGTCAACGGGAATGGCCAACTTCTGAATCTCGGCCACTGCGACCTCAACGGACTTGTCGATGCCCTTCTTGAGAATCATGGGATTGGCGCCGGCAGCTACGTTCTTGAGCCCCTCACGAACGATAGCCTGAGCCAAAACCGTCGCCGTGGTCGTACCGTCACCGGCCACGTCGTTGGTCTTGCTTGCAATCTCTTTGCACAGCTGGGCACCCATGTTTTCATAGGGATCAGAGAGTTCAACTTCCTTGGCTACCGTGACCCCGTCTTTGGTGATCGTCGGCGAGCCGTATTTCTTCTCCAACACAACGTTGCGACCCTTGGGACCAAGGGTTACCTTTACCGCATCGGCTACGATATTTACGCCTTGCTCAAGCGCTTTGCGTGCTTCCGCATCAAAAGCAAGTTGCTTACCTGCCACAGTTGTCCACTCCCTTACAAGAAAGCAATTTATCCTTCGTGGCTACATGGATTGTTGTCCTGAAAACACAACCCCTAGCTTACGATGGCCAGAATATCGCTCTCGCGCAGAATCAGGTACTCTTCACCCTTGATCTTTACCTCAGTGCCGCCGTACTTGGCAAATATGATGCGATCCCCCTCTTTTACTTCAAGAGGTACGCGCTCACCGTTGTCGAGCAACTTACCCGTGCCGACAGCGATCACTTCACCCTGCTGCGGCTTCTCTTTCGCAGTATCCGGTAGAACAATGCCACCTGCGGTAAGCTGTTCTTCTTCAATGGCCCGGACGACAACCCGGTCTCCCAAAGGTCTCAACGTCATGCAATGCTCCCTCCTAATATGTTCATGCTCTATGTTGACCGGCTATTAGCACTCGCGGCCCGCGAGTGCTACCACGTCCTAATATAGCTCAAATCTTTCCTGTGTCAATACCCATCCGAGAGAAAACGTGGAAAGCATCGGGGTTTTCCAGGCTATGATAAGGTGCCCGCTCTATAGACGCTTATGTAGTCTCTAGGACAGCTTCTCAGTGCGGAACAGGGAAAAACGCATAACCTGCCGCTTGACGTCCTCAACTACCTCACGATAGGTCGCGGTGCCGGCAATCAACCGGAAATAAAGGGCCAATGTGGACGGGCTACGTTCCAGCAGTTCGAAGAACAGTCGCGGTAGCCTGTACAGTTGGCCGGCTATCCAACGGGCCAATGCCAACTCACGCGTGATGCGCTCTTCGATCTCCGCCTGATAGGCCGAGAAATCCTGCGCTCCCCCGTTAAGATACTCCAAGACGTGACGAGCCGCAATATGACCACTGAGCAGCGCGTGAGAAATCCCCTCTCCCGAAAGGGGGTCGCAAAGGGATGCCGCGTCACCAGCGAGACAGACCGACCCTCTATGGAGCGACCTTCGCCTGCCGCCAAGGGGTATCGGGTGGCCACTCCTGCGGGAGGGATATCCATCCAGCTGACAATGCTCCAGCAAGCGCTTCAGATGCAATGGCAGCTGTGAGTTTCTGGGTGAAAAACTGCCTGCACCGGTGCTGAGACCGTGCTTCTTGGGAAAAATCCAACCGTAGCCCCAGGGCGGAGTCCCATAGGAGACATACACCTCACCGTACCACCGGCGCGACACTTTCTCCGGCACTGATATTTCCTGTTCGATGGCCGCTCCGCTTCTCTGGGGTTGCAGCCCAAGTGAGCGGGCGACACGCCCGTTCGCTCCGTCACATCCCACGAGACATCGCGCCTTGAGACTCCGAGTAGACGTGTGCACGGTCGCACCGGAAGGTGTTATTTCCACATCGACGACCGGCTCTCCGCACAACACCGTGGCGCCGGCATCCTTGGCGGCCTCTAAGAGCACGTGGTCGAACTGCTTACGCATGACAAACCGGCAGATAGGCTCTTGAGCGGTGTGTGTCAGTTCATCACCCAGCCGGAGAGCGACGCGGACGGTGTACAACTCGGCCTCCACGGTCTCTTCCCACGCGGGCACCTGGAGCTGCCTTTCGGCGGCGGCGGAGATCGCACCTCCACAGCATTTGTCACGCGGAAAAACGGCTTTGTCGATCCCCAAAGCGCGGACACCGGCCAAACTGATATCCCTTAGGACTGTAGAACCTGCGGGCCCCAGTCCGACAACAATACAATCGTAGTGGCCTGACACATGCATCCCTCCAAGAAAAAGCCATGTGATACTTGAAACTCCCCAAAGGACTGCCCCTGTTTAGCCTACTACAGCTCACGCCCACGGGCCAGCTACATAGAATGTGTCTGAGGTCACTGTATTATCCTGCACACTCTGACCAGGAGAGTGCCACCTCAGTGAAGTAAATCTACGGTACAGTTGACTCAGGCGGTCGCCGGCGTTGATACCCATGTTGAGCCTTTGGCTTGAACGACCTGCCAAGCCTCGGATGACGTGCTCCGATCACCGATTCCGCTCCGGGAGGGACCCCATGCGACGCTTCGCCACGGGTTACGTGGCAGCCGGTCTATCCACACGTATCAAGACCAAGCGCGGCGTGCGCTGAAAAACCGATAGGGGTGGGTTACAGGTTCTCTCTTATCCGACCGAAGACAGTACGTCTTAAACGGCAATATGGTCCGCTGATGATTGAAGGGAAACACGAAAGCGCGCACACGAGGGTCACGTCGCGGTTCGACAGCGCTGAGATTCTGATATATTGGTTAGTAGTCTCGTTAGTCTTTATGGAACGTACATGAGCGGCCACAGTCCCTCGCTCAACCGACTTAAGCTGTCCGGGGGCCACGTCCTTGGCTGGTTCAGGCTTTCCGGAGAACCCTGCGGGCGATGCAGGCACAAATCAAGGACACCGATGTCACACCCATTGAGGCCATCCGTTGGCATCGGCGAGGGCGCCGTTCACCGCCGTAATGCAGCGCCTTGAACAATGCACAGACGTGAGCGCCGTACAACGTCAACTGTCTGAGGGAAGATGTTGCGGCGCTCATCCGGCACCGGAGTGCCGAATTGCGTAGACGCCTTCGGCCCGGTGCGAACCGGTCGCGGTGCTTCGGGAAGACGGGATCAAGGAATACTCCGGGAGTGAGATCAGCTATGCTTGGAAGAGGATTAGGTTGGCACGATACGGTAGAACCCCCCATGGTGTTGGAGAACAAACCTCGCAAATGCGGCCTGACCATGGCCATAGACAAGGGCCTGGGGCTCAATGCCTTGACTGACTTGCTGGACATGGCAGCGCCGCACATCGACTTCCTCAAGTTGGGCTTCGGTACTTCACTGATGTACCCCCCGGGCATCCTGGAGGAGAAGATTGCCCTTGCACATCGCTATTCAGTGGCTCTGTACCCCGGCGGCACACTTCTCGAGGTAGCGGAAATCCAAAACAAGGCTGATGCTTGGCTCGATCGGCTCTGCCGCCTGGGATTCAATGTCGTTGAGATATCGGACGGAACCATATCCTTGACACCGCAGCGTCGGAAAAGCTTGATCCAATCGGCGGTCTCGCGGGGGTTGCGCGTCATCACCGAGATCGGTAAGAAGGAGAAAGGCTATCGCTTCAACGTGGAGGACGTGCACGCTCAGATGGAGGCCGATTTGGAATCCGGAGCCGAGCGAGTCATTATCGAGGCGCGGGATTCGGGTCGCGGCGTGGGCGTTTTTGACGGTGAAGGGCAGACTGACCGCGAGCTTGTTGAGCGCATCATGGACGGCGTGGCTGATCCCACGACCGTGATTTGGGAAGCGCCGTTGGTCTCCCAACAGCAGCAACTCATCTTGCTGTTTGGAGCGAACGTCAACCTGGGCAACGTGCAAGTTGATGACGTGATTACTCTTGCGGCTACACGTGCCGGCTTGCGCGGGGACACTTTTCGAGATTATGCAGGGCGCATGGGTAAAGAATGTGACAGCGCATAGATAATTTGGGGTATGTGAAGGAATTCAGAGGATGGCGATCGTAGTTACCTCCTACGGTATGGAAGCAAGCCAGCCGTAGGAGGTATGCTAAGATGCCTGCAGACATGGCCGCTCAACACTCCTACACCGCCCGCCATACGGTGGCGGAAAAGGACCCGACAGAAAACATCGATTTGGTTTTTCATCGGCTATTGGAGCTCCCTCGGGATTCAGAGGAATTCTCGCGTCTGTGGAGACTGCTTGATGCCTATCTGGACACGGAGATAATCGGACCGCGTTCCAGTTGACGATAGTCGATGCGTCTGGGTATACTAGTGAGCATAAAGACAATCCGTCTTATGAGTGAAGTCGAATCACTGCGATGATGGGGCAGTCTCTAAGACAGACTGAGATGCAGAGAACCGGGGTAAGGTGTGAGCCCGGGATCCGTCAACTTAGAGCGATCTCTCCGGAGCTTCTTCCGCGAACGCCTGCTTTGCTCAAGCAAGGCCAATAGTGGATGACGGTGGTCTCCGTTAAAGACATGAGCCGAGAGCGGGTGCGTTGCCGCGCCCCGGTCTAATTGAGGTGGTACCGCGGGAATGTACCTCTCGTCCTCAACAGGACGAGAGTTTTTTTATTTTCGAGTGCTAAAGCCACTGGCCGTGGCGCAACAGATTTTGGGGGGCCATATGGTATGGACTACAAAAAAACGGTACTTGTGGGCAAGACAGAATTTCCCATGAGAGCCAATCTCGCGCAAAGGGAGCCAAAGCGCTTGGCCCAATGGCAAGCGTCCGGTATCTACGAGAGGCTGCAACGGGAACGGCGGGAAGCGGGCCTGCCTCGTTTTGTGCTTCACGACGGGCCACCCTACGCCAACGGACATATACATCTGGGCACTGCTCTTAACAAGGTGCTCAAAGATATGATCATCCGTTCGCGTTCGATGGATGGCCATTGCGCTCCGTATGTCCCGGGTTGGGACTGTCATGGCCTGCCCGTGGAGCTGCAAGCCATGAGGGATGTCGGGTTGAACCTGGATGCCTTGTCACCCGTCGAGTTCCGACATCGTTGCCGGGATTACGCAATCAAGTATCTGGATATCCAACGCGAGGAGTTCCGCCGTTTGGGAGTGTGGGGCGACTGGGATGAACCGTACGTGACCATGAATCCTGAATATGAAGCTACTCAAATTGAGATCTTCGGTCACATGGCCCTAAAAGGCTTCATCTACAAGGGACGCAAGCCCGTGTACTGGTGTACCGACTGCCAGACGGCTCTGGCCGAGGCGGAGATCGAGTATCATGATCATGTTTCGTGGTCCATATATGTCCGCTTCTTAGTTACTGACGACAGGCAGATGTTGCAGGCCGCGGACCACAAAACATATGTACTGATCTGGACCACGACCCCTTGGACGCTGCCGGCAAACCTGGCCGTTGCACTGAATCCTCAGCTGAATTACGCTCTGGTACGAGTGGCGGGGGAGCAGTATATCCTCGCTGAGGAACTGGTCCCGACAGTAGCCGAGGAGCTTCAGTGGAGCGATTACAGCATCGAGGGTCGCTTTGTCGGTTCGGATCTGGAAGGCATAGTC
>FZPS01000059.1_pt480 | contig 12580 bp, 8 predicted proteins | sample 1817821 | NCBI WGS metagenome assembly FZPS01 (sample SAMEA104158645, study PRJEB21678) | metagenome | place: Germany | collected 2015-04-21 | reverse complement strand
TGTCCTAGAAATGATACTAGAATCGCAGCTTGTAAATATCCACCGGCTGCATATTGTTATGCAAGAGATATAGACAAATGTCCCAGAAATAATACCCGAAAAACCGCATGCAAAAATCCAAAATGTACATATTATTATGCAAAATATGTTGATAAAAAGCCCAGAAATGATACTAGAAAAGCTGCATGTAAAGATTCATATTGGGCATTCGAGTATGCAAAAGATATAGATAAATATCCTCGGGAAAATACAAGAAAAGCCGTTTGCAAAAGCATATATTATGCATATAATTATGCATATGATTATGCATTAGAAGTAGACAAAAAACCCAGAGACGATACCCGAAAAGCCGCATGTAAAGATCCAGAATATGCATATTTATATGCAAAAGATGTAGATAAAAAACCACATGAAAATACTAGAAAATCCGTATGTAAAAATCCAAAATATGCATATATGTATGCAAAATTTGATGATTCTTTTAAAAAAAATGAGGGTGGTTTAATTAATCACGATCAAAAGGAATCTTATAGAATTAATAAATTGAATGTTGAGAAAATTACTTTTGTTTATTATATTTTTCCCCTTATTCTTAAGTGCACAGATCAATACGGATAGAGTGATGATGATTGCTCGGAATGCTCTCTATTTTGAGGATTATGTTCTGTCTATTCAGTATTTTAATCAAGTAATTAATGCAAAACCTTACCTCTATGAACCTTATTTCTTCAGAGGATTGGCAAAATTAAATTTAGATGATTATCAAGGAGCTGAGGCTGATTGTGATTCTGCCATTGTTCGCAACCCTTTTGTAGTTGGTATTTATGTGATTCGTGGTATTGCGAGAATTCATCAAGATAATTTTGAGGGAGCGGTAGAAGATTATAAAACAGCCTTAGAATATGACCCTGAGAATGAGGTGCTTTGGCATAACTTATCCTACTCCTACATGTTAAAGAAAGATTATGATGCAGCCAAAGAATCATTGGAAAGTTTATTACGTGTTTCGCCTCGTTATACGCCAGCATATATAATGCGTGGTGATGTTCATTTACACCAAAAAGATACCTTGCAGGCTTATTCTGATTACTCAAAAGCCATTGAAATAGATAGATATGATCCTAATGCATGGGCAGTACGTGCATTATTGAAAATAAAACAGAAAAAATATGAAGAAGCTGAAAAAGATTTAGATCAAGCCATCTATCTTAGTGCAAGAAATGCAAATAATTATATCAATAGGGCATTGGCTCGTTTTCACCAGAATAATTTGAGGGGAGCTATGAGTGATTATGATTTAGCTTTAGATATTGATCCTAAAAACTTTATTGGTCATTATAATAGGGGATTGCTTCGTGCTAGTGTTGGTGATGATAATCGTGCTATTGAAGATTTTAACTTTGTTTTGAATATAGACCCTGACGATATGATGGCCACCTTTAATAGAGGAATTTTACGAGCCCAAACCGGAGATTATGTCGGTGCTATCAACGATTACTCAAAAGTGCTGAAAGTATATCCGGAATTTTTAGCAGGGTATTATTATCGGATGGATGCACGTAAAAAAATAGGGGATGCTAAAGGAGCACAAGAAGATGATTATAAAATTATTAGTCTGCAATTAGAAGCAGATAATAGGCGTATTGCTCAGACACAAGGAGGCAGTGGAACTGAAACTAATGAAGTTGATAAGGAAGAGAGTGAAGGAGAAAAAACCAGAAAGCGTTCGGATCAGAATGTAGCCAACTATCATAAGATTATTGTTGCCGATGATGAAAGTTCTCGCCAATATACCAGTGAATACCGTGGACGCGTTCAAGATAAAAATGTGGAAGTAAAGCTTGAAGGACTGTATGTTTTATCCTATTATGAAAAGACTCATGAAATACGAGGGGATGTACATTATCATAAATTTATTGATGACATGAATCATACGGGGATCTTACCTAAACCTCTGAAAATTACAAATCTAGAAAAACCGTTATCAGAATCAGAGATTACGGAACATTTTGAGTTAATAGATGTACACTCCAGTCTTATTGCAGATCAGCCCAATAATTCTTTGGCCCATTTTGTCAGAGCTATGGATTTCTATTTGGTGCAAGATTTTACTAATGCTCTTGATGATTTAACTCGCGCTATTACAGTTGATGAAAAAGGGATTTTTTATCCAGCCTATTTTATGCGTTCTCTAATTCGTTACAAACAATTAATGTATGAACGTTCTCAAGAAGAGGGAGTACTACCGGAGTTAAGAGATAAGAAAGAAACCGGATTCGGTTTTGAGATAATATTGAAAGACTTGAATCAAGTCATAGCAATAGCACCTGATTTTGCTTACGCTTACTATAATCGGGGTAATATTTATGCAGAACTAAAAGACTTTAGAACGGCAATATTAGATTATGATAAAGCCATAGAGATTAATCCTGATTTTGCAGAAGCTTATTATAATAGAGGGTTGACAAAAATATATTTAGGGAAAAATCAAGAGGGAATAACGGATTTAAGTAAAGCAGGAGAGTTGGGTATTATTGCAGCCTACAATGTTATAAAACGATTTGGAAACCAGCCTGATAAATAAATTTCTTTACTAAAAATAGAATACTCAAAGAGAATTAGTTAATTTTGCGAAATTATTATTTAGTTAGATTATAGATAAAAAAATATGATAAAGATTACATTTCCAGATAAGTCGGTACGAGAGTACAAGAAAGGAATTACTGGATTAGAAATAGCAGAAAGTATAAGTAGTCGTTTGGCTAAAGAGGTGTTGTCTTGTGGTGTGAATGGTGAAACCTACGATTTGAATCGTCCTATTGAAGAAGATGCCGAGTTCGTATTGTATAAATGGGATGATGAAGAAGGAAAACATGCTTTTTGGCATACGAGTGCCCACTTGTTGGCAGAAGCTTTGCAAGAATTATATCCCGGTATTCAATTTGGAATAGGCCCGGCCATAGAAAACGGTTTTTATTATGATGTGGATCCGGGAGATCGGGTGATTCGTGAAGAAGACTTAGCTAAAATAGAAGCTAAGATGATAGAGTTATCGAAGTTGAATGAGAAATTGGTTAGAAAATCGATTTCAAAACATGATGCTTTGAAGCTGTTTGGAGATAGAGGAGAAACTTATAAAAGTGAGTTGATTGCTGAATTAGAAGATGGACATATCACGACCTATTCGCAAGGGAATTTTACTGACCTTTGTAGAGGCCCTCATTTAATATCAACAGCCCCCATTAAAGCCATTAAGCTGACCAGTGTGGCGGGTGCTTATTGGAGAGGCGATGAAGGACGTAAAATGTTGACTCGAATTTATGGTATTACTTTTCCTAAAAAGAAATACTTAACAGAATATCTGGAGTTTTTAGAGGAAGCGAAGAAAAGAGATCATCGAAAAATAGGAAAGGAATTAGAGCTGTTTATGTTCTCTGACACCGTAGGGAAAGGATTGCCTATGTGGCTGCCAAAAGGAACAGAGCTTCGATTGCGCTTAGAGGATTTCTTAAAGAGAATCCAAAAACGTTTTGGCTATGATCAGGTAATTACTCCGCACATTGGTAATAAGGATTTATATGTAACTTCCGGACATTACGATAAATATGGGAAAGATTCTTTCCAACCCATCCATACACCGGAGGAAAATGAAGAATATCTATTAAAACCGATGAACTGTCCCCACCATTGTGAGGTGTATAGTTTTAAGCCACACTCTTATAAAGACTTACCTATTCGTTTAGCTGAATTTGGTACGGTTTATAGATATGAACAGAGTGGTGAGTTACATGGATTAACCCGCGTCAGGGGATTCACTCAAGATGATGCGCATATCTTCTGTCGTCCCGATCAAGTAAAAGATGAATTTTTAAGAGTAGTTGATATCATATTTATCATATTTAATGCTCTTGAATTTGAGAATTTTGAAGCACAAATCTCTTTAAGAGATCCTAATGATAAGAGTAAGTATATAGGAAGTGAAGAAAATTGGGAGAAAGCAGAACAAGCAATTATCGAGGCTTGTGAAGAAAAAGGATTAAAAGCCAAGATAGAATATGGAGAAGCTGCTTTTTATGGTCCAAAGCTTGACTTTATGGTTAGGGATGCTATTGGTAGGAAATGGCAATTGGGTACTATTCAAGTAGATTATAATCTGCCAGAGAGATTCCAACTGGAATATACAGGTGCTGACAATCAAAAACATCGTCCTGTAATGATTCACAGGGCTCCATTTGGCTCAATGGAACGATTTGTAGCCGTACTGATTGAGCATACCGGAGGTAAATTCCCAATTTGGTTAACTCCAGATCAAGTTGCAATTCTTCCTATAAGTGAAAAGTTTAATGATTATGCAAACGAAATAAAGGAGACTTTAGCTACTTATGATTTGCGTGCCATCGTTGATGACAGAAATGAAAAAATTGGTCGAAAGATACGGGATAATGAAATGAAGCGTATCCCTTATATGTTGATTGTAGGAGAAAAGGAAGCAGAAAACAGTATGGTTTCTGTGAGAAAGCAAGGAGAAGGAGATCAGGGATCTATGAAAGTTAGCGAATTTGCTAAAAAACTACACGAAGAAGTTCAGAATATAATAAAAAAGTGGTAAGTTTGTAGCGAATTTGTTAAAAGCGTAACAATTAACCTGTTAGTAAGACTTTTCTATTAAAAATGTTTTAATAAAATTGAGTAAAAGAAGAAGATTAGGAAGAATACACACTATGAATGATAAATTGAGGAGGCAATATAGAATTAATGATAAAATACAAAGCCAGGAGGTTCGTGTTGTAGGGGATGATATAGAAGCAAAAGTATATCCCACATCAGAGGCACTTAGCATAGCAAGAGAACGAGGTTTAGATTTAGTTGAAATATCTCCCAATGCCAATCCTCCAGTGTGTAAGATCATCGACTTTTCTAAATTTATTTATCAGCAAAAAAAGCGTTTGAAAGAACAAAAAGCTAAACAGGTAAAAGTTAATGTAAAGGAGATACGATTCGGTCCTCAGACTGAAGAACACGATTATAACTTTAAACTTAATCACGCTAAAGAGTTCTTGTCGAATGGAGATAAAGTCAGGGCTTTTGTTTTCTTTAGAGGAAGATCCATATTGTTCAAAGAACAAGGTGAAATCTTATTACTTCGTTTTGCTAAAGATCTTGAAGATTATGCTCGAGTAGACCAAATGCCTACTTTAGAAGGTAAGCGTATGACTTTATTACTCTCCCCTAGTACAAAAAAGAAATAGTACACAGTTTAGTATTATCGATACGTAACGCGCAGAATGATTTGGTATAGTGCGTTACTATCTAATTATTAATTATATAAAAGAAGAACAATGCCAAAGATGAAAACTAATTCCGGTGCTAAAAAAAGATTTACTCTTACCGGAACCGGTAAAATCAAAAGAAAGCATGCTTATCACAGCCACATTTTGACGAAAAAGTCGAAAAAGAGAAAGAAGAACTTAGTGAAATTCACTACAGTTTGTAGTTCTGATGAAAATCAGATCAAGGAACTCTTAGGAATGAGATAAGAAAGCATTTATTAAAAAAAGTATTAATCGAGTGTTTAGCAAATAAGAGCATTACTTACTACGTAATGACGCTAACAATCAAAACTAAAAAAAACTATGCCAAGATCAGTAAATCATGTTGCTTCTAGAGCAAGAAGAAAGAAAATTCTGAAAAGAACAAGAGGTTATTTTGGTGCGCGCAAAAATGTGTGGACTGTAGCAAAAAACTCTTGGGAAAAAGGTCTGACTTATGCTTACCGTGACCGTAAAGCTAAGAAAAGAAATTTCCGTTCATTATGGATACAACGTATTAATGCTGCTGCTCGTCTGGAAGGAACAACCTATTCAAAATTAATGGGTATGATAAAGAAATCCGGAATAGAGATAAATCGTAAGGTTTTAGCTGATTTAGCTGTAAATCACCCGGAAGCATTCAAAGCTATAGTGGAAAAAGTAAAAGCTGCATAATAGCTTTTCTTATAAATTAAATAAGGGTTAAACTCTATTAGAGTTTAACCCTTATTTTTTATGTCTCATCTAAAAGTAGCATTATATCTAAAGGGTAATGTATGGATGAGAAAGATTCTTAGTGTATTGTGCTACAAAAGGAGCTATTATCCGTGCTTTAAGTTTCTTTAATTGTAAGAGACACAGAAAAGAAAGAGCTTATGTTGCTCGTGCAACAAGGAACACAATTATTTTGCATGAAAAAAGGAAACTTTTGATTAGGATGGGACTATCTGATGGGACTATCCCAAACTTTGTGTAAGCTTTAAACTGCAAGCTTGACTTTTATCAATATAAATCTTTTCAAATCTCCCCCCCCCCAAAAAAACGGGGAGTTTGGAAAGATTTTTCTTTTATCGGCTCAATCTTTCGCTAAAGATAAGCAAAAACTGGTTGAATATCAGTCCCCAGTTGTGAATCGGCATCGTCCACTTCTTCTCAATCTCTGATATAGACAGGTAAAGCGACTTTTTCAAGGCATCATCCGTCGGGAATGAAAGCTTGTTCTTAGTGTATTTCCGGATCTTACCATTGAGATTTTCGATCAGATTGGTAGTATATATAATCTTTCGAATCTCCAGGGGAAAGTCATAAAAAGAGGTAAGTTCATCCCAGTTAGCTCGCCATGAGCGGATGGCATAAGGATATTTAGAACCCCACTTTTGCTCGAACAGATCCAATTCCATCTTAGCGGCTTCTTTGGTTGGTGCATTATAAACCAGCTTCAAGTCTGAGGTAAACTCCTTCTTCTCTTTCCAGACCACATAACGGCAGGAGTTGCGGATTTGATGTACCACACAAATCTGAGTCGTTGACTCAGGGAATACACTTTTAATCGTGTCTGTAAAGCCTGTCAGGTTATCGGTTACCGTAATGAGAATATCTTCCACTCCTCGTGCTTTTAAATCAGTCAGTACGCCCATCCAAAACGAAGCAGATTCGGTTTTACCGACCCACATGCCCAAAACTTCTTTAAAACCCTCCTTGGTAAGTCCTACGCACAGATAAACAGTCTTATTGATGACTTTACCATTGTCTCTAACCTTAAAGACAATGCCATCCATCCAGACAATCAGATAGAGATTATCCAATGGACGATTCTGCCATTCAATGGCTTCTTGTGTAACCTTATTGGTTATATGCGAGATAGCTGAAGTCGAGAGATTGACTTTATAAATCTCGTGCATCTCGGATTCAATATCCGAAACGCTCATTCCTTTAGCGTAAAGCGATAAAACAAGGCGTTCAATCGATAGACCGCGACTTTGATGTTTGGGGACAATCACAGGCTCAAATTGACCATGACGGTCACGGGGAACCTCAATATCTGAATCTCCATGCGTACCTTGAATGCGCTTACGGTAGCTGCCATTGCGCGAGTTGCCACTATTAATGCCATCCTTAGACCCTTTTTCGTAGCCAAGGTGAGCATCCATCTCTCCTTGAAGCATACTTTCATAAACTTTAACGTGAAGCTCGGTTAAAAAGGCTTCGACATCCTCCTGAGTCTTAAACTGACTCAGGAACTCTTTGCTTAAAAACTCTTTCGGGATTTTCATAATCTGTCCTTTCTCTAAATTTAAACATAAATAAAAAACTACAAGTCAGAAAACCTGTAGTTTATTCCATTTACACAAAATTTAGGACAGTGTCTATCTGATATTCCTCTGGTTAATCTTCTAATAGCTTTTTTAAGAAAATATCCAGTTCTTCATCTAATCCTTTTAACAACTCATCATGAATAATTAAAGTGTCATCATCAATTAAAAGAAGTTCTGTATAAGTCTCTCTATTTTCATCGACTAAAACGAATGAGAAAGGTTTTAATAAAGGCAAATCTCGAAAGAGATTTTCTCCCTGCATTCTATTTAGGATGGAGGAGAGAGTCTTATCTAAAGAATCGTAGTATTCTTTATTGTTACCATTATTCCTAATCAGATTTTCAGCTGTACACATTGATAATGTATCGTCATTATCATCAAACAACAAGACTTCCCCTGTTTCTGGTGAAACAGAAATGTAAATATCGGTAACTAAAGAAGAATCATCTTCAGCTATAAGGTTATTGATAGCTTCTTTTATTGTATTCTCCAGCAACTCTTGTGTTTTTTTACTTACTCTCATAGGAATTCAATTATTTACAGCAAAGGTATAAAAAACTATTATCAATCTTTCTTATTTAATTATTTTCGTCATTAAATCTATTCATTTGTTGTTCTAGTTGAACACTACTATCAGCTCTTTTTTTCAAAACATCCAAATAGCTCTTTATAGGAATGTAATGGTAGCTACCATAAATTTGGTTTGGGGTCCTATCTTGAACTTCATCTACCTCATAAGCTAAGTCAGTAGCCAGGGTTGCCCAACTTATAGCTTTTTCAAAGTTATCTTTCATCTCATAATAGACGGCGATGTTGAGAGCCGCTTTCATTTTGTTCTTAACATTGTCTGACGAATTATAAAAGTCATTCCATAAATCAAAAGCACTTTCCCATTGATTTTTCTTTATAAGCTTATTTGCTTCTCTTAATGTTTTATTTCCATCAATATAAAGGAGACGTTCAGCTGTTTTCCATTGAGGAGCTAAACGAGAAGCTAATCTTTCTCCCGCAAATATAGAGGCTTCTTCTACCAGTTGTTTCTCTTTCATATAAAAGTTTGCCGGATCATTTAAGTCCCAATAGAGCGTGTCGGTAATTTGGTCTTTAAATATATGGGACACCCTATTAGGTAGGTATGCCTTCATACTGGCTTTGGTCTCAACTTCTAATTGACTTATGATAAATTCACTGATGAGATATTCATTCATTTCTGCATTAAGGATAATATCTTCTACAGAAATCAAAAAATCAACCTGTAATAAATCTACCAAGTTATTGACTTCTTCTGTTGTTAAGGGCTGGCTCTCTGCATTTTCTTCTCCCAATCGTATGATTGAATCATAAATAACAACTTCATCAAAGTAATTGGCCTCAGCAAGATGTTCGGCTAATGATTCAGTAAGAAGAGCTGCATCACCAAGTAGAAGAGCTTTATTCTTTTCCCATTTGGGTTTTGTCTTTTGAGTGGTATAATCTGAAACTACAGCATTTACAATTCCTACTTTTTTAAGTTCTTTAGGGAAATTGATTTTTGCGGGATTGAGATAATCTATATAAAATATCTTTGTAGTTTGGCATGCATTAAATAAAAATAGACTAAATAAAACACCAACTAATATGAGGGGAATCTTTGTTATTTTCATACGAGATCTCTTTTTAAGCACTTTAAGCAAAAATACAATATTTATGAAATAAAGAGGTGTTTTATGAAAGAAAAAAGGAGTTTCTGAATTGAAACTCCTTTTTTTATTTATTGAATATCTCTTCTGCCATGGCAGTTCTTGTATTTCTTTCCACTTCCGCAGGGACAAGGTTCATTACGTCCTACTGTTCTTTCTGCACGAATCGGTTCTCTTTTAGCTTGTTCTCTAGTATCTTGTTGAGCAGCGGCAGCTTGATTTGGATCATTCAGGTCATATTTTTCCTCTCTGTATTTACTCATATCCTGTCTTCTTTCAGGAGCAGCTTCTCTTACTTGTGAAGGATCTTGAACAGGAATCTGTCCTCTCATTAAGATTGCAGCGGTTTGATTATTAATACGGTCAACCATTGCATCAAATAGAGTAACTGATTCTAGTTTGTAAATTAACAAAGGATCTTTTTGTTCATAGCTGGCACTTTGTACGGAATGTTTAAGATCGTCTAACTCTCTTAGGTTTTCCTTCCAGGCTTCATCTATAACATGTAGTAAAATTGCTTTTTCAAATGAGCGGACAATTTCTTTACTTTCCGATTCATAAGCAGCTTTTAAGTTACAGCTAATGTTATACATCCTTTTTCCATCCGTGATAGGAATAAGAATGTTTTCATATAGTTCTCCCTGATTTTCATATACCTGTTTAATTACAGGATTTGCTATTTGTGCCAAGTGTTCCTGTTTACGCTTATAAGCTGCAATAGCTGATTGGAATGTTTTTTCCGCAATATCTTCCTTTTTTTCGGATTTAAATTCATCTTCCGTAACTACAGGAGTTATGGCTAGAGTTTGAATTATGCTCATTTTGTACTCATCATAACTAAAGCTCTCAGCAGCAAAGGCACAACGATCCCATATGATGTTCACTATATCCATTCCGATACGCTCTCCCATAAGTGCATGCTTGCGCTTGGTATAGATAACAGTACGTTGTTTGTTCATTACGTCATCATATTCAAGAAGACGTTTACGAATACCAAAGTTGTTTTCTTCTACTTTCTTTTGAGCTCTTTCTATTGATTTTGAAATCATTTTGTGTTCAATGACTTCTCCTTCTTTAAATCCTAAACGGTCCATGATTCCCGCAATTCGGTCGGATGAGAATAATCGCATTAAATCATCTTCCAAAGAAACAAAGAACACAGAAGAGCCCGGGTCACCTTGACGTCCGGCACGACCTCTTAACTGACGGTCAACACGTCTTGATTCGTGTCTTTCAGTACCAATGATAGCTAAACCTCCGGCATCTTTTACCTCTTTACTTAATTTAATATCTGTACCACGTCCGGCCATATTTGTGGCTATGGTGACAGCTCCTTTTAACCCTGCTTTTGCAACAACATCAGCTTCTTTTTGATGTAACTTTGCATTCAGTACGCTGTGAGGTATTCTTCGCATATCAAGCATCCTACTTAACATTTCCGAAATTTCAACCGAAGTAGTACCGACAAGAACAGGACGTCCTTCATCTACCATCTTCTGTATTTCTTCAATTACAGCGCCATACTTCTCTCTTTGTGTTCTATAAACTCTATCATTCATATCATTACGGATGATAGGACGATTGGTAGGAATTACAACTACGTCGAGTTTGTAGATATCCCAAAATTCACCAGCTTCGGTTTCAGCAGTACCTGTCATACCAGCTAGTTTATGATACATCCTGAAGTAGTTTTGGAGTGTAATGGTTGCAAAGGTCTGGGTGGCAGCTTCTACTTTTACACCTTCTTTGGCTTCGATGGCTTGGTGCAATCCGTCAGAATAGCGTCTGCCTTCCATGATACGGCCTGTCTGCTCATCTACAATTTTTACTTGATCATCAATAACTACATACTCATCATCTTTCTCAAACATGGTATATGCTTTCAGTAATTGATTGATGGTATGTACACGTTCCGATTTTACGGCATAATCGGAGAGAAGTTCATCTTTTTTAGTCTGTTTCTCCTCGTCTGAAAGTTCTGTATGATTTTCAAGTTCAGATAACTGTGCTGCGATATCCGGGAGAACAAAGAATTGAGCATCCTCATATTTTTCAGAGATCAGTTCAACCCCTTTATCTGTTAAGTCAACACTGTTTATTTTCTCATCAATTACAAAATATAACGGATCAGTTACTTCATGCATCCGTCTATTTTGTTGTTCCATATAAATTTCTTCCGTTTTAAGCATTCCGGTCTTTATCCCTGGTTCACTTAAATATTTAATCAAAGCCTTACTTTTAGGCATTGCTTTATGACTTCTGAATAAAGCCAAAAAACCCTCATCTTGTGTTTCATCAGAAGCAATGAGTCGTTTAGCTTCTGCTAGATATTGCGTGGCTAATTTTTTCTGAGCTTCCACTAAACGTTCTACCATCGGCTTTAACGAATCGAAAAGTTGATCATCACCACGAGGAACAGGGCCGGAGATGATTAAAGGAGTTCGAGCGTCATCAATAAGTACTGAGTCGACCTCATCGACAATGGCGAAATTATGTTGGCGTTGCACTAAGTCATTGGGACTTATGGCCATGTTGTCACGAAGATAATCAAAACCAAATTCGTTATTTGTACCAAAGGCAATATCAGCCAAATAAGCTTTCCTGCGACTATCAGAGTTGGGCTGATGTTTATCTATACAGTCAACACTTAGCCCATGGAACATATAAAGTGGTCCCATCCATTCCGCGTCACGTTTAGCTAAGTAGTCGTTAACCGTAACAACATGAACCCCATTTCCGGTTAAAGCATTTAAAAATACCGGAAGGGTAGCAACTAAAGTCTTACCTTCTCCCGTTGCCATTTCTGCAATTTTCCCTTTATGAAGTACTACGCCACCAAATAGCTGTACATCATAATGTATCATATCCCAGACAATCTCATTACCACCAGCTTCCCAGTGATTTTGATAAATAGCCTTATCCCCTTCAATACGTACGAAGTCTTTTGTTGCTGCAAGTGTCTTATCAAATTCAGTAGCCGTAACAACAATTTCTTTGTTTTCAGTAAAACGTCTGGCCGTATCTTTCATAATTGAAAAAACGACAGGCAAGACCTCATCCAGTGATTTGTCGTATTTTGTAAGGATGTCTTTTTCTAATTTATCTATTTGATTAAAGAGATTTTCCCGATCTTCTAATTCTGTTTCTTCAATTAGAGCTTTGAGTTCTTCAACTTTAGCTCTTTCTTCTTGAGCAGAATCTTTAATGTAAGCTTTTATTTCTTGTGTTTTGTTTCGTAATTCATCATTACTAAGCTCTTTGATGGCCGGATATGCCT
>FZPS01000216.1_pt241 | contig 12584 bp, 10 predicted proteins | sample 1817821 | NCBI WGS metagenome assembly FZPS01 (sample SAMEA104158645, study PRJEB21678) | metagenome | place: Germany | collected 2015-04-21 | reverse complement strand
ATATATATGTGTGTATATACGTATATGTATGTATATGTATGTATATGTATGTATATATACTAAATATAACTATATGAAAAGACCCCATTAACCCCATAACCCCATACTTTTTATAGATAAATCATGATTTTGGCAGAATACTTGTTCATTATGGCATAATGCTAGATTAATCTCCGATAAGAGTAAACTGTCTTCGGAAGACAATAAATTAATCTCCGATAAGAATAAATTATTATGCGATAATAATCTACTTCTAATTAGGAATGTTGAGTTAGGAATTAGGACTTAGCTAACGCATAAACAACTCAACGACTCAACGACTCAACAAATCAACAATTCAAAATTCCTAACTCCTAATTCCTAACTCCTAATTAATCACTCCCGATATAAATTCTATTGCTTTGAGTGTGCGGCTGCTTTGGATATCTACCCACGAGCTTTCAATACCGTAGACTTGGGAGTTCTTGACGGCGTGGAGATTATTATAGGGATGGGTGGTGACGAATTGGGCTGAGTCTTCGTGGCGAAGGAAGATATAGTCGGGCTGGTTGGCGAATAGTTCTTCTTTGGAGAATGACCAATTGGTGGTGGATTTGGCAATATTCTCTCCTCCTGATAGGGTGATTATCTCATCGATATAGGTGTTTTCGCCTGCGGTATAGTCGCCACCTGCTCCAAATTGAATTACATAATAAATCTTGGGTGATTGCTTATGAGTGGGTTGTGATGCTTTTAGCTGGGATAGTCTGTCTTTAAAGTCTGAGATTATCTCTTCTGCTTCTGCTCTTCTGTCCAAAATCTCTCCTAGGGTGGTTAGGGTTTCGTAAAGTCCTTCTATTTGAGGCTTTTCTGGAAGGGATAGTATGGGTATACCTGCTCCTTGAATGGATTCTGACATTGATTTGGTGAATATGGAGGAAGTGATAACTAGATCGGGATTGAGACTAATGATTTTCTCTATGCTTGCATTATTGATTCCTCCTACGCTTTCTATATGTTTTATGCTATCAAACGGATGTTTGCAATAGTCTGTTCGACCAATGAGTTTATAGCCACTATTTAGCTCATAGATTAGCTCTGTTATACCTGGTGAAAGCGATACTATGGTTTGCGGATATTGGCTTAGATTTAGCTCCTGACCATAGATATCTACGATTTGAAGTAAGCATTCTTGGTCTTCTTTAGACTTGGATTGATTGCCCGTGCAGGACAGTAATAATAAACTGAATGCTAGGGTTATATAATGGATTGGTTTCATTTCTTTCTTATGTTTATATATGTATTGTCTATTATCTCTGCTCTTACTCCAAATAGGTCGTTGATATTGTCTTGGGTTAATATCTCTTGCTTTGGTCCTGAATGTACTAGCCTGCCTTCTTCCATTATCATTATATCTTGGGCATATTGGTAGGCTAGATTGAGGTCGTGGAGGATGAGTAGGATGCGTATTTTATAGTCTTGGTTGATTTCTTTGAGCATATCCATTATCTCGTATTGGTGTTTGATATCGAGGTTGGATATGGGTTCGTCTAAGAATATGGTAGGTGTGGTTTGGGATAAGGCTCTTGCTATGATTACTCTCTGTAATTCTCCTCCACTTAGCTGCTTTATCGACCTATTCCTAAGATGCCAAGTATTGGTTCTCTCCATTGATTCTTGGACTATTCTAAGGTCTTCTTTGGTGTCGGATTGGAGTAGTTTTTGATAGGGCATTCTCCCCATCATTACTATTTGATAGGATGAGAAATCGAATAGAAACTCCGTATGTTGTGGTACTACTGCTAGACTTTTGGCTAATTGTTTGGGACTAAGGGTATTGATATCCTGTCCTGATATATATACCTTTTGGTTTTCTACTGGGATTGATTTCGACATTGCTCTTAATAGGGTGGTTTTGCCTGAACCGTTTCGCCCTAAGAGTATGTAGAAACCGCCTGGGTCTAGCTCTAGATTAATATCGGAGATTATGGTTTTGTCTCCTACCTTATATGTTAGGTTATTGACTTTCATTATGGATTGAGTTTCTTTTTGGCATTATAGAGTAGGAAGATAAAGAATGGTGCTCCTATTATGGATGTTATGGCTCCTATTGGGATTTCACTTGGTGCAATTAGGGTACGTGCTAATATATCGGCAAGGAGTGTGAATAGCATTCCTCCTAGGATTGAATAAGGGATTATTCTTCTATTATCGTTGCCTACTAGGAGTCTTACTATATGTGGGACTATTAATCCTATAAAGCCTATTACTCCGCAGTATGAGACTATTACTGCAATCATTAGGGTGGAGAAAAATAGGATTATCTTCTTGGTTCTTTCAACATCTACTCCCAAACTACGTGCGGTATCGCTTCCTATAAGTAAGATATTGAGGTCTTTGGCGAATATCCTGATTACTAAGATTCCTATACTAACAAAGGTGAATACTATCCATAGGTCTGAGAACTGTGAGGCTGAGAGTGAACCCATGGTCCAGAATATGATTTTGTCCATACTATCCCTATTAAGCACCATTATAAGTGAGATTATGGCTGCCATTAGGAAATTGATGGATATACCTGATAATAATAGTGTTGTATTATGGAGTCTATTCCCTACGGAGGCTAGCTTGACTATTGTCCATACTGTGATTAGGGCTGTTATAAATGCAGGTATGGTTATGCCGAACATAAAGATATCTAGTCCTAGTATTATGGCTATTGCAGCTCCTAATGAAGCTCCCGAGCTTACTCCTAGTATATATGGGTCTGAGAGTGGATTGCGAAATATTGCTTGATAGGCTGTTCCACATACTGCTAGTCCCGAACCTGCTAATAGACTCATTATCACCCTAGGAAGTCTAAGGTTAGTAATGATATAGCTTGTGGTTGGGTCGGGCTTTGCAAAGAAATAAGAGTATACGTCCACCCTTACACTACCTATGGCCAGTCCTAAGAGGCTTACTAGGAGTATAATAACTCCTCCAATGCTTAGGTAGAGATAGTCTTTGTTAATCCTCTTCAAAATACTTTTCCTGTTCGGTTATTAGCTCTTCTGCCTTATCTAATGCGTGAGATATATGGCTGAATATATATTCGCTACCAAAGTTTGGAGTAAAGCCCGAATTGTCTAGAGTGGTTCTAACCTCTCGAGTAACTCCTGAGAGTATGACCTGAACTCCATCCTTTTTCGAACGTTGGCATAGCGAACGTAGGTTCTTTATACCTGTTGAGTCAATAAACGGCACCTTCCTCATTCTGATTATCCTAACCTTAGGTGTATGCTTTTTATGTGTAGAGCTTAGGTCTTCGAATATATTGGCAATTCCAAAGAAGAATGGTCCATCAATCTCGTATATCTCAATATCTCTATGTATCTTTTCTAACTCAACATCCAAAGCTTCCCTATCTTCTGTTCTTGCAATCTCATTCTCAATTACTGTAATTCCAGAAGTGTCCATAACTCGCTTGATAAAGAGTATGGCGGCTAAAAGGAGTCCGATTTGGATGGCGATTGTAAGGTCGAATACTACTGTTAGGGTAAAGGTTATCAAAAGAACTGCAACGTCTGCTTTTGGGTCTTTGAGTATGGACTTGAATGTTCTCCACTCACTCATATTATAGGCTACTATTACTAGAATACCTGCAAGACATGCAAATGGTATATGTGCGGCCAAAGGCATTAAGAACAAATAGATTAAGAGAAGGAATACTGCATGAACAATACCTGCAATCGGTGTTCTACCCCCGTTATTGATATTGGCCATGGTTCTTGCGATTGCTCCTGTAGCTGGAATACCTCCAAAGAATGGTGTGACTATATTGGCCATTCCTTGTGCTATTAGTTCCGTATTGGAATTATGTTTCTTACCAATCACACCATCTGCAACCATTGCTGAGAGCAAGGACTCAATTGCACAAAGCATTGCAATGGTAAAGGCTGGTGAGATTAATAGTCTTATCGATGTCATTGTTATGGCTGGAGTAACGGGTTTTGGTAGTGGTGAACCTCCTGAAAGTTCAGGATATTTATTGCCTATAGTCGTTAGCTCTATTCCAAAATAGGTACTTAACACAAGACTTATCAAGGTACAGAATATAATGGCTATCAAACTTCCAGGTATGACCTTAGTCACTCTCTGCCAAGTAAAGCCAATCACTACCGTAACCACCGCAATCAGGGTTGCCCAAGGATTGATGGTAGAGAAGTTCTGGAAATAGACTATCCATTTGTCTATAAACTCCGTTGGGACAATGAGTTCTGAACCGTCCAATGCTGTAAGTCCAAAGAAGTCTTTGATTTGGGTTGAGAATATCACTACTGCAATTCCAGACGTAAACCCTACTATAATTGGATAGGGCATAAACTTAATAACGTCTCCTAGTCTTAATAATCCCATAATAACCAGCATAATACCTGCAAGTGTTGTGGCTATGATTAGACCCGTAAAGCCAAACTGATGGATTATTCCTGCAATAATAACTATAAAAGCACCTGTAGGTCCTCCAATCTGAACGCTTGTTCCGCCGAAGAATGAGACTATAAAGCCTGCAATTATAGCAGTAATAAGACCTTGCTGAGGACTTACACCCGATGCAATACCAAAGGCAATAGCTAGGGGTATGGCCACTACACCTACTATTAGTCCTGCTATAATATCCTTAAATACAGTCTCTTTACTAAGGGATCTCTCCCTTAGCATAGTGAATAATTTCGGCCTAAATGTTTCTCGTATTTTTAATAATGACATAATGTTTTAGTTATTGTATAGTCGAGGTGCAAAGATACAGAAAATATAAGAAAGAGACATAATAAAGATGTTTAAAACCCTGTTTTGAATATAATTTTCGATAAACTTGGGTAAATTGATTTTTCTTTTGTAAATTTGTAGCTTGGAAAAACAGTAATATAATATAGAAGCATTAAATTAGAGTATATAATTATGAGAAGAATATCTTTACTATTAGCTACGATAGGAATTGCAATTGCATTCTTGTTTACAGGGTGTAAAACCATTGAACCATCTGACTTTCAGAGTGATTTTCAAAACGCTAACCTACTACCAAAGCTAGGGATATGGTTCGACTTCCATTCCTTTGAAAACGCTTACGGTGCTAACTCCTATTCTGCAGATAGGTCTACCTCACCCGAATCACCTTATGGACGAGGAGTATTTGATGTAAACTACGGCTTTAAGCTCTATACAGCTGAGAAAAGAGTACAAGACGCCTGCGATTTTTGGGTAAACGATGTCTCAAACAATATAATGGACCCATCGAGGAAGAAGACAGGTAATATAGTTATAAGGATTGGAGACGCCTATAAGAAGAACAACTATAAATGGAGCTGGCTTTCGGGTATGACACTTGGTTTGCCCAATGCTTTTGGAATGCCAATGTGTTCGAACCGTACTGAGCTAGAAGTAATTGTAGAGATTTACGACCTTAGGAATAATCTAGTAGCAAAGTTCAATGAAAGAGGTACAGCCAAGACTTATATGGCAGCATACCACGGCTATTATGAGTTCCAAAGAAAGGCAGCCGCAATGGCATTAGAAGACGGACTTATCAAGATTAAGGAGTTGATACATAGGGATTATCAAGTAATAAACGCAAAGCTCAAATAGTATCTAAACATGAGTAGAAACCTAGAAGGATTCTGGATAAGAGAGGCTAGCAAAGAAGATACATCTCTTATTCTATACTTTATCAAAGAGCTATCCATATACGAAAAGCTCCCAGATGAAGTATATGCGACTGAAGAGATATTATATAACTCAATCTTCGTGGAAGAAAGGGCAAAGGTAGTCTTTGCTATGGAAGGAAATAAAGAGGTAGGGTTTGCACTCTATTTCTATAATTTCTCCACCTTTACAGGTAGACCTGGACTATATCTTGAAGATATATTCATATTGGAAGATTATAGAGGTAAGGGCTATGGTAAAGCCATATTTGCTTATCTAGCCAAGATAGCTGTAGAGGAGAACTGTACTAGATTCGAATGGATAGTCCTAGATTGGAATACACCATCCATAGAGTTCTACCAATCCCTCAAAGCCAAACCAATGGACGAATGGACAGTCTATAGACTAGAAGGAGAAGCTCTAAAAACCTTAGCAAATAAGGGCTGAGTATTAATGATAGAAAAATGATAGACCTTGGAAGAAACAGAGAGAAAACCCCAGCTAATTATCGAGTTTACAAGATTCTGATAGGTCTATTTTGTTTCATTAATTTCGTAGGTATAAACCCAGCATACACACAAGACATACACTTCTCAACCTTCGATGCCAACCCCATACACCTCAATCCAGCACAAACAGGACTAATAGATAATAGCTTTAGAGCAGGAACAATATACCGCAACCAATGGTCGAGTGTAAGCACGGGATATAATACCTATATGCTTACTATCGAAGCACAACCGCTTTATAATAGAGATAGAAAACAAGGCATAGGTATAGGACTTGGAATAGTAAGCGATGTTGCTGGAAGCTTAAGCTATGGACATAGAGGACTTAATCTCTCACTAGCCTATCATAAATCGTTGAGCAGCAAAAAGGAAAGCATATTATCAATAGGGGTAATAGGCAATTACTCCAATTGGGGAGGAAATTACGACAAGGCAGTATTTGGTAAGGATGCTGAAAGCTTTGAGGGTATATTGCTCAATAATATCAATACATTAGACTATGGAATAGGGATGAATTGGAGAACTAGAACCAATGAAACCCATAGCTTTGAGCTAGGACTATCAGGAACACATCTCAATAGACCAAGACTATCCTATTACGAAGACTCAGATATTAGAATGCCCATAAGACTCAACGCTTATATGCTCAATCATATCTACCTCAACGATTTTATTGCATTAAGACCAGCCCTAGTCTTCCAGAAACAAAACCAATACTATGAACTTATAGTAGGAAGCGACCTAGTTTGGGACCTTTCGCAAACCTTCTTCGAAATCAATACAGTTGGGATAGGCTTGTATTATAGAGGATTAGACGCATTGATAACCAAAATCAAATACCAATACAATAACCTAAGCATAGGACTAAGCTACGACGTCAACCTATCAAGACTTACACCAGCCTCCCGAACCTATGGAGGAGTAGAACTATGGATACTCTATGAGTTTAATACCCTTAGACTAAAGCAGAAAGCAAGCAGTATACCATGTCCTAAGTTTTGAGAGAGAGTGTTTTAGATAGAGCAAGAGATATAGAGAAAAGATGAAAGTATTTAAACCATTAATACCAATACAAGTACTTGGCCTATTAGCTCTAATGCTAATAAGCAACACCACTCTATTCTCTCAAGAAAGATACCTACTAGCCTACGAAAAACAAGGAGACAAAGAAATGAATAAGGGAAATTATGACCAAGCCCTTGAATGTTACAATATTGCAAGAAGATTCTTCAAAACCCCACCAAGACTATACTATAAATGCGGAGAAGCTTCGAGACTATCCCAAAACTACGATAAGGCAGAGTATTGGTACGAAAAGCTAATCAGCGAATACGACGATGAAGAAGACATCAACAAAGAATACCCCTACCTATACCTAAACCTAGCAAGAGCATCCCTTCAAAACAATAACCCAGCCTATTCAATGGAGATAATCCAAAACCTCCTAGAAGACAGCCCAAATCTAGAAGTCTATAACCAAGCAAAACAAGAGTATAAAAGACTAGATTGGATATTCAATAACCAAGAACCCGACCCAACCAAAGAAGTCTATAACCTAGGCAATAACGTCAATTCAGCCACCTCACAAACAGGGAGCTTCGTACAAAACGATAGCATACTCTATTTCACCCACCTTAGCTATACCACCCACAAAGACCAATACGGAGACACCTATTATAGCAATATCTTCAACCAAATCCACTATACATACATCGATAGCCTCCACCATTCACCACATCAGGTCTTGGATATCAAATCCATAAACCGAAAGAATAGGAATATCTCCAACCTATGTATAGATAGCCTTAATCAAAGAATATACTTCAATATCTGCAATAACCTAAACAACAACACAATCTGCGAGATTTACTATACCGAAAACCAAGACGGTATATGGAAGAAAGCCAAGAAACTAGGTAAGAATATCAACCTCAAAGGCTATAATAATACCCACCCACATATCACCACCCATAAAGGCGAAACCCTACTCTATTTTAGTAGCAATAGAGAAGGAGGCTATGGCGGATACGACCTATGGTATATCAATGTAGACAGCTTAGAAACCAACCCCATTAATCTCGGACCAAGTATAAATACAGAAGGAGACGAAATCACACCATACTATTCAATTGCAGACGAAACCCTATACTTTAGCAGCAACCACCATCCAGGCTATGGAGGATATGACCTATTCTCATCCAAAGGTTGGAAACAGAGATGGAATAAACCCCAAAACCTCAAGATGCCAATCAATAGCTCTGCCAATGAGACCCATCCATACATATATCCAGACCAAACCAAAGGATACTACTCCTCCAATCGACCAAGTGCCAACAAACAAGCCAATAAGACCTGCTGTTATGACATATACAAGTTCTATACAGTAGAGAAACCACACCGAGAACCAACCCTCGAAAAGATAAGACAAGAACACCCTTTCATACCAGCATTAGACCTACCCCTAGTACTCTATTTCCATAATGACCAACCCGACCCAGGCTCAATCAAACCCACCACAGACCTTGACTATCTACACACCTTAGAGAACTATATCAAACTCCAAAACCACTATAAGGCACAACATAGCAAAGGACTTAGAGACAGCGTAGAAACAGCCGCATTAGACAGTATAACCCATTTCTTCGAAATCGAACTCAATGCCTCCAAACAAAAACTCAATCAAATGCTAGAATACCTAGAAGACAAACTCTCAGAAGGCAATAAGATAGACCTATCCATACGAGGCTATAGCTCCTCACTTCACAACCAAGTCTATAATTACTATCTCTCAGAACGTAGGATACACTCCCTCAAAAACCATATAAAGAACTGGAATAACGGCGTACTCCAACCATATCTCACAATAATTCCACCACTCGACACCCTACCACAGCTCCATATCAAGACCCTAGCCATAGGCAAATCACAAAGCACCTCACCCAACCCCACCACAGTAGAAGAAAAGCGTAAGTCCATATATAGACTAGACGCCATTAGAGAAAGAAAGATAGAGATTAAGCTTATTGAAATACGTTAGTTCTTTGAATTAGGAGTTAGGAGTTAGGAGTTAGGAGTTAGGAGTTAGGAGTTAGGAGTTAGGAGTTAAGTACGCGTCAGCTTAATTCCTAATTCCTAACTCAACATTCCTAATTAATAGAGCATCGCTCTATTGAACAAGTCCTTTAATATTCAAGTTCGCTTCTTCAAACTTAGCCTTTGAGAGGTTGTATTTGAAGTGAACAGAAGGATAGAACCTGCAAGAAAGTCTCCTAATAGAGTCAGCATTAGCATCTTCCGCAGATTCCATTGCAGTAGCTCTAATGCTAGGAATAAACGCACCTAACATCCCAAACTTCACAGCAGAACCTCTAAGGACATGAGCAGAGACATGAATCTCCATAGCCTTCAATACCGCTAAAACGTCAGGATAAGATACAGTAGTTGAATGTGAAATCTCATCACATAATTGGTCCATAGATACGTCAGAACTTCTATGAAGTCTCGCTACGTATTTTTCACCAGGATTATTGCCAAACAAAATATGACGCTTGGTCTTTACAAATTTAATAGCCATAATTACAATTTTTTTAATTAAACATTTTATTCATTTACTCGACCTAAGAGAAACACCTATCGAACAGCTCCCATAGAGAAATCCTAAACTGTGCACCGAATAGAGAAAACCACCCGAAAACCACTCTTAAATCTCCCCTTAAATCATATTGCAAAGATACAACATATTTATTTAATAACCAAATATTTAACCCCAAAAATCACCCCCTAAAATTCCTAAGTGTAAACTCCTATAACTATATTGTGAAATAGGGTATTTTTGGAGTTTGGTTTTTGGTATTTGATGTTTGTTTATTCGGTATTTCTAAGGTGGTTTTGGGGTTAATTATCTGATTTTGGTTAGTAATTGGGTATTAGATTAGAGTAACGTAATACTTTCTTGAATTGTTACGCATAACACTGGCCACATTGTGACTAGTAAGATAACGACCAATTCTAGTCGCATTAATGCTAGAATCAATCCTCTTATAGTTCTGATTAAGATGATTAAGGATATCAGTAGAGCTAATAAGCTCAACCTTATCTACCTTAGCAATATTCTCATCGTAGTAGAGCTTGCAATGCTTAGAAATCATATCCTCCAAAGGATTATCCTCACAATGCCTTAGGTTTCTCTCCCTCCTACCACGAATCATCTCCATATCATGGTAGAGATTGAAATCACCCGAGAGAACCTCCCCATAGACCTGAGCATAGAGAGAATCGAAGTCGAACTTAAGTAAGGAATCAATATCACAATCCACCATCTCACTCACCAAATACCTTCTCTCACCCTCTTCACCAGTCAAGAAGGTAGACAAATTGGTAGTACCGAAAAAGCTTGCCCTACGCGGATTGTTCTCAGTAACATCACTATAGAGAGGACGGCTGCTAATCACCCTTTGAGTAATAAGACCATCCAGATGATCCCTTAGGAGACGGAAGTTCTTGATTTCGTCATAGATAACTATCATGTTTTGGTAGGCAGCAAGCAATAGCTCCCTATTATCCTTACTTTGAGCAGTATACCTATGAAGATATTCCTCAAGAGGTTTTGGAATCAGACTAGTACAAAACAAGGTCTTACCAACACCCTCTCTACCCTTGAATATCAACATATTCTCATTAACACTCCTACCCAACCAATTGCTAACCATTGCCCTAAGAACAAAGGCTAGCTCCTTAGCAAAGACCTCATCATTATCAGTCTTTACAAGATTAGCCAGTTGGGAGATATAATCGACACTAGAGTCAGCCTTAGTAACACCCTTAAGATACTCCAGAATAGGATTGAACCTATGAGTTGAATTATTGAAGGCAAACACCTCCCAATTGCTCTGACACTTAAGCTTTTCGTCCCTAATAAAGCTAAGGATATCATTTTGAGTAAGAGTATCCAGCACCTTCCAAGACCCATCACCAATAAGCTTATCCCTAACCTCACGATTAGCCGAGAAATCATTGATTCTAAACTCAAACCTAAGGTTTAAACCAGCTAGAACCAATTCACTCTCCAATACACCCTTCTTAGCAGCCTCTTTTTCAGACCTATTAGCTTCCAAAGCACCATCCAAAGACGATCTACGAGCAGGATGAGAATCCGTTCTAGGTTTAGGATTCTGTGCCATATCACTCTTAGAAGCTTGGTTAATAGTTCTTTTCACCTCATCATCACTAAGAGTCATATAAGGACTAATAAACTCATATATCTCATCATAAGTATAAGCATCACTAAAGGCCATTCGAGAGAAATCAGCAAGAAAATCATTTCGAGACCCTTCTTTATTACGCTCATCACCCTTAGCATGCTTATAGATCAAAGAAAGCTCTCTAACTGGGAAATCATTATTCGACCTATAGTTATTGCTAGATACACCCTTACTAGTAGCAGACTTATTCTGACTAGAAGCAGCAATATATGGTATAGTGAATATCTTAGCATCAGTATTTATGTATAGCTCTGGGTCATGACTCATAAAGCAGATGGTTTGAATGGGTCTAACACTTCTATCCGACTTGAGTTGATACTTTGCATCAAACCAATCAGATAATGCGTCAAACGCTCTATTATGAGCTTTGTAAACCTTATCAAAATTACCCAAATCAATATAGTTTTGAACTTCTTCTCTATACTCATCATTAATACGATAAAACACCTTTAAACCATTCCCACTAGGAGACCTAAAGAGTATATGCACATACTCATCCTTTCTAAGCCTCTCTACAAGCTCATTAACGACTTTTGCGGGCTTATCATCTACATCTATACTAATGATATCATTATAGATTTTAATGCCCTTATTCTCCCTCCATTTAGGGAATACGCCATTAATAGCAAAAGAAGGTAATTGATGCTTTAGTACTCTACATAGAGCTTCATTATCTACGTTAGCTCTTATCTCTTCGACAAGCCTAATTACCCAATCACTAGGGTTTACTATAGCATCAGCTATTTCTTCGTAGCTAATAAGACCTTTAGGGGCTGGATCAATCCCTTTAAATCTTGAGACCTTAGTCTCTAGTATTGAGGTTTTAACCTCGTTACTTATTTCTTTCATAACTTGTTTGTTTTTAGTTATTTGACTTTGATTTAAGTCAACTTTTTTTATTAAAATATTCATATTTTATTGTTTTATATTAGGCAGGTATTATATCAACCCCCTGCCAATTAGGGTTGGTTTGAGTTTTAATTCGAAATTCAAAACTTCGAACCCAAAACTCAGAAAGTATGGGGTATGGGGTATATGGGGTAGTTTCCTATTATATATATATGTGTATATACGTATATGTATGTATATGTATGTATATATACTAAATATAACTATATGAAAAGACCCCATTAACCCCATAACCCCATACTTT
>FZPS01000042.1_pt480 | contig 12593 bp, 9 predicted proteins | sample 1817821 | NCBI WGS metagenome assembly FZPS01 (sample SAMEA104158645, study PRJEB21678) | metagenome | place: Germany | collected 2015-04-21 | reverse complement strand
TTTTTTTTATATTTAATTTTATTTTTTTTTCAAATACTCGTTTTTTCTTAATAAACATATCAAATATTTTTATACATTTGCAGTCCGTTTCAAAAAAGGCTCTTTGTTGCGGCTTGGACAGTTAACCTTATGTTTATCAACTATTAACGTGTAATCATAATTTACACACAATTTTTAAAAATGGCAGAAGAATTAAATATTGCTGAAAACAACGAAGAAAAACACCAACAAGAAGTAGAAGAAAATCCTCAAGAAATCATTACAGAAGCTACAGCTCCTGAAGAAACCCTTCCTGAAGAAACTTTTCCTGAAGAACACAAAAAAGAAAAAACCAATCATCTTCCCAAAGCAAACCTCGAAGATTTTAATTGGGACGAAATTGGACAAGAAAAGAAAATTTATTCAGAAGAAGAATATAAAGAATTAGAGGATATTTACAGTCAATCATTCAAGTCAATCATAGAACAAGAAGTGGTAGACGGAACCGTAGTTGCAATTACTCCACGAGAAGTAGTTGTTAATATAGGCTATAAATCAGATGGTATTATCCCTTCCAACGAACTACGTCATAATCCTAACTTAAAAATAGGCGACACAATAGAAGTTTACGTTGAAAAACAAGAAGATAGCGAAGGGCAATTGGTGCTTTCACACAAAAAAGCACGATTATTAAAAGCATGGAATCGAGTTAATAAAGCTTACGATGATGGCGAAATTGTCAATGGCTATATCAAATCCAAAACAAAAGGCGGACTTATTGTTGACGTATTTGGAATTGAAGCTTTCTTACCCGGTTCACAAATAGATGTAAAACCCATTCGCGATTATGATGTTTTTGTTGACAAAACAATGGAATTTAAAATTGTTAAAATCAACCAAGAATTTAAGAACGTAGTCGTATCACACAAAGCTCTTATTGAATTAGAATTAGATGCCCAACGTGCTAAAATTATCGCCGGATTAGAAAAAGGACAAATCTTAGAAGGTGTTGTAAAAAACATTACCAACTACGGTGCCTTTATTGATTTAAATGGCGTTGACGGATTAATTCACATTACCGACTTAGCATGGGGACGTATTAATCATCCTGAAGAAATCATACAATTAGATGAAAAATTAAATGTGGTTATTCTTGATTTTGACGAAGAAAAGAAACGCATCGCTTTAGGATTAAAACAACTTACTCCTCATCCATGGGATTCTTTAGATGCCAACCTTAAAGAAGGTGATAAAGTAAGTGGTAAAGTAGTAGTAGTAGCAGATTATGGTGCATTTATCGAAATTCATCCGGGAGTAGAAGGACTATTACACGTATCGGAAATGTCGTGGTCGCAACATTTACGCACAGCACACGATTTTCTAAGTGTAGGTGATACGGTAGAAGCCGTAATTTTAACTTTAAACAGAGAAGAACGCAAAATGTCGTTAGGAATCAAACAATTAATTCCCGACCCATGGACTAATATCTCTGAAAAATACCTAATCGGCTCAAAACACACCGCTATAGTACGCAATTTCACAACATTTGGTATTTTTGTTGAATTAGAAGAAGGCATTGACGGTTTAATTCATATTTCAGACCTTTCGTGGTCAAAGAAAATTAAACACCCTGCCGAATTCACCAAAATAGGAGAACAAATTGAGGTTGTTATATTAGAAATGGATATCGAAAACAGAAGATTAAGTTTGGGACATAAACAATTAGAAGAAAATTCATGGGAAATCTTTGAAACTATTTATAATGTTAACAGCATACACGAAGGAACCGTTATCGGACAAAACGATAAAGGAGTTATCGTTTCATTACAAGGAGTAGAAGGTTTTGTTTTTAACAGAAATCTTACTAGGGAAGACAATACGGTTATAAAAATGGGAGAAACAGCCGATTTTAAAGTGGTTGAATTTTCAAAAGAAAATAAAAAAATCGTACTGTCACACTCTCGTATTTGGCAAGATGTTCTTGACGCGAAAAAAGAAAAAGAAGCTTCTGAAGAAGAAAAACAAAACAAAGAAGCTGCTAAAATATCCAAGCAAATGTCTAGCAATATCGAACGTGCTACCTTAGGTTCACTTGATGCTTTAATTAACTTAAAAGCTGATATGCAATTAGCGGAAGCAAAAAAGAAAGCAAAAAAAGCAGAAGCTAAAATAAAAGAAGATAAAAAAGAAGAAGATAACACTGATAAAGCAACGCCGGAAACAGTTACAGAAGAAAAAAAGGTGAAATCTACAGCTAAAGCAAAAACAACGAAAGCGGAAAAAACCGAAGAAGTAGAAAAAGTTGAAGAAGTAGAAAAACCTAAAGAAGAAAAGAAAGAAGAAAAAGAGGTGAAACCTACAGCTAAAGCAAAAACAACGAAAGCGAAAAAAACCGAAGAGGTGGAAAAAGTTGAAGAAGTAGAAAAACCTGAAAAAGAAAAGAAAGAAGAAGAAGAAAAGAAAAAAGAGGTAAAATCTACAGCTAAAACAAAAACAACGAAAGCAAAAAAAGCTGAAGAGGCGGAAAAAGCTGAAGAAGTAGAAAAACCTAAAGAAGAAAAGAAAGAAGAAAAAGAGGTAAAATCTACAACTAAAGCAAAAACGACTAAAGCGAAAAAAACCGAAGAGGCGGAAAAAGCTGAAGAAGTAGAAAAACCTAAAGAAGAAAAGAAAGAAGAAAAAACAAAATCAGCAGCAAAAACAAAAAAAACGAAATCAGCTGATGATGTTGAAGCAACAGAATAGTAATTCTTATTTTTTATGATGCTAAAAGGTTATTGTAATTCTATTATGATAACCTTTTTTCTTAAAATAAGCACGAACATTTAACGTTTATAATAAGAAATTAACGCAGATGAATCAAAGAGAAATTTTTTATAAACATATAGCTCAAACTTCTCCTGCACCCTTGGCTTTAGAAATAAAAGATGCTAAAGGAATCTATTTATACGATACGGAAGGTAAAAGTTATATGGACCTTATTGCAGGAGTTTCCGTTAGTAATTTAGGACACTCTCATATTAAAATCATTCAAGCTATTCAAGAACAAGCCGACAAATACACTCACACCAACGTATATGGAGAATATATTTTAAGTTCACAAGTACAGTTAGCTAAAAAACTCACCTCTCTACTTCCTTCACAACTCAGCAGTGTTTATTTTGTCAATTCCGGAACAGAAACAACCGAAGCTAGCATTAAATTAGCCAAACGTTACACAGGGAGATATGAATTAATAGCTTGCAAAAATGCCTATCATGGCTCTACCAACGGTTCGTTAAGCCTCATGGGAAACGATGATTTTACCAAAGCGTTTCGTCCGCTCCTTCCATCAACTAAAAAAATACGTTTCGGCAATAAAGAAGATATTGCTTGCATTACCGAAAAAACCGCTGCCGTTTTTATCGAACCCGTTCAAGGAGAAGCAGGTATACGCTACACCAAGGATAATAGTTATTGGAAAGCACTGCGAAAACGCTGTAACGATACCGGCACTTTGCTTGTATTCGACGAAATACAAACTGGAATGGGACGAACAGGAACTTTATTTGCTTTTGAACAAATGGAAGTCGCTCCCGATATATTAATGTTAGCAAAAAGTTTAGGAGGAGGTTTACCCTTAGGAGCATTTATTACCTCTCATGAAATCATGCACGTACTAACCCATCATCCCGCTTTAGGACACATTACCACTTTTGGAGGAAATCCTCTCTCTTGTGCTACTGGATTAGCTTCATTAACAACTATTGCTGACGAAAAACTATATCAAAATGTAGAAAAAAAATCGGCTTTATTCGAACAGTATTTAAGTGGATTATCCGCTATAAAATCTATCAGAAGAAAAGGGTTCATGATAGCATTAGAGTTTGAAGATAGAGATTTAAATTTCAAAATAATAGATGCTTGTCTAAAAAAAGGAGTTATTGTTGACTGGTTTTTATTTTGCGATACAGCTATGCGAATAGCACCTCCTTTAATCATTACTGAAGACGAAATCCATCATGCTTGTCAGATAATAAGCACATCTATAAAAGAAAACACATAAGCATACATGAAGCCTACATCGCTATATTTGCCTTTTTTAGCAATATTTTTCATTAATATTACTATTGCTTTTGCTCAAACAGCCACTATTAGAGGTTTTATTTACGATAAAAGCAATGGAGAACCTATCCCCTACTGTTCTGTTCTCCTTGTCAATGAAAAAACAGGAGTTGTATCTGACGACAACGGCTATTTCTCTTTAACAAAATTAAAAGCAGGTGAATATAAAATAAGAATTACTTTTATGGGCTACGATTCTCTTGTGCGAATCTACAATTTAAAAAACGGACAAACTATTACCGAAAAATTATACCTTGAGCCAATATCAATTCAAATCGGAGAAGTACAAATAATTGCTCAAAAAGAAGCACAAAAAACAGAGACTCGCGTAGCTGTAGAGCGTGTAAGTCCTAAACAAATCTCTCAACTACCCTCTATAGGAGGCATTCCCGACATAGCTCAATATTTACAAATACTACCCGGTGTCGTTTTTACCGGAGACCAAGGAGGACAGCTATATATTAGAGGAGGCACTCCTATACAAAACAAAGTACTACTCGATGGCTTAGTCGTCTATAATCCCTTTCATTCTATTGGATTATTCTCCGTTTTCGATACTGATATTATAAAAAATGTTGATGTATATAGTGCGGGATTTGGCGCCGAGTACGGAAATAGAATATCATCAATTATGGATATAAAAACAAGAGACGGTAATAAAAAAAGATTATCAGGCAAATTCGACATCAATACTTTTGGAGCTAAAATGGTATTGGAAGGACCATTAATGAAAGAAAAAAACAAAAATAGTTTAACATTCCTAATGTCTGTAAAAGGCTCTTACTTAGAACAAACCTCAAAACTATTATACCGATATGCCGACACTAACGGATTACCATATAACTACTTAGACGGCTATGGAAAAATATCGCTACAAACAAATAACGGAAGTCGAATTAATTTCTTTGGATTTAGTTTTAACGATGGAGTAAACTATCCGAATATTGCCTCTTATAAATGGAATTCGTGGGGAATAGGTTCTAGCTTTTTAATTATCCCTTCTGTTGCCAATATGCTAATGGATGGCACATTAGCATATTCCGACTATAAAATCGGATTATCGGAAGCAACTAATCCTTTACGTACAAGCCACATTAACGGTTACTCTTTCTCTATGAATTTCACCTATTTATTTGGACAAAACTCTCTTAAATACGGAGTCGAATTTTTAGGCTCTTGGTTAGATTATGCATTTACCAACCCTTACGGTACCGATTGTGGACAAGAAAGCTTTAATAGTGAATTTGCTATCTTTGTAAAATACAAATGGATTATAAAGAAAATCATCTTTGAACCCAGTTTACGTTTACACTATTACGCATCTCAAAGTGCCCTCTCGCCTGAACCTCGCATAGCAATGAAATACAATGTAAGCAAAAATGTACGTTTGAAATTAGCAGCAGGGCTTTATACACAAAACATTATGAGTGCAACTTCCGACCAAGACGTGGTTAATTTATTTTACGGATTCTTAACTGTTCCCGAATATTTACCCGAAAAAATCAACGGAGTTCCCGTTAGAAATAGTCTGCAAAAAGGACAACATATCGTCGTAGGAGGAGAATTTGATGTGTTAAAATATTTTGCTATCAATACTGAAGTTTATTTTAAAAACTTCTCTCACCTTACCAATATTAATCGCTATCAAATGTTTGCAAGTGATAATGAATTTATTTTAGAGACAGGAAAAGCCTACGGTGCCGACATTTCTATAAAGTACAATTATAAAAAACTATACGTCAATTTTGTGTATGCTCTCAATTGGGTTAATAGAGATGACGGAACTATTGTTTACCGAACTCACTTCGACAGACGACATAACATCAATATCACAACATCTTATGCCTTTGGCAAAAATGATGTTTGGCAAATTGATGCTCGCTGGAACTTTGGAACAGGTTTCCCCTTTACAAAAACAAAAGGTTTTTATCCTAAAAATGAAGCTTTTTCAGATATCAGTCAAGATATAAACTCTTTCAACGAAAGCCTTGGAATTATTTACGACACCATCAACAGAGGACAGCTTCCTGATTATCACCGTTTAGATATTAATTTTAAACGTAAATTCATTCTCAATCCCCGTTCTACTATAGAATTAAACGCCGGAGTTACCAATGTCTATAACTATTACAACATATTCTATGTAAATAGAAAAACCAATGAAAAAATCTACCAACTTCCTATACTATGGAGTTTTAGTTGCAACATTAATTTCTAAGTTATGACAAACGAATGGTTTAATCGCACACTACTATTAATAGGAAAAGAAAAACTAAAAATACTACAACAATCTCATGTATTGATTGTCGGATTGGGTGGCGTAGGTGCTTATGCTGCCGAAATGTTATGCCGAGCAGGAGTAGCTCATCTGACTTTAGTAGATGGAGATACCATCGAAACATCGAATCGCAATCGTCAAATCCATGCATTGATACATAATGAAGGAAAGCTAAAAACAACGGTACTAAAAGAACGATTCCTACAAATCAATCCCAATTCTAATATAGAAATTATCAGCGAATTTATTAAAGATGAGCGTATAATAGAAATTTTTGATTTATCCGACTATCACTATGTAATAGATGCTATCGATTCCTTGGCACCTAAAATTAATCTTATAGCAGAAGCCGTAAAACGCAAAATTCCTTTAGTCAGTGCGATGGGTGCAGGTGAAAAATTAAACCCTTCGGCAATAAAAGTAGATGATATAGCCAAAACACATCAATGCCCTTTAGCTGCTGCCGTTCGCAAAGGCTTGCGTAAAAAAGAAATTTACACAGGATTCAAAGCCGTATATTCTACCGAAAAAGCCAACAAAAATGAAAACTCCCTCCCTCTTAATAAAGAAAACAAAAAGCCTATCGGCACCATTTCGTATATGCCTGCAATGTTTGGGTGTTGGTGTGCGGCGGTATGCATTAATGATTTATTAGAAAAAAAACCATGACACGCTTATAGGGTAGTATCCCAAAAGTGTGTAATTTTTTTTGCAAAGATACAAAATAAATTTCAATATTTGCATATTACCAGCAATTGTACCAAACATCTGCTATAGGCTACTTCTCTCTTTGGTGCAACTATTCCCATTCACTATTTGTTGATTATTTGTATTAGCTTTACATTTTAAATCCAAACCTCTTCAATTTCTTCAATGACTCATAAGCTCTTATCAATGCTTGTTCTTTCACGTTTTCTTTTTTCATTAACGATGTCTGAACGGCTTTTACATTTGCCAACTCAAGGTTATTGAAAATTTTCGTCTGCATTGCAATGTCAAAAATTCGTTTCCACTCGTCTTTTGAAACCAATAAAAGTTTGTCGTAAATAAATTTTACTTCAATGATTTCTTTGTCTTCAAGTTTTGATAATGCTTTTACTTCATCTATAAGTTGTGGGTTTGTTTGAATATAATCAAGTACTTTTTTACCAAAAACAATTTCTCTTTTTGTTAAATTTTTATTTTTGTTAAGTTTGCCTACCAAGTCAAAAGCAATTAACCAATTAAAGCCGATAAGTTTTTCTTTGTTAATGTAAATCTTAAAACCGTCCCAAAACTTCAAGCCCATTTTTCTAATTTCACTAATTATAAAAATAGAATCTTCAATGTTATTTTAAGTGTCCCCCTATATTAGGACAGTTTTTTTTATTTGTTAATATTTTTATTTTAAAAAGAACTTTATCTTTAACATTGCAAAAATATACATTTTTTTAATACTTTCAATAGTTTTATACTATTTTTTTAAATAATTCTTCAGGTGTTTGATTATTAAGTGATTGATGTTTCCTTTTGCAATTATAAAAGTTAAAATATTGATCTAATCCTTGATATAATTGTGCTCCATTTTCAAATACATTAAGGTAAATACATTCATATTTAACACTTCTCCACAATCTTTCAATAAATATATTATCCAAAGCTCTTCCTTTAGAATCCATGCTGACCATGATATTTTGACTTTCAAGAAGATCTGTAAAATCAGGAGAAGTGAATTGACTTCCTTGATCTGTATTGAATATTTTCGGTTTATCGTGATGCTGTAGTGCATTCTTTAAGACTTCAACACAAAATGTTGTATCCATGGTGTTTGAAATATTCCAAGAAAGAACATATCGAGTATATAAGTCTATAATAGCACAAAGGAACATGTGACCTTTGGGCATTGGAATATATGTTATATCTGTTGCCCAAACATAATTTTTGTGAGTTATTTTCAAGTTCCTTAATAGATAAGGATAGATCCTATGTTCTTTATTTGGCTCACTTGTATTGGGTTTCTTTTTGGGGTAAATTGTCCATATTCCCATCTTAATATAATAGGATTTTACCGCTTTTCTTCCTACATGATAACCTTTTTCTTTCAAATGCTCTGACATTCTCCTAGTCCCATAAAATGGATATAAAGTGTAATGTTTATCTATCTCTGACATAATCTGTAAATCTAATTCACTCTCACTTGTAGGCTGATAATAAACCCCCGATCGACTAATAGACAACAAAATACATTGCTTAACAATGCTTAATGTGGGGTCTTTAAGATCCACCATCGCTCTTCGTTCTTTTACAGATAGGGCTTTAATTTTTTTTTATAGAAATCATTATCTACCTTTAAACTTCCAATAATTTTCAATAATTCCTCTTTCTCCTTTTCAAAATTCTTCTCCATAGACTGACTCTTCTTTTCAAACAGTTCCGCCATATTTTCTATTAGAACTCGTTTCCATTCCGATACTTGAGACGGTTGTAATCCGTACTCGGAAGCAATCTCGTTAATCGTTTTTAAACCCTTAACAGCTTCTAACGCCACTTTTGATTTAAAAGAGGAGCTAAACTTTTTTCTTGACCTTTTTTCCATAAGACAACTTTTTAATTATTTATACGTTAATTTTTTTTATTTTGTTGTCCTAAAAAAGGGAACCATTATAATAGGCGTGCCTTCTGGTGCATAATAATCTATTCCTTGATGAATACCAGATTTTGTATAAGGTCTAACATATCCAAATGTATGATAAGTTGCATCACGTCTTACACGCATTGTCTTTAATGGATCACCCAACTCCATCCCCGTCGGATCCACCAAAATGATCGGATTATTCGCACAGTACGCATACGGACTTATGCTTGGATACTTCTCAAAAAGTGGATCTCTGCTTATAAACGTCGGCGGTGCATAATAGCGGGCAGAGTAGTAATACATGCCGTTTTCTTCGTCTAATTCTTTGGCGTTAAAGGAATACTTGGGGATAACGCCGGATTGCCAACCGGGACTGTATTCATACAAGAGTTCCCCGAAGGGGGTATAAAGAAAACCTTGGGTTATGTTGGCATTGTTATCCGTTACCATACCTGTGCTACCGAGATGGTCGGGGTGGTAGAAAAAGAGGGCAGGCTCGTGTCCGTTACCAAACAAATTGCATAAATCATTGGGGTAATGTAACGGGTTAATATTCATAATTTGGTCCCCGTTGATTAGTTCCGTTAATTCTTCCATCATTTCGTTATATTGTTCATTTCTTCTTTCATCTAAATAACCCGGATATTGGTCTTCTATTTGAAAAGCTTCAACACAAAGATCTTGGCTAAATCCGCTTCCTATCTTGCTCGCTATACGCAGAGCATCAGCGTAATAATGCTTGGTGTATTCACCGTCTTGGTTCATATTTAAATAGCCGTTGGGATAGAGCATTAGCTTGTCTATTTGCAGCGATACATTCATTCCACCATATCCATTTGCCCACGCACCGGCACAGAACATATCATATTTATAGGTTCTTTCACCCATGTTGTTTTGACTTCTATTGCTCACTCTCTTTTTTATCATTTATTCTTGTTTTGTTTTAAAAAAGCATAAGGTGGTACACTACCATTTAATGTGTTACTGCTATCCTTCTACCATTCATTAGCTACCATACAAATTTCTGGTACATATTTTTCTTTGAACCATTCTGGAATAATTACCTTTTTTGAAATTATACCATATTCACATCCATCAAAACCTTCAAACAATAAAATGCCATTTTCCCTTATTTCTATTTTTTGTAAATACATACTAAAAGACGCCTCAAATTCTTGTCTAATAAATATTCCTTTACTATTTTCATCAAGGATTAATAGATCAAAATAATCAAAATCCGATTTTTGAAGCATTTCTTTAATAGCAGAATTTTCAAGACTTGGTGCTTGAATAAAACACTCTGTTTTTTCAGGAAGGATATTCAGTACATCTATTATAAAACTATTTTCATTTTGCTCCATTTATTCCAATATTTTATGTCCACTATTTGGAAGTACTTTTTTATTTGGGTACAAATCAACATTCATATGCCTTTGAGGAGTTACCCCATTTCCACCATACTTCTTTGGTATCGTATGTGTCTCTATCCTAAGGTCTAATTTTTGAGTACCCTTTTGAAACGTCATATTAATCTCTTGTGTCGGATTTAAAGGATTTACCTTAACAGTTCCTCCTTGTACCTTAATATCATCAAGTGTATTAAGCACTTTTTGAACATTTGGACTTACTCCTTGGGTAACATCTGATCCAACTTTTATCCCTGTAGTGGATAATTCACCGACAGCACTCGTTGCACTTGTGGCTTTGGATATACCTGAAACAACTTTTGCTGTCCCTTCGGCAAATACAAAACCACCTAAAATATTACCTGTAATGGATGCAATTTTTTCTCCATCACCACTTCTAACTGCCTCATAGCTATCGCTTATCGAATTTCCTATTGCTTGTAATGTTTCTTTAGGATTAGCAACAGCTTGTTTTAAATTGTTGAACGTTTCTTTAGGATGAATAATCAAATCTAATCCACCTTTAAAGCCATTCCAAAGTCCTTTAATATAAGCCTCTGTCATTGGGAATTTTGGAGGATCTTCATAAAACATCCCTGTCGGATCAATAAACCTTATTGGGTTATTATTACAATACGCATACGGTGAAATGCTTGGATACTTCTCAAAAAGAGGATCTCTGCTTATAAACGTAGGCGGGGCATAATAGCGTGCTGAGTAGTAATACATATTATTTTCCTCATCTAATTCTTTGGCGTTAAAGGAATACTTGGGTACTCTATTACTTGACCAGCCCGGATTGTATTCGTTTACAATTTCTCCGAAAGGGGCGTAAAGTAGGGCTTGAGTTATATTAGCATATTTATTAGTAACCATACCGGTACTTCCCAAGTGGTCGGGATGATAATAAAATACTTCTTCTTCAAATCCTCCATGTAATAAACATTCATTGGGTGCGTCAAACAATAGAGTAGATGTTATAATATTATACTTAGTTACCGAATCCAATTCGTTTTTCATTGCAAATTCTTGTTCATTTTTTCGATGGGTTATATATTCCGGATAATCGGTTTCTATTTGAGCTACACTGTCACAAAAATTATTATCATAATTACCACCTATTTTGCTGGCAATCCGCAAAGCATCGGCATAATAATGTTTTGTATATTCTCCGGCTTGATTTACATTCATATACCCGTTCGGATAGAGCATATATCTATCAATATGATATGTCATTGATACGTTTTCTGCATTAATGTAAAGTATATCGGGATTTACATTTATTTTATACGTCCTTTCACCCGAAGCGTCGTAACCGTAATAACCGTAACGTTCGCCGTTAAAAGAATAAGCTTTCATACAATTAAAGGCGTTAAACCAATAATATTCACCACGTTCTTCTCTGTTAAATTCATCGCCTTCGTAATGCCATTTGCGGCGTAAACTACCATTTATTCCAAAATCGTAATAGGTAAAACGGTCTCCGTCAAATGAACTGTCGGGAGCAAAAACGGTAGAAGTTGGTTTAATATCGGGGTAATAAAAAGTAGTATTGGGTGTAGTAGGAGATGAATAGGTAGCTATTTTTCCTGTGTTTCCGTAGGTTACAGTTGTAGTATAAAACGTTCCTTGTGCATCGGTCAACTGGTCGGTAGAATCGTAAACAAAGGTCTGCGTTATAGGATTGTTGCCGTTAAAGCAACTATACTTGGAATGTAATTGCGTTACATTGCCTTTGGCATCGTAACGGTAACCCATCGAAAAATAATTATTCGACTGTAAAGAAGCAACCAAACTATCCAAACGTAAATTCAAGGGGTTATACATATATTTGGTTACCATATAATTTCCGTAAGCCATTTCGGTCTTGGCACCGAATTTATCGTATTTTTGGTCTATTAAATAATTATAAGTACAACTATCTTTAACTCCTTGCATACTTTTTAACTGTCCGCCTCTGTCATAACCGTAATTTAGTATTTCACCATCGGGATAAACGATTTGCAACATACGCCCCCAACTATCGTAGGTAAACTCGGTGCTTAATGCTATGGGTTGAGCTTGGGTAGGTAAAGCATAGGCACGGGTGGATTTGGTGATTTCGCCCATGTTGTTTTGACTTCTATTGCTCACTCTTTTTTCTATCATTTATTCTCGTTTTTATTTTAAAAAGCATAAAATGGTACACTACCGATACTACCATGTATTACCC
>FZPS01000074.1_pt7 | contig 12594 bp, 5 predicted proteins | sample 1817821 | NCBI WGS metagenome assembly FZPS01 (sample SAMEA104158645, study PRJEB21678) | metagenome | place: Germany | collected 2015-04-21 | reverse complement strand
ACTCTTGGGATCAACTGTAATCTGAGCAGGAATGTCAGGTTTTTTCTCATCGAAGCTGTTTCCATGTTCTCCTGAATGGTAGATACTACGTGCTTCAATATCGCTCAGGGCTGTTCTCCAGATACCCAGATCGTCAATGAGCATACTCATAGAGTAACCCTCTCCACCAGAGCCAGGATAGCCTCCGCCAGCTTGGCCAATGTAGAGCGGATAGGTTGTATCAAGCGAACCTCTACCAAACTCATCTACGATAGTTACACCACTGATATCAAGAACCGTGGCTGGTTGGCCATTGACGAAAACCTTCACGGTTTCTCCAGGAATCATCACATATACGATATTATTCCAAGTCTGCCATGGGAAAGTCCCAGATGGGCTTTCATAGCGTGCATTGGTACCGTCTGTGATGGAGTTGATTGAAAAGCCCCAGTTGCCAGCCTCTTGCCATCCCGGAGATAACGTTAATCCGTAACCTCCCAACGAAGTATCGTTGTTGCAGAGGAAGGGCAAATCCATCAGGTTGCCAGATTCAATATTAACCCACATTGAAACTGTGATTGGTTCGACCCCTAAAATCAGCTCGTTCAAGAAACCAGCATAGCTATAGAGGCCTTCGTCAAAATCAGTCTGGACTCTCAATGAACCCGAACCAAGTTTGCCTTCTCCAAACTCACCCACAGTACCAACATCATAGGCATCGTTGCCCAAGCCTGATGCGTCATCATAGGTTCCATCGAACTTGAGATGCGTCCAAAGCTTGTAAGCTTCGCCGGTTAAATCTACCGATGTCGGCGTATAAACGATATTGATGATGGCAGGCGCGCTGGTGGCTGAACCAAGAGCGTTAGTCACTTCCACAGTGAAACTGCCACTATCTGCAGCTTCAGCGACCTTCGTGATTGCAGCGGTAACTGCACCTTCAATAACCTCTCCATCCTTATACCACTGATAGGAAAGAGGAGCCGTGCCCAGGGCTGAAACCGAGAGCGTGATATTGTCTCCAACAAAGCCGTGAATATCAAGCGGCTGCACCGTAATACTGGGAGCCATGTTCAAACCCGAAAGGCCCGTCAGATAAAGAGTTTCAACCTCTTCTGCTGTCAGTGTGCGAGTAAAAACCACCGCCTCATCAATGTCGCCATTGAAACGACGGTCAGCATTGACCGTATCTCCACCTATGGAGAAAGTGGACGTAAATGTAGCTGCGCTTTGAGCCGTTGAATCTACGGCGTTGAGCAGCTTGCCCGCACTGTCTCCCAAGTAGAAGGTCGTCTTGCTTGCGCTTACTGCCATGACAACGAAGTTCCACTCTTCGTTATTAACGTACAGGCCTGAACGGTAACTGTATTGGGTATCATTCCAGTGGTATCCGAGCTGATTATCAGCAATATGCAGACCTGCAGCACTACTGCCGCGGTCAAACATGATGGTTGTATAGTTTCCAATAGAACCGCTGGGTTTAATCCAGGCAGCCATGGTTACATCTACACCGTTGTAGCTCATACCAGGAACCTGTATATAGCTGGTGCCATTAAAACCGACAGCTGTGTCAGGGTCATCCCTTAAAGCTCCCGGCCTGCCCAATGTTTGGTTTTCGTTGTAACGGCCATTGAGACCTCGAATGAACTCTCTGGCAGATGTACCCGTTTTTTCACCCAGGCGCCAATAGGCAAAAGGTTCCATTGCGGCCAGAACGCCTTCATAGCTCCTCGGGTCTGGAGTTCTCAAGGTCACATTTGCCGCCTCACTTGTAGCCGTGCCATAATCATTCACGACCATCACATAATAGGCACCCACATTCTCTTCGGTAAATACTCCGCTAAGAGTTCTGCTGGTCCCCTCTTCAACTGGCTGACCATCTTTATACCACTGATAGTGTAAAGGAGATGTACCGCCGGCGGCTATTGAGAGTGTCCAACTGGCGTCAGGGTTCAAATAGGATTCCACAGAGACAGGCTGAGTAGTAACCTCAGGCGCGGCTCCAGGGCCATAGAATCCCTTAGAGTAAAACTCCCAGGCATCTTCTGCACTCATATAAGAGTCAAACAGGGCTACCTCGTCAATGGCTCCCCAGAAGTAATCCATGTTGGTTGCAGGGTCATTGAAAATACCACCTCCGGCCACGTTCAGATTATAAGCCGTACCTTCACCAGCGTTAATCCGAGATGTGCTCTTGTTTTCCGCAGCCAGGATACCATCCAGGTAGAGGGATGTCAGAGAGCCTGTTTCGTTCTCTTCATAGGTCAACATCACCAGACTCCACTCCTTGTCTTTGAAGTTATGCTCTGGTGTGACGTTCCCTGTTCCAGGCGACCATGCTTCGATAGTCGTGGTGCTATTCCTGTCACCAAACTCCAAGAGGTCATTTTGTCCAAAATAACCACCGCGAGTGGTGTAACCAATATCTGCATCACGCATCACCCAGCCCATGACTGTGAATGCCCCCCTGCTAATAAGCGGGTTGAGCTTCAAACGAGTCCCCATGTATGCGTCAAAGAAGAAGACTGCCTTACTGGAGTCTTGAGCAATAGCGCCATCAACCACCTCCATGTAGCCGGCAATGGCATAGTAATAGCCATCGTTACCGCCTGCGAAATCTCTGGCGTAGCCAAGGCAGGGTTCGCCTACATCGTCTAGCCATCCTGCATAAGGATCAATTTCGTCATCAAAGCGATAGTAAGCTATCGGATTGCGCTCCATGATGGACTGCGTAAAGGAGTCCTTCGTATAGTTAATCTGCTTCACAGAGACACCATCGCTGGTCACGCTTCCTTCCGAGTTGGTAACAGTCACAGCGTAGGTTCCAAAGCTGCCATTTTCCAAAATATGGAAATAGCTGCTCTCTGTAGCTCCAGGAATATCCTTTCCGTCAAGCTTCCACTGATAGGTCAAAGGTAAGGTTCCCTCTACCTCCACACTCAGCGTTACTCTCCCTCCCAGATAGCGATCGCCAGCGCCCTTGGGCTGGGTATTTAGAAGGGGAATAGAAGCAGGCAGCACTGTCAGGGGGTCGCTTGTTACACTTCCGGCCGCGTTGGATACCTTGACTGTGTAGTTGCCCGCTGTTAGCAAACCGCTTAAAACAGCTTGAGTTTCGTCGGCAATCACAGTGCCATCTTTAGACCAGACATAGGTCAAAGGAGGAGTGCCGCCGCTCACAGCCGTCAGTGAACCTTCTCCCGCATAAAACGGCGTTGTAGAAGGTGTGATAGTGGCTGAGGGCAGTGTGGATTTATTCAGACCAGCCTGATAAATCGTATTAATTTGCTCAGCGCTCAGGGCGTATGCAAAAACGGCAGGTTCATCGATATCACCCTTGAGCGCACGATTGCCATTGCCTCCATCTTGAGGTGTACAGCCAATAGCCAATGTCGTTGTCAGGGTCGTTGGGGGATGCGCGGCCTCATTAGTAGCCGTGCGTAAGTTTCCATTCCTGTCTCCTAAATAGAAGGTTGCAGCTGTAGGGGTTACCGACAGAGCAGCAAAGTTCCAAACTCCCGTTTCCAATGCAAGGCCGCTGGTAAAGCCGTAGCTGAAAGATTGATCGTTCCAGTGATATCCCAGGCAGTTATCTGACACAACTGTAAGACCTGTGGTAGAGCCGGTTCCAGAAAAGGCTCCATCTGCACGGTTCATGACAAGCTGCGTGTGACCTACCTGTGTTCCATCGGCCTTTACCCAGCAAAGGAAAGTAGCTGAGTCGGTCGAGCCAATTTCAATGCTATCGGCCATATAGATTGCGGCGTACCCAGCTGCTCCATAAGCAATGCCGGGCATACGAACCGCTGTATCTGCATCTCCGACGATAGCGCCATCCACGCCAAAAACAAGCGCTCCGGCGTAGATTGCATCCAGGCCGTAGATTTCCTCTGCTGCAGTTGGCCCCTCAGTTTCTCCCAATCGCCAATAGCAACTGGGGTCGAAGAACTTCACCACTGCTGGATAATCCACCGCCCAAGAGGAGCTCAGCCCCACTGTCGCCAGTGCAGCCAATACTCCCAGTGCAGTTATTCGAGATTTCTTCATAGTTTTGTGTAGTAGCTTTTTCGTAATAGTCTTCTTGAACTGTCTTCGCAACTCACGGAGACTTTTTCAGTCCACGGGTGCTTCCAAACACCACATTTCTAGACGTAGTTATTGTGCGGTCTAAGTGACAAAAATGCAACATTAAATTCTCGAAAGACGCATAACAAGTTGTTTATCAATATGTTTTATATCTATAATTTCGACTTTCTCTCCCTTCTCTACAAGTCTTTCTTGTTGTTGATTCTACTTGCAAAAAGAGTCGAACCTGTAAGATACTTACTCAAGCCGGATAATGGCTTTCTAAGTGATAAACAATCCCAAACCATTACATACCACTAATCATGAACAGCACACAGAGGACCTATAAACGAATTCTAATCAAACTCAGCGGCGAAGCTTTAGGAAATGAATCTGGATCAGGCATCTGCCCCGAGTCAATCCAAAAAGTCGCCACGGAAATTAAACAGGTCCGTGACCTTGGCGTTGAAGTTTCTGTTGTGGTAGGAGGAGGCAATATTTTCCGTGGCTATATTGGGAGCCAAAGGGGGATTGAACGAGTCACCGGAGACCACATGGGGATGCTTGCAACCGTTATTAACGCGCTGGCCCTCCAAGATGCCCTCGAAAAACTGGGAATTCCCACTCGAGTCCAGACTGCAACTCCGATGGCACAGGTTGCCGAGCCTTTCATCCGCCGCCGTGCGGTTCGCCACCTGGAGAAGGGGCGCGTCGTAATTTTCGGAGGCGGGACAGGCAATCCTTTCTTTTCTACCGACACCGCGGCAGCTTTGCGCGCGAATGAAATCGGCGTGGACGCTATCTTAAAGGCAACCAAGGTCGACGGCATCTATGACTCAGACCCACACAAAAACGCAAGTGCAAAACGCTTTTCCCAGATATCCTATGAGCAGGCCATCAACTTGCGTCTGGGGGTAATGGACGCGGCCGCTTTTTCGCTTTGTTGGGAAAACAAAATACCGATTATTGTCTTTAATGCGTTTGTTGCCGGAAACTTGAAGCGAATCATTGCCGGAGATACTGATTTGGGAACCCTGGTCTGCTCAGCATCTGTTCAAAGTTGAATTAAAATTAAGGCAAAAAGGTGTTTTTTGTAAATCCTCTTGCCAAATTCCCTACAAGGGCAATAATAACAGGAAGCCGTGGTGGCTCTAGGTGCGCGTCAATGCTCTGGGATAATTCTGCCCAGAGTGGCTTTGCGCTCGCCCCACAAGGGTCTTGACCCAGAAGATTTCTAAAAACAGAAGAAAGAAGCCGTTATGACGCTATCAAGTATTTTATCTGTCGAGCAGATCATTACCCAGATGAACTCATCCAACCGCTGGGAAGCAATAGATGAACTAATTCATAAGCTTGTTGAATGTGGTAAAATTTCTGCTGAAAAAGCACCCCTGATTATTGAGGCGGTCAAGAAGCGTGAGAACTCAATGAGTACGGGCGTCGGTTTTGGCGTAGGCCTTCCCCATGCCTCCACTCAGCTAATTGACGAAGTTGTTGGTGTGTTTGGGCGCTCCTTGGAAGGAATTAATTTTGACGCACTGGATAACCAACCTGTAAAATTTGTCGTCCTGTTTCTGGTTCCTCAAGGGCAGTTTCAAAAACATCTCCAAACTCTGGGGAATATAGCCAGACTGTTACATCGAAAGGATATGCGCCAGGCTATTGAAGAAGCCCGCACTGCAGAAGACATCTTTGAAGTGATCAAGAGTTTCTCTTCCCCTACTCAAGTAACCTCTTGACGCTTAACGAACGTGCTCCACTCTCAACTTGAATCTTGCCTCAGAGAGTCTGTTCGGGCATTGCTACCGGATGCCGACCTCTCTCAAATAATCTTACTCCCCTGCAGAGATGCACGTTTTGGAGACTATCAAACCTCCTCTCTCATCGCATTAGCAAAGGAAAGGAAAACAAATCCCCGCCAGCTGGCTGCTGGCGTCCTGGAAAAGCTCTCCCTGGAGCAACTGCATGTCAAAGCAGAGCTTGCTGGTCCGGGGTTTATTAACTTCCACCTCCAGCCACAGGCCATTAGAAGGGGTATCGCCACTGCCTGCAAAGCTGAAACTCCTTTTGTGCGTAAGACGCAAAGCCCCCAGACAATCGTCTTGGACTTCAGCTCTCCAAACATTGCCAAACCGATGCATGTGGGGCACATTCGCTCAACCTTGCTCGGCTCGTGTCTGTCACGACTCCACCGCTTGATTGGTAACAAGGTCATCAGCGATAATCATATCGGCGATTGGGGAACTCAGTTTGGAAAACTTCTTCTGGGCTGGAAAAAACATTTGGATGAAGCTTCTCTGAAGCAAGACCCCATTGGCGAGATGGAGCGCCTGTATAAGCTGGTCAATGCAGCAACTGAAGAGGATGAAGCTGTTTTGGAGGCAGCCAGGGCTGAGCTGGTGAAGCTTCAGGCTGGAGACGCTGAGAACCTCGAAATCTGGCGCCAGATGGTCAAGCTCTCCCAGTCACAGTTTGATACTCTTTACTCCCGCCTGGGCATCTCTTTCGACTATACTCTAGGTGAGAGTTTTTATAATGATAATCTTAAAGGTGTTGTCGAAGACTTGAAGACTAAGGCAATAGCTCGTGAAAGCGAAGGTGCCTATGTTGTCTTTTTTGATAACATTCCAGAGCTGGCTTCGAATCCTGCTATCATACAAAAGCGAGATGGAGCTTTTAATTATGCAACAACAGATTTAGCCACTTTGGCATACCGTGTGGAAAACTGGAAACCTGACCAGATTCTCTATGTCACTGACGGGCGCCAGCAGCTCCACTTCAAACAAGTTTTTACCATCTTCAACCGCTGGAAAGGCAATGCTAAAGTTAAGCTGGAGCATATCTGGTTTGGCACTATTTTAGGGGGTGATGGCAAACCCTTTAAAACCCGCTCTGGAGAAGTTATTAAACTCTCTGACCTTCTCGACGAAGCAGAAGAACGTGCCCTGGCAGTCGTCTCTGAAAAAAATCCCGACCTTCCCGAAGATACACGCAAAAATATTGCCCGCGTTGTTGGCATTGGCGCAGTCAAGTATGCTGACCTTTTGCCCAGCCGCCAAAGCGATTATCAGTTCAACTGGGATAAGATGCTGGCATTCAATGGAAACACGGCACCCTACCTTCTATACGCCTATGCCAGAATACGAAGCATTTTCCGCAAAAGCCAAGAGGAATTTTCTTACTCCTTTGAGCCTGACTCCATTGAAGAAAACCAGCTTCTCTTCACTGCCCCCCAAGAGTTAACTTTAGCAAAACATCTTTTTTCTTTCGGCATCATCCTGGAGCAGGTAGCCGAGGATTCTCGTCCCAACATTCTCTGTAATTACCTATATGATCTGGCTGGTCTTTTCGCTTCCTTTTACGAGAATTGCCCCGTTTTAAAAGCTTCTGAACCCGAAAAACTCTCCAGACTGACATTATGTCACCTCACAGCGAAGGTGCTTCGAATGGGGTTAGAAACATTAGGACTGGAAACTTTGGAAGAAATGTAGTATATAACTTACTATTGATTATTTTAAAAGTATCAATATGAACTGGAAAAAGTGGACATCTATCGTAGCTGGTGCGCTGGCTCTGCTGATTGTTGCAGGCTATTTTATCTTCACCAGCTCTTTCTTTATTTGTAAAGTCATCCTCCCTATCACAGGAAGTTTCCTTAAAATGGAAATTAAGGCCGATGCTGTTAAGCTCAGCGGTTTATCTAAAGTGACGATTAAAAACTTAAAAGTCACTCCTACTGGAGAGGAAACTATTTTGGAGGCCAACGAGCTGAAAGTTGAACTTAACAAACTGGACCTTTCCTTCGGTTCCTTTAGCATTAAAGAACTACTGCTAAACGAGGGAATCCTCAACATTGTTCAGACACCAGAAGGAGGCAACCTGGCTGCCGTCTTGGCGTTAATGAGCACTGAATCCGACCCTGACAAGCCACCTTTACAGCTGCTCTTGGAAAAACTTTCAGTGCAAGACTACCTGGTCAAATGGAAAAAAATCGCCGATGACGATACGATCATGGGTGCTGAACTGAGAAACGTAACCCTCAGTGGAGGTGGGTTGGGCAACGAACTCAGAGGTAAAATCACTCTAAGCAGTGAAATGGATTTCTACATGGGCTCTAATTACAATATCCCTCCTGAGGAAAAAATGACAGGCCCCTTTGCAGCGAAACTTGAAGTTCCCCTCACCAAAGAACTTATGCCGGGGCTCATAAACGGCCCCATGCGCTGGGATATCGCTGCTGCACAAGGTATGTTCGAGCCAGCCAAAGAGCATAATATCACAATGGATATGGCGCTTTCGCTCGAAGAGATTCAAAAGTTGGTAATTAGTTACAACGAAGGAGAGAGCGCTCTGGCCAGCGTTTCAAGTAAGGGAACTCTCCGCCTGGAAGATTTCGGAGTACTTCTGGATTATGAGGTTGAGAAAATTGACTATCGTTTTCTCAATGATTTCCTAGAACCCTTTGGTATCCAGTTTGGAAACGCTAAAATTCATTCAAAGGGAGCTATTGAAGTTGCTGATTTTTTTAACCTGTATAAGCTCAAAAACCAAACTCTGGTTAGCGATCTTGTTTTAGCCTCTGACGCCTCCTCCAAGGTTATTTCTTTTGAATCAGATTTGGACATGGCAGCAGACCTGACGCTCCAAACACTCAACATCTCCAAGCTCTATGCTAAAGGCTTGCAAGGTGAAAGTGAGTTTCTCTCAACGCATATCTCCCAGCCGCTCCTCCTGGGGTGGGGCAAGAATGCGCCCGAGGGTGCCGTGGATTCATCTCTCCATAGCACACTCTCTCTGGAGCTGGCAGAGTGGAAGGGCTTCATTGGAGATGAAAAAGCCTCCGGCAAGCTCACCTGTATCTTTGATATGGATGTCAAAGAAAAAGGAACTCGGCTGGAGTGCGCTAACAGCATAACGCTGCTGGATGTAAGCGTTTTGGGGTATCAGGCCTCTGGAGAAATCCAGACTGAAAACTTGCTTCTTTTAAGCCAGGATTCAGGCCAAATTGCAGGAAAACTAAAAGTCAATCAGTTACAAGCCTCCATGGATAACATAGGGGTTACAAACTTCACTGTTCAGACGGATTATGATCTGGGGCTTTCTCTGGCCCCTGCCCTGCAAATTAAAAACATGGATATCCTTTTTGCCCCTACATCTCTTGCGAAAAATAGCATTAACATGCAGGGAAACTTAGACTTCTCCGCAGAGGCACCCCCTTCTTCTCTCAAAGTCCACTCGGAGGGCTTGGATTTAACTCCTCTTTTGCATTGGATTCAGGCCTTTTCCACCCAGGGCAATCAAGCTTCTCAAGAAACGCCTCAAACAGCTTCCACTACAAGTGCTGCGGCGGCAGTCCCCGTCAGCCAGAGTGTGGCTCCCATTGTTTTGCCGCTTAAAGAGTTCATCGGCAAGGTAGAGTTTGACGCTATTTACATGGAAAATATAGTCCTTTCCGCGTTAGATACAACCCTTGCTATCCAAAATGAAGATGTAAGACTTGCAGTTGCCCCTCTCCAAATAACATGCGAGGGCTCCCATGCATCTTTTGAAAGTGGGCTTAAAGTAAACTTAAACGATCTTTCTTTGGAGCTGAGCTACGATGTTGCTGGCATAGACCAGAAAATGCTCAATACGCTTTTGGCCAGCTCGGGCTTTGAATTTGAAAAAGCCCTTCTGGCATCTAAGGGAAATGTAAAGGCCAATAATGCTCTTACCCTATTTGAGCTGCAAAATCAGACAGACTTAAAAGAGATTAAACTGGCTGCTGCCCAAGAGGTTCCCCCTACTTCTCTGGCACTGGACCTGGCCCTTAGTGTGGATACTCAGGAAAGCATTCTTAAAGCAACTAAAGTTGACGCTAAAGGCAATGTTGGAGAAAAAAGATTTCTTACTGCTGACCTCTCCGAGCCTCTTGTAGTAAGCTGGGGCGATTCCCATAATGAAGCTCTTGCCTCAGACTCAGCGCTCAGTGTCGCCTGGGATCTGGAAATGTCTGACTGGAAAGGGCTCTTACAAGACCCTCAAGCCTCCGGAGCCTTACAAGGTTTGCTCAACCTGAATGTTGCTGATTCGGGCAATAAAGTATCACTGGAAAGCGAATGCCTCCTCAACTCCATCGTCCTGTTTGGTTACAGCTCCGCAGGCTCTCTCAGAGCTTCCGGAGAATTGATTCGTGAGCAAAGCAAAAACTCCCTGGCTGGTACTTTTAAGGCTGACAAGTTTTCTCTACAAAGTGACTCACTCGATATTGAGGACTTCTTCGTTAACGGAGATTATCAAATCGCCATAGACGCCAATATTTTGGATATACAGAAACTCGATATTTCATGGAAGCCGACCGAGCGTGCTAAAAACGAAGTTGCTCTTACCGGCCAGATGGAGTATGCCAACTTGGCTGAGCCCTCTCGCTTGAAAATATTTTCGGAATCCATGGATTTTACACCACAGCTCGGCTGGCTTAAACCTGCCCCACAGCAGGCAGAGGCTGAAACGGTGGTTAAAACGCAAAAAGCTGCTCCAGACAATTCTTTGCCACTCCCCAAAGAAGAACCAGCTGCAGTAGATTTACCCCTCAAAAACTTTGAGTGCGACCTTGAGTTGGGGCTTGTCTATTTGGACCAAATGTTTGCAAGTAACCTTAATGTAAACATCTTTATTAAAACCAACGTAGTAGGGCTGGCATCAAAAAGTCTGAATATCAATGGAGGTGATGCTCAGGTTTCTGCAGAAGCTGACCTGAATCACCCCGGCTATCGCTACATGCTCAGCTATGATGCTCCAGCGATACCGGCTGCACCCGTTTTTGACCTTCTGGCACCCGATCTGCCTGGAGAACTTGCAAGCGGCCATATTTTTGCATCTGGCACTATTAACGGTTCAGGGCTTACCGAAGCTTCCATCCAAAAAAATCTGGCCCTTCAAAATGTGTGCGGGCTTACCAATGTCAGCTTCCGCCCAATCAGCTCTGTTTACAAGCTGGCCTTGACCCCTATTTTAACATTATTGCGCATTGGAGATTTGGCCGATGCCCCCATCCTGGGCATCTATGCTGATATGGATGGTGCCAATGGCGTCTACAACATCAATTCAGCCAGAGTAATTACAGACGCATTTGAAGTCGATGTGGCTGGCACATTGGAACTCCAACCTGTCCTGATGGATACCCCTTTGCAGCTTCCGGTGACGGTTTACCTGGAGCCCAAAATAGCAGATAAATCCAACTTATCCTCCATCAAAGTTAGAACAAACGATATCGGTTTTTTGGCAATGCCTGCTTTTGTGAAAATCGAAGGTACTCCGGCCGCTTATAAGATCAACCTGAACGAGCTGGCCATTGCTGGGCTCCTTCTAAAATCTGGAGTGGGTGTTGTAGGAGATGTTGGAGAAGGTGCTAACAAAATTGTGGGACAGGTCGGAGGCCTTTTAGTGGGCGACCCGAGCAATACCAATGGAGTAAAGGGAATTGCCGAAGGTTTAGGCAGTCTGGTCGGAATCAAAAAGAAGGAAACTGACGCTGATGCCGATGATAATAACGCTACAACTAATAGAGGTACTGCCCCATTGGGTGGTTTGCTCAATAGAATCAGAGGGAAATAAAAGTGAAACCGCTGGAATATTTCAATAAAAACCGCAACCAAATGCTGGAGGAACTCAAGGAGTTCCTGCGCATTCCAAGTGTTTCAGCTCAGCCGGAACACAAGGAAGATATGCATCGTTGTGCCGAGTGGCTCTGCAACCATTGCAAAGAGATCGGGTTAGATACAAAAATCCACCAGACCAAGGGTCACCCCATTGTCGTAGCACGAACTCCTCATAACGCCTCTAAACTCACTTATATGGTTTATGGGCACTATGATGTGCAGCCTGTTGAACCTCTGGAAGGATGGACGAAAACTAAAAATCCATTTGAGCCTGTTGTTGCAGATGGAAACATCTATGGCAGGGGGACTGCAGACGATAAGGGGCAACTCTTTACCCACCTCAAAGCGGTTGAGTGCATACTCAAGACGGGCTCTGAACTTCCCTTCAACCTTATTTTCCTCATGGAAGGAGAGGAGGAAATCGGCAGTGAAAACCTGGGTCAATTTCTGGAAAGTCATGCAGAAGAGCTCCGCTGTGAAGCTGTCGTCATTTCTGATACAGGCATGCCCTCCATCTCCTGCCCTGCTGTGACCTATGCGCTGCGTGGTGTTTTGGCCTTGGAAGTCATCCTGACCGGCCCAGACAGGGACTTGCATTCGGGCATCCATGGCGGTGCTGTTCACAATCCGGCCCATGTTCTTTGCTCCATGCTCGCCAGCTTGCATGATCCGCAAGGCAGAGTCACTGTTCCGGGGTTTTATAATGAAGTAGAAAATCTCACTAATTACGAGCGCGAGCAGTTTCAAAAGCTGCCCTTCAGTGACGAATCTTACAAAGAGAGTCTTAGCCTTAAAGAGCTTTTTGGTGAAGAAGGTTACACCACGATTGAACGCCGCTCCTCCCGTCCGACCTTGGAGGTCAACGGCTTAACCAGCGGTTATCAGGGCACGGGCAGCAAAACAATTATCC
>FZPS01000027.1_pt344 | contig 12614 bp, 13 predicted proteins | sample 1817821 | NCBI WGS metagenome assembly FZPS01 (sample SAMEA104158645, study PRJEB21678) | metagenome | place: Germany | collected 2015-04-21 | reverse complement strand
GGCCTGGTCCGGAATCAGTCCACGATTTAATGGTCTTCCAGCCGCTACCTGAGGATTTTTGTAATGAGATGGTAAGATTGGGGGTATATGTGATGCTTGAAGCATCTACAGAACCTGAGCAGCGGGCTTTTCCAGTCGGACTTATATCAAGTCCTGCACTTATTGACCATATGTGAGTAAATTTTGGTGATATCATATCTTCAGTCGTATAGCTGCTTGCATCCGCAGCGAAGATGGGAACGGTTATTAACATTGAAAGACACATGATTAAACAAAAACTAATAATCTTTTTCATGATAAAAACCTCCATTACCGTTATAGTCAAACATGCAGCCGTTTGTTTTGGCGATAACTTTACTTGGCGAAACTGATGCAGGATTGATTTGGGAAAGCTCAATTTTTGTAGTGGAAATTGCAGGTGCGATGGATTGCTGAGTTTTTCCGAGAGTAGTGAATACGTGAATATCAGTGTAATTTTTGTTTGAATAATTATAGGTGTACTTCTTGTATTGACCGTTTGAAGTAACAACTGTTAATGTTCCCATGATTATCAACTCCTTTATAATATGTGTTGTATGCATGCATGCGTACGTTTTATAAAGGAGAAAAAAAGTTAAATTTGTAAACATCCATTATTTATTTTTTTGCTTAACTAACCTTTGATCGTTAAAATATATTTTTGATGATACAGGAACAGCAGTTTGTTCGGTATCTGATATTATCAGTTCACCGCCTGTTTTATGATACTCATACCCTGATTTAATATATATTGCGCTCTCCCGTATATCCCATCTTACATCAAACCTTATAATCGTTTCTTTCAAAATGAATGCTATGTCCCGCAGCTTAAAATAATCATGGCCGTTTATTTTAAATGCTTGCAGAGTGTAATTTTGATCATATACCGAAACGGTATATAGAACAGGGACAGCGGGAACATTAATGTTGCTGTTGTTGTTCGCTAATGCTGGTAAATATGAACCGGTAAAAGCTATGAATAACAAGAAGATTATCAGTTTAATTATTTTTTTGATTTTTTGCATTCCAAAAACCTCCTGATATTAGAATCTTTACTTGGCTTTACTAATAAAAGACAACAAAGAGTCTTTATTGCAACATTACAATTCAAAAATTTTTAGCAGAATACATCAATGCTGTTATTCCGGCCGACTAATATAATATATCCATGAAATCTCTTGGGGTATATTGGAAAAATGGTTGGCAAAAGTTTGATGAGAATGACAGCGCTTTTTTGCGTACAAAAAAGGCCCGCGGTTCATGCGAGCGGTATTCGGGCGGATGATTTAACCTCCGGCCCAGTTGAAAAGAGGCAAAGGATTGAGCCGGAAAAATTTCCGGACACAAGCAAAGAAACCGTTATGCCAGAGGAACACAGAGATCATGTAAACGCCCTGCTAAACAGAAGGAAAAAGTGGAAATAGCCGCAGTTTATTTTCCCTACCCTTTACTTATTGAATCATTATGCGAATTTCTTTTCCTAACGCATGTGCAACTTTACTTAAAAACGCAATACTAGGGTTATACTCTCCTGATTCAAGGCGGGATATAGCTGATTGCTTTGTGCCCACCTTCTCCGCTAATTCTTTTTGGCTTAACCCCTGTTCAATTCTATATTGTATTAATTGACGTCTTATTTCATATATAGGCTGTAAAGCATTGTACTCATCTCTCAAATTGCTATCTTGGTCAAAAAGAATTTCTTTTACTTTATCATGATTCATTTTTCTCTTCCTTTCTCATCTTATATTCCTGGATTCTTGATATAGCAAGGTTAATATCCCGTTTTAGTGTTTTGGTACTTTTCTTATGAATACCATGAAGCAAAACAAACAATCCCTTTAAATAATGAAAATAAAAAATCCGATAGTTATTTGAACCTATTTTTACTCTTAATTCCCACAACTCATCTGTTCCTTCCATCTTCTTGATATATGGCATACCAAGAGCAAAACCAAACTCTTCTAACATATCTATTTCCCGTAAAATTTTGGCCTTATCTTTGGTTGATAAAGTATTAATAAAATCAATAACAGGATACCGTTCATCTTCTTTATAGTACTCAATCCTAAACAAGAAATTCACCTCAATTCAATAATATCACATATATGTTATATCTTCAATTACTTTATCTTCATCATAAAAACTTAAGTCCAGTAATGAGAAAATAAACATCGCATAAGAGTCGGAAAAAATTCCGGGCACAAGCAAAGAAACCGTTATGCCGGTGGAACACAGAGATCATGTAAACGCCCTGCTAAACAGAAGGAAAAAGTGGAAATAGCCGCGGTTTATTTTTTATTATTTCATTAGCTGACGGTGCGCCTGCTTCAGCTTATCGGGGATTTTGATTTCCTGAGGACATCGCGACATGCATATACCGCATTCAGTACAGCGGTCTGCTCCTTTTTTTTCAGGTAAAAGGTTATCCCTGTACATTTCCTTGTCTACCCAGTGCGATTTCATAAGGTTTAAGCTGTTATAAAGCCTGAATACTTCCGGTATAGAAACACCGTTAGGGCACGGCATACAGTACTCGCAGCCCGTGCAGTTTATATTGTTTTTAGATTCATATACGGCTTTTATTTTTTTAATCAATTCAAGATCAGACTCTGACATTGCATTGTACTGCGCACTACTGAATATTTCCATGTTTTGTTTCAACTGTTCAAGGGTTTTTGTACCGCTTAACACTACGGTTACTTCGGGCATGCTGTAAAGCCAGCGGAAGCACCATTCAACGAGCGGACGGCGTTCGTGATATTCATTAATCAGTTTATTAACTTCATCAGGAACGTTATTTAAAAGATGACCACCGCGCAGCGGTTCCATAATAACAACAGCCATACCTTTATTGTAGGCGTATTTTAAGCCTTCAATACCGGCCTGGTAATTATCATCAAGAATATTAAGCTGTATCTGAGTCATTTCCCAATCGAAGCTGTCGACAATTTCCTTGAAAGATTCCAATGTGCCATGGAATGAAAAGCCCTTGTGTTTTATTTTCCCCTTTTGAACCATTTTATCAAGAAAAGTGAGGCCATCATACCGCTGTACTCTTTGCCAGTTGTCATGCCCGAGATTATGCAGAAGGTATACATCAATATAGTCGACATTAAGTCGGGTAAGCTGTTCATCAAGATATTTCTCAAAATCACTATGCTTTTTTATTTTCCACATTGGGCTTTTTGTGACCAGTACCGCTTTTTCCCTGTATCCGTCCTTTAAAGCCTTACCGGTAACTACTTCGCTGTTGCCGTAAATATAGGCCGTGTCCAGATAATTCACACCGTTGTCCAGTGCATACCGAACCATCGCTATTGCTTCTTTCTGGCTTGATGGAAACCTCATGCACCCAAGACCGAATCGTGATACGGTGAGCCCTGTTTTTCCATAAGGAACATACTGCATTTAAATACCCCCCAAGTATAGATAGTGTTTTTCACTTCACAGTTAAGCTTTTCGCAAACCTGTTTGACATAAATGGCTAAACAAATAACTCAACTCATACATTATAGCATAAGAAAAAGAATTGTATCCATAGTCTGCAATTTAGTTACAATAATTAAGGTTATAACAGTTTTGAGAATAACATATAGCTTGGAAAAGCATCATATAATTAGCGGAAGAAAAAGTTTGTAAATTTGCGAAGGGGTTTTACTATGGCAGAAGGGAAAACGAGGCATATGTTTGCAGGCGGAAACACGGCTGAAGGCTTTTTCAGTTATTATGATCATATACTGCCTCAGGAGAAGGCTGAAAGGATAATTATCCTGAAAGGAGGTCCTGGCGTCGGAAAGTCGACATTTATGAAAAAAATTGCGTCACAGATGTTAAAAGAAGGCTTTGATGTTGAATACATGCATTGTTCGAGTGATCCGGACAGTCTTGATGGTGTTGTGTTCCCCAAGAAGAACACTGCGCTTATTGATGGAACGGCTCCTCATATTGTTGATCCGAAAAATCCCGGGGCGGTTGACGAAATAATCAATCTTGGAGAGTTTTGGGATAATGACGGTTTTTCTGAGAATAAAGAGAAAATAATGAGCATTAACCGTAAAAAAGGCATTGCCTATCAAAGGGCATACAGGTATATACATGCTGCATATGCAATTTACAAAGACAATGAAGCGCTTTACGGCATGGCTGTGCATAACGGAAAAGCAAATGTTGTAATCTCGCAAGTCGTTTCCGAAATATTTGACAGGATTGGTGTTTCGGAAGTGACAGGCAAACAGCGCCGGCTTTTCGCGTCGGCAATTACACCGAAAGGTTTTGTAAACCACATTCCGACTCTGATTACAACCGACAGAGTAATTATTATAAAAGGGGAACCGGGGACGGGAACGGAAAGGCTTCTTGAACGGACAATACTTGCGTCAACAGAGCGAGGAATAAACACCGAAACTTATTATTGTGCTTTAAACCCTCGCAAACCGGAACACATTGTTATTCCCGAACTTGATGTTTCGATAACGACTATGAACCCGCCGCATTTTGTTGAAGGTATCCGAGGGGAAGAGATAAATTTCAATGATTTTGTTGATGAATCGATACTTGAACAATACCAAGACGATATTGAATTTAACAGGGAAGAGTCGGGCCGGCTCCTTAATAAGGCGATGCAGGTATTGAAACAGGCGAAAAAATACCATGATGATCTTGAAAGCTATTATATCCCGAACATGAACTTTGATAGCGTTCAGAAATGTCAGGAAGCCGTACTTAACAGTCTGCTCCGGCTCTGAACATTATACTCGCGAGTCCTGCTTCGCGGGTCGAGGCATTGCTGCCGCGTTCCAGTGGGTACGCGGCTTTACTTCGGGTGTTTCGTTTTCACGGGCGACAAAGCACCTGCCGACAGCACGATTAAGACCATGTTCATTTTTTGCATAGCGGTCTCCGTATCCCGGGCCGCTCATTAATATGCTTACCATATAAATGGAATAAAATTAATATGAACTTTTTCAGGTAGTGTGGTAAAATATTGATAACTATAGTTGACAAAAGTTAGCCGGAAGGTCTGGTGAATGATATGCCGAAATACGGGTACGTTCGTGTTGCAGCCGCTGTTCCCGAAATGAAGGTTGCGGACTGCGTTTTTAATACCGGAAAAATACTTGAGATTATGGCGGAAGCGGCGGAAAAACAGTGTTATATTACCGTATTTCCAGAGCTTTGCATAACCGGATACACATGCGGTGATTTATTTCGGCAGTCAATTTTAATAGATTCCGCTCTTAATTCTTTACATGAATTATCTAAAGCTTCGTGTAAATGGGATAATGTATTTATCGTGGGTCTGCCTTTATTAATTAAAAATCGTCTTTACAACTGTGCTGCTGTAATTCAAAAAGGCCAAATAAAAGGGATCGTTCCGAAAGCCTGTATTCCCAATAACAATGAGTTTTACGAGAAACGGTGGTTCAGGGAAGGCGGGGATTTGGATACTGATTATGTAAGTATTTTTGGTGAAGATATACCATGCGGCCTGGATCTAATTTTTGAAGACGGCGAATATTCGCAATTATGCTTTGCCATCGAAATATGTGAGGATTTGTGGATACCGATTCCCCCGTCAAGCAAAAAGGCATTGGACGGCGCTTCAATTATATGCAACCTGTCGGCCAGCAATGAAATAATAGGCAAGCATGAGTATCGTGAAATGCTTGTTAAAAGCCAATCAGGAAGATGTATTGCAGGGTATTTGTATTCGTCATCAGGTGTAGGAGAGTCAACAACCGACCTTGTTTTCGGCGGACATGCGATAATAGCCGAGAATGGGATCGTGCTTGCGCAGAGCGAGCGTTTCCGGATGGAATCACAGCTTATTGTGTCTGAGATTGATATACAAAAACTCATTCATGACAGAATGAATAAGTCCACATTTATGCCTTCCGGTTCAAACAACCGTATTGTGAAGCTTAACCCATGCAGACAAAATATTGAAACACTGAATCGTGAAATAGAAAAACACCCGTTTGTACCATCCAATCCAAAAACATGTGACGAAAGATGTGCGGAAATTTTTAGAATACAAGCTTCAGGCCTTGTGAAAAGGCTTAAGCACACAGGGACTAAAAAAGCGGTAATTGGAGTGTCGGGAGGGCTTGATTCTACACTGGCACTTTTGGTTGTTGCGCGGGCATTTGACCTGCTCCAATTGCCGAGAAAAGATATAATAGCGGTGACAATGCCTGGATTTGGAACAACGGAACAAACATATCGAAATGCTGTCAACCTTATTAAAGCTATAGGCGCAGATTATCATGAAATCAACATTGAGGCTGCATGTATGCAGCATTTCAGAGATATAGGTCATGACCCGGAAAATCATGACATAACCTATGAGAACGTCCAGGCGAGAGAACGCACCCAGATACTTATGGATCTTGCGAACAAGGAAAATGGCCTTGTAATCGGTACGGGCGATTTATCTGAATTGGCTCTTGGCTGGTGCACATACAATGGGGATCATATGTCTATGTATTCTGTCAACTGCGGTGTGCCGAAAACACTGGTTAAACACCTTGTCCGGTGGGCTGCAGAGAATACTGACGACAGTGCTGTCGCAGAGGTTTTACGCTGCGTTATAGATACGCCTGTAACTCCGGAACTGCTTCCCTCCGGAAATGGAGAAATCGTTCAAAAAACTGAGGATATAATAGGTCCGTATGAGCTTCACGATTTTTTCATTTACCATATGCTTAGATATGGGGCTGAGCCTGAAAAGATACTGTTCCTTGCTAAAAACGCGTTTTGTGGAGAATATGATGAAGAAAAGATATCAGACACAATGAAGATATTCTATAAACGATTTTTCTCGCAGCAATTCAAGCGCTCCTGTGTGCCCGACGGCCCGAAAGTCGGAACGATAAGCCTGTCACCGCGGGGCGATTGGCGCATGCCCAGCGATGCGAGCGCACAAATCTGGCTTAAAGGCCAGGCTTGAATTATTTAAAATTCCAATTTTTTAGATTGGAGCGCTCTTCCTGTGAATCCACTTTCCTGTATGTAGACAATCACAGCATTTTTAGCAGTTCATATCAAGGTACGGATTTTTGGGGGGGCCTCGGGGCTATTATCTTTATTTTGGACCAAAACGATGAAGTTGTAAAAATAGTTAAAGTTGCTCCTACATCCGGTTAAACCCAAATTGTTTATTTTTAACTTGTTTCATCTATGGTATCCGCCTTTCACTTTGGTACTATTTGTACTATACATCTAAATATATGTTAAAATTAGTATTATCCTTAATTTAAGTTTATAGAATACGGGAGGGTTATGGGATGGAAGCAGGAAAAATAAATAATAGACGCACCGAATGGTTTGAAAATGCCAGGTTTGGTTTGTTTATTCACTGGGGATTATACGCTATTCCAGCAAGGGGTGAATGGGTCAGGAGCTTTGAGGAAATATCAAACGATGAATACCAAAAATATTTTGATGAATTTACCCCGGTTTTCTTTGACCCCGTATCATGGGCTAAAGCCGCAAAGAATGCCGGGATGAAATATGCGGTTTTGACGGCGAAGCACCATGACGGTTTCTGCCTTTTCGATTCCGCGCTTACCGATTACAAATCTACAAATACAAAGGCCGGAAGAGATATTGTAAGGGAGTTCCTTGACGCATTCAGAAGCGAGGGGCTGAAAGTTGGTTTGTATTACTCGCTTTTGGACTGGCATCATGACGATTATCCTGCGTATGGAGATCCTTTTCATCCGATGAGAAATAATAAGGCATATAAGGACAAGCCTTATAACTTTGAAAAGTATTTGGACTATTTGCACGGCCAGGTAAGCGAACTGTGCACAAATTACGGAAAGATAGATATCATGTGGTTTGATTTTTCATATGGAGAAATGTCGGGCGAAAAATGGCGCGCGACAAAACTTGTAGAAATGGTGCGTTCCCTTCAGCCGGGCATTATTCTGGATAATCGTCTTGAGGGCAGCGGGGAAGGTCACGGCAGCATAACAACCTCTAATCCGAGTTTTTATGCCGGTGATTTCGCCTGTCCCGAACAATTCATTCCCGCGGAAGGAATAACCGATGAAAACGGTAACCCAATACCCTGGGAAGCATGCGTTACAATGAACAATAACTGGGGCTACTGTGCATCCGACAAAGCATTTAAGTCACCGAAACTGATTATTCGTAAGCTCGTTGAATGCGTTTCAAAAAATGGCAATCTTCTGTTGAATGTCGGTCCTGATGCAAACGGTGAATTTCCGGCGGAATCCGTATATATTCTTGAGCAAATCGGCAAATGGATGAAATATAATTCGAAGAGCATATACAATTGCGGAAAAGCCGAATATCCAAAACCGGAATGGGGGTATTTCACGCAAGACGGAAAATTCCTGTATGCGCATATTTTTGATGGGAATATAGGAGCACTTCCTGTTAAAGGGATAAATGGGAAGGTTAAAAAAGCGCGGCTTCTTGCTGACGGATCGGAAATAAAGCTTTTGAACGCATGGAATACGAGAGCTTACCCGGATTACGCGTTCATAAACTTCGGCCCGAATGAGTCGCATACATATCCGCTGCCCTATGAAATTGATACAGTGGTAGAATTTGAATTGGAGTAAACAGTTCAGGAGCCATTCCTTGAAACCTTTATCCACAATAGCCTTATGATTCCCCAGGCTGCGAGCGCATATATCGCCATTGCGATTATAGTAGCCGGTTCAAAAACTGAGCTTGTTACAAGCCCTGCGGACCTGACAGGGTTAAAGATGCCCGAAAACGGCATTGTGAGAATGTTTGTAATAGAGTAAAGAAATATTGTAAACCCACTTCCGGTATTTGCTCCAAGCAGTTTAAAGATAAAACGCAGCAAAAGCAGTACTTCTATTACCGATAGTATATACCAGATTGTATTTTTGCTTTTGATATACCATATGGGAAGATGAGGTTTTACCGCTGCTTCTCCCGGATATATTTTATTTATCTCAAACTTATCGTATTTATTCTTATTGCCTGGTTCCTCGTGATTCATACAAATCTCCTCACTTTTTAATGTAATTGTCAAGAAATTTCAACATATCAAGCTTATTATAAGCAAAAAATATCTTTGTTATCCGTGAGCAAACAACACGCAGTGCTTAAGATAAATTTCTGCAATTTTTAAAATAAAAAATTGCAAAAAACCATTGACTAATATTGTATAATTGTATACAATATTAAAAACTTTTATTCGGCTTGCGGAACTACTACATTGAAAGCATTGACTTTAACGGGTTACATAATTTGCCCCGGCAATATTGATATTAAAGTTTTGGAGAAAGAAAATGCGAGACAACAAACAAAATGAAATTGAATCAAACCAGTCGCTTCATGGCAAGGTGTTTGATCAACTGAAAAACGGCATTCTGAACGGAAAATACAAACACGGCGATTTACTTAATGAGGTTAAGATGGCTGAAGAAATGGGAGTAAGCCGTACCCCTGTCCGGGAAGCCTTACGTCAGCTTGAACTGGAAGGTCTGGCAGCCTATACCCCCAACAAAGGTGTAGTTGTACGCGGGCTGTCGAGGGAAGACATAAAGGATATATATCAAATACGGTTGATGATAGAAGGTATGACAGCGAGGCGTGCGGCTGAAAATATAACCGAAGAAGAATTGGCTGAGCTTAAGGAATATATTGAATTGGAAGAATTCTATACCGGACGTGATGATGTTAAGCAGCTTTCCAGGCTTGATTCATGCTTCCATGAAACAATATATAAAGCTTGCGGAAGCCGTCTTTTAACAAAAACCTTAAAAGCGTTTCATCATTATGTGAAAAGCGTGAGAGATATTTCGCTTTCATGTCCGGAGCGTGCAAAAGAAACATATTCAGAGCATAAAGCCATTTATGAAGCCATAAGGGACAGGGATCGAGAATTAGCAGAAATACTTATGGAACAGCATGTTAGAAATGCAACTGCATTCATGGAAAAGCAAAATTATGAAAAAACGTCCTAAGCTTGTCTTCTAATACATAGGCTTAAATAGCGCAGCGGATTGGTTAAAAAAGGAGGAAATTTATGAAATATGAATTTACACCGGAAGAATTAGAGCAATATTATGAAAAGTCAGCTGAAAGAATCGATATCGACAGCTACTACAGCCCGGATTTGTTTGCTAAACACAATGTGAAACGCGGGCTTAGAAACGAAGACGGGACAGGTGTTGTTGTAGGATTAACGGAAATTGGTGATGTTGTATCATATGTTATAGAGGATGGTAAAAAAATCCCTCTGCACGGGAGGCTTTTTTACAGGGGAATTGATGTATATGACCTTGTGAACGCATGTTTAAAGGAAAACCGTTTTGGATTTGAAGAATGTGCATATTTGCTCTTGTTCGGAGAATTGCCAAGCTGGGAGCAGCTTAATGAGTTTAATTCGGTTTTGGCATATCACAGGACTCTTCCTGAAGGCTTTGTCCGCGATATTATAATGAAAGCGCCGAGTGCTAATATTATGAACAGGCTTGCTTATTCCATGCTTGCCGCTTATTCTTATGACAAAAACCCTGAAGATACAAGTGTAAAAAATCTTTTCAGGAAAAGTGTCGAAATAATATCTCGATTTCCGATATTGGCTGCCTACAGTTACCAGGCAAAATCACATTATCACTTGGGCAACAGCCTTTTTATACATAAACCGCAAGCTCACCTTAGTACGGCTGAGAATATTCTGTATTTAAGCCGTCCGAACTGTGAGTATACTCCGCTTGAAGCGTCAACTTTGGATACTGCCCTGATCCTGCACGCGGAACATGGAGGCGGTAACAACTCAACGTTTACGAGCCATGTTGTTGCGTCAACCGGAACTGACATATATTCATGTATTTCGGCTGCGCTGTGCTCCCTGAAAGGCCAGAAACACGGAGGGGCAAACCTGAAAGTTATGGAAATGATGGACGAAATAAAACACAACGTAAAAAACTGGAATAGCGAAAGTGAAATACGTGATTATCTGGTAAAAATACTAAATAAAGAGGCCTATGATCGATCAGGGCTGATATACGGTATTGGGCATGCCGTTTATACGCTTTCGGACCCAAGATGCGTACTGCTGAAAAAGAAAGCGAAGAAATTAGCTGACGAAAAAGGCAGGATGGAAGAATATGAGCTTTATGATAAGGTCGAGCGCCTTGGAATTGAAGTGTTTAAAGAAATAAAAAAATCCGATAAGGCTATGTGTGCGAATGTGGATTTTTATTCCGGTTTTGTATATAATATGCTTAATATTCCAGTTGATCTGTATACTGCTCTTTTTGCAATTGCGCGCGTTGCTGGTTTATGCGCGCATATAATCGAAGAAGTTATTAACGGAGGCCGAATCATAAGGCCGGCATATATAAATGTTAAGGGAACAGTGGAATATGTTCCGATAGATAAAAGAATATAAGGCTTTCGCGGGTCGAGACATTGCTGCCGCGTTCCGGTAGGTACGCGGCTTTGCTTTAGGTACTTTGTTTACTCCGGCAATAAAGCACATACTGAATAGTAACGGAATCTCATTGCAAGAACTGACTTATATCAAAGGCGTGTATTGCTTTAACCATTTTTTATGGTAAAATAGGTTTATTATAGATATAAGTTTTCGGGGTGGGCCGTTTGTTTTTAAAATGTATTGAGATGCAAGGCTTCAAATCTTTCGCAGATAAAATAATTCTTCATTTCGACAAGGGCATTACGTCAGTTGTTGGCCCTAACGGAAGCGGAAAAAGCAATATCTCGGACGCAGTTCGATGGGTTCTTGGAGAGCAGAGCGCTAAATCTCTGCGCGGCAGCAAGATGGAGGATGTCATTTTTGCGGGAACCCAGCACAGAAAGCCTGTTGGATTTGCTTATGTTTCACTGACGCTGGACAATTCGGATAAAACACTACCTTTGGATTATTCTGAAGTCACAATATCCCGCAGAGTATATCGTTCCGGAGAAAGTGAATATTTTATTAATAAAACCACGTGCCGTATGAAAGATGTTCATGAATTATTTATGAATACGGGAATAGGCAAAGAAGGGTATTCTATAATTGGGCAAGGCAGGATAGACGAAATTTTAAGCACGCGCTCAGAAGACAGACGTGCAATTTTTGAAGAAGCGGCCGGCATTATGAAGTATAAGGTAAGGAAAAAAGAAGCGCTGCGTAAGTTGGAGAATACCAAGCAAAACCTACTTCGGGTAGATGATATTATTATAGAATTGGAATCCCAGTTGGAGCCCCTTAAAGATCAAGCCGAAAAAGCGAGAAAATACCTTGAGCTCAGTGGTGAGCTAAAGGAATTGGAAGTATCGCTTTACATTGACAGCATTGAAAAAAACCAGGCTAGAATTAATGAAATGGAAAACCTGTTTAGCAAAATCAGACAGGACATTCAGAATGAAAACGATCGTATCGAGAATAAAAAGAAAGACAATCGAGAAAAAACCGAGCGGCTGGAGAAATTGAAGAATGACCTTGAAGTTATTCGTAATGAACTATTTGATATTGACAGGGAAACAGGCCGGTTTGAAAACAGAATTCAGATTGACGAAGAAAAGATTAAAAACCTTGAATCTGGCAACATTACTGCGGATCAGGATATTGA
>FZPS01000009.1_pt50 | contig 12614 bp, 19 predicted proteins | sample 1817821 | NCBI WGS metagenome assembly FZPS01 (sample SAMEA104158645, study PRJEB21678) | metagenome | place: Germany | collected 2015-04-21 | reverse complement strand
GTATGACTGAGGTCTATCAGGAGCGGTATACGCGGTCCGTACGTACCGTTCTGTGAGAGGAAAACCGCTAGGCTGATCACCTAGCGGTTACCTACTCGATTCAGCGAATTGGCTCTTCAACGAGCTGTTGATACCATTCTTCGGGGATTGGGTCACGCTTTAGGAACAGATCTGGCTCTCGCTTGAGAAATGAACTGGTTAATTCCACCATAGGAACAACATCGCAGAGAATTGTTCTGGCATCGCCAAAACGGCCGATTGTTGCAATCCCGGTGGTTACCAGAGGTTCCTCCAGGATTACATAGTTTTCGGAAATATGCGGTACCGGGCTGTGATGGCGGTGCTGCGGGCAGTCAAGCAGCTTGCCATCAGGTGTTAGAATTTTTAAAGGCTCAGTTTCAGCGGTGACTCGGTTTTCGATACCGTTCCATTCTTCGACCCCGTGAATAATAGTGTTCCGGTTTAAACCGCATCCGATAAACAGGATCTTAGCTTTTCGATCATAAAGCTTTCCCCAGCATCCGTGCCTGGGGCAGGGGGTGTTAGTGTTTTCTTCGCCTTTAACGTATTCGGCGGCGTCTTGCCCCAAAGCTGCAACCGAATGGGTGGGATGCCAGGAGCGGATTACTCCGGGTCGTTTGCGAAACAGTTCGGTTAGAATCCCGACGCATGATGGTTCGTTAACTACATCAAAGACATTGTAATTGGCATTCATCTGCGCCCAGGTGTGGGTGGGGAAAATCAGCAGGCCATCTTTCATGTATTCAATAAAGGCGTCTAGTACTGTATCAGCTCCGCCATCTACTTGCCCAATCGATTTCATAGACGAGTGAATCAGCAGGGTATCATCGGGTTTTATACCCAGCTGCTCAATGTGTTCTAGTAACTGCTGCTTAGTATACATAAAATCCTCCTAATGCTTTTGTTCGGCAATTTCGCACATAAGTATACGTAGTTCAACAGATCATTTCAAATACCTGTTCCCGGGCGAGCTGATTTAATTATATAAATGTTGATCAATATCATGACTTTAATTTGAAGGTGTGTGACCGAGAATGAAACAACTCAAAGAAATGCCAGTTTTGGTAGGGGAAAGACTGATCTTAAGGCCGTTTGAACTCAAAGATGCCAAACGGGTGCAGATGCTTGCAGGAACACCTGAGATAGCGGCTGTAACGCTTCTGATTCCGTATCCATATCCAGATGGATTAGCCGAAACTTGGATCGGGACTCACAGGGAAAGCTTTCAGAACGGCCAAAACGTGAGTTTGGCTGTCTGCTTAAAGGACTCTGGGCTTCTAATCGGCGCTGTTGGACTAGAGATCAGCCAGGAACACAGTCGCGGATCACTGGGATATTGGATCGGAACAGACTATTGGAACCAAGGCTACTGCACGGAAGCAGCCAGACTGATGGTGGACCACGGGTTTAATGAGATGAGTCTGGCAAGAATCTACGCAACCCATATGAGCCACAATCCAGCTTCGGGAAGAGTCATGCAGAAACTGGGTATGCAGAAAGAGGGTGTGTTGAGAAACCACATCCTCAAAAACGGTAAGTATTATGATTTGGTGTACTATGGAATCCTCAGGTCAGAATACGAAACCATCCGGACATAAAAGCAGGGGCTCTCAACGAGCCTCTATATCTATTTTTAGATTTTAGTTTACATAATATCTATTATACGAAGTTAGATCGGAAAGATTGAGACAATTATTGATAATCTTTAAAAATACCCAGAAGAATTTGTGGGAATATCTCTCGTCTTACATATTTTCGATAGTAATTCATCTCTTCTTCGTTACGACCACCGAGTAGAGACTTATCTATCATTACGTTGTCAGAAACACTGAGAAGAGCCACCACGGGAATGTTGGCCAATTTGGCTGCCCTGAAAGCTGCTGCTGTTTCCATTTCAATGAAATTACAGTCAAAACTAAGGATTTCATCAAGATGGGCAAACTCTGCAAAGATGGAATCTGTGCTGAACACCTTTCCACTATGCCACTTTATGCCCTTTTCGCTGCACACTAAGTCAGTTGCAGCTTCCGCGCTTTATTGAAAAGATTGAAACAAGGTTAATACAGCCAGTCCCAAACCTGCTGTAAAACAGCCTCATCTGACATAATACTGGTATGATCGACGGCAAACTCAGTCGTTTCAAATACGGGCCGATACTGTTGAAACCTAAGTCCGCTGCCTAAGGCGCTACTTCTTTCAACAACACCGTCGTTGACAATCTGGCTTAAATCAATCGAAGCAAACTGATTGGCTATGTCCCAAAATGGTGCAAAAACCTGCCGCTCTATACCGGCTGCAAAGTAATACTCCACATCTAAATACTTAATACTGCTGTTAAGTGTCTCCAGAAACTCTGATTCGCTCATTAAATCACTAATCTCTGGGATCATCTTGATCAGCCCATCAGCTGCCTTAACAGCCGCTGTTCCATAATAAACTCCCAGATGCGGTGTTGCCAGCGTAATCAGTCTGCGAACATTAGTTCTGCCGGTGTTGTACAGCTCCAGCGCAGTCCTGGAAATTAGTCCGCCCTGACTGTGTGCAATAATACTGACTTCAGTGCCCTCTTTAACACAGTCAGCAATGATTTGGGCTAATATTCTGCCTAAATGCTCTAGATGGTAGCCAGTTCCATAATCAACGGCATAAATCTCCACGTTTGAGTCTCGGCTTCTGATCAAATCCGCTGCTTCTGTCCATTCTAGGTGCTCGCCAGTAAACAGGCCATGGACCATCAGAATCACCCGATTGTTTCTGGTGCCCATGAATCGATAAGGAGGAAAATCTGATGTGTATACTGCCTCATCAGTCCAGCCATCTTCCTGATACTCATATACCTCCATGGATTCTTGAAAGAAGTCCTGACCCAGCTCAAAAGTCTTACCTATTACTGTTCCCAAAGGTTCAAGGGAAAAGTTTGAATATTGATAAGCTCGATCGATTCCAACAAAAATGAACGGACCATCGGTTCCAACACCGACACCAATTCGAAAGTCAGGCTGATGAAAAGGATCTGTCTCAAAAGCAGCGCTGTTTGCTTGAATAGAGCTGCAGCTGATGAGAATTACTGCAATAGCTGTTAGTACCATGGTCCATCGTTGTTCCAACTCAAAACCCCCTGCGTGCCTGCATAAACCAAGTATATGCCCCTTCGATACCCTTGTCAATAAAAGAAAAAAAGCCCAAATGGGCTTGTTTTCAATTAAATATTGGTTTCGTACAGGGGAACCTGCAGGGTCTGGCCGGGAAAAATCCTCGCTGATTCTATCTCATTCATGGTTTGGATCTCCCAGACTACCTTGCGGGGGTCTATACCCGGAGCAATTCTCTGGGCTATGGTCCACAGCGTATCGCCATATGATACGGTTATTTCTGCAGTTGCTGTTGCTGCATTATTTGTTTGAGATTGATTCATTGCAAGTGCGATTCCTGCTAGACTGAGTACGATTATTGCTGCGGCAGCCATGATGATTACTGTTGAGCGTCTACTATTTGCAGCTTGATTCATTATGGCTTACCTCCTTAAAGAACGTGTGTTCGGTCCTTGTGAACTTAGTATAAACCAGAACGTATGTTTTGTCAAGGGCTAATTTGCAAAAAATCGAACTGCAGTTTGATTTCTATCCATGCCTATGATATAATTACGTCAAAAGCGTTCCTGATTCGGTTAGGAGGAATTTCTGTGAAGTTGAAACCTTTAAGTGCTCGGCAAAAAAGCATTCTTAGATTTATTTATGAACAAGTTCAAATTAAAGGCTATCCTCCATCCGTCCGGGAAATTGGAGAAGCGGTTGGTTTAGCGTCAAGTTCGACGGTCCACGCCCATTTGCGAAAACTTGAGGAACGTGGCTATATCCGCCGAGATCCGACTAAACCGAGAGCTATTGAAATCTTAAAAACCGAGGAAGGGATCTATCCAGACAGCGGCATATATCGTTCGGTAGTGAATGTACCGGTAGTCGGTCGGGTCACCGCAGGAGAACCGATTTTGGCTGTCGAGAATATCGAAGACTACTTCCCTGTTCCCCAAGATTTGGTCCGTGACCAGGAGGTATTTATGCTGCGAATCCAAGGAGACAGTATGATTGAGGCAGGTATTTTCGATCGCGACTATGTATTGGTTGAAAAAACATCAGCTGCCAAAAATGGTGATATTGTTGTGGCCCTGGTTGGCGATGAAGAAGCTACTGTGAAGAGATTTTTTCATGAAGGAACGCATGTTAGACTCCAACCAGAAAACTCAGCTCTAGCTCCGATTATCGTTCATGAAGTGATGATTTTGGGAAAAGTCATCGGCTTATTCAGGAGTATAAAATAGATTACATAAAAAAATAAAAGCAGTTTGGCAGGAAATGCCAAACTGCTTTTTCAGTTCTATTATCGCTGCTGAGTAATTGGCTGAGGGTTAACTTAGCGCTAAAGCTGCGCTGCAGAATGTTTGGCTTTTACTTCTTTTCTGCCCGGTGGTTGCACTCCTAAGATAGTGAAGAACATCTCAAGCGCCTGACTGGTTCCGATTACTTCTGCTTCTTGGTCTTTGTCAGCAAAAGTAAAAGGTAGACCAGCGTATTTTTTAACCGCATATCGGTACGCATGATCTACCCCTTGCTCATTAACTAACTCCATTAAATTACCATATTCATTTCGGCGTCCTTCAGCCTGCTTAACCCAGAAGTCCGGATCAGCAGTAAAATTGCTTACTAAGAGATCCTGCTTGGCTAGCCGCTTAAACTTCTTCAGGCCTTTGAGAACGTCTTCCTTGGCAACCACTATCATTGTAGATTCCCCCTTTATATTTTTAGAGATCCACATCAAAACATTTCTATATATCTAATCTAACTCGATTGAAAAAATGCCTATCTAGCTTGTGTTTTCTGAGCTTTCATTGAGATTTTCGTTCTGAATGCGCGGCACATAATAATAAAAAACCTCTTCACCGGTAGTAACTAGATAATAGTCACACACCTCCTCGTCCCGTTTAAAGGAACCGAGAAACTCAGCTTTTTCCGCTCCCAACAATTCTAGATTGACATCTGGACCGACAGTATCATTGGGGAATATCTTGCGCACCTTCACCCCTCCTTAGTAAATCTTATGCGCAAATATTAACGACCGTGAAAACCCTATCTCAATGATAGTATGCTTATTTTCTACTTATAACATTCGCATTGAAACAGGGTTCTCTAGGGGCGAAGGTAAAATTCCATTGTTTAACTAAAAATAGCTTTGAGGCTTTTAAGCTGCTCGTAATTTGTCATATCTACCTGAAGAGGTGTTATCGAAACAAAACCGTGTTCGACAGCGCGGTAGTCATCCTCCTCCGGATTATCCGGTTCATATTTAATGCCCTTCATCCAGTAATAGGGTTTGCCTCTGGGGTCCAGGCGTTTTTCGAACTCATTTTTATACCGGCCGACACCGAGTTTGGTAGTTTTGAAACCTTTTATCTGCTCATAGGATATATTTGGCACATTTATATTCAACAGCCCTTTGATTTCTGCAGCCTGGATTTTAGCCAAGACCTCCTGCAGGCACTGGGCTGCGGTTTGGTAAAGCCCTTGGTCAACTGCAGATTTCTTGCACAAAGATAAAGCGATTGAGGGAATGCTCTGGAGAGCTCCTTCAAAAGCAGCTGCCACTGTACCGGAATAGAAGACATCTGTGCCGAGATTGGCGCCATTATTGATTCCCGATACAACAAAGTCAACCTCAAGCTCCATTGCTTCAATAGCCAGCTTAACACAGTCTGCCGGAGTTCCGTCCATCATATACGCTTCCTTGATGCCCGGAAAAATTGACAATTTTTCAATCCGCAGTGGTCTGTTTACCGTAATTGCATGCCCAACACCGCTCCGCTCTTGGTTTGGAGCTGCAATGTAGACTTCTCCAAGTTCAGATAAGGTTTCGATTAAAACTCGAATTCCTTCTGCATAGATTCCATCATCGTTTGTTACCAAAAAACGCACACTACTCCCCCTATTCCCTATCGATAGAAACACGACTGATGCCTTCAAGTTCATTCAGTTTATGGATTAACTCGTGCAATTGATGTTTCCTGGATGCGTTGATGTTGATCTCAATCACAACAAGTCCATCAAGATGATTATTGACCATAATTTGATTAATACTCACACCATAATGGGTCAAAACAGAAATGACAGCAGCCATCTGATTAATCTTATCGCTGGTTGTAAGTCTGATGGTGTGGCTGTGGTGACCTAATTCAAATTTATTAAGATAAATCAAAGTGATTACCACCAGAATAGTGGCAGCAGCTGCTGCATAATACATGCCGATTCCAACAGCGAGACCGATTCCCGCAACAGCCCATAAGCTGGCAGCTGTAGTTAACCCCCGAATATTGGCGCCTTCCCGCATGATTGTGCCTGCGCCTAAAAACCCGATGCCGCTGATCACCTGCGCGGCAATCCGACCGGGATCATAATCTGTGCTGATAGTTCCCAGCCCATATGTTGAAATCATCATTACCAGTGTTGATCCCAGAGATACTAGGATATGGGTGCGAAATCCTGCTGGCCGACCGTGGCTTTCACGCTCCAAACCGATTAGTCCGCCAAAGACAACAGCGAGCAGCAGCCTGATTGTGATAATCGCGATTAAATATAAATCCACAGATCACACTCCCTGGAAAGCAGTAAATCTTTATTTGTGTATTTATTTTACATCAGATAGACTCCGGTGGCTAGCATAATTTCTTCTCAATTTTCATTTTAATGCGGCATAAAGCGTTGTCAATGGATTTAGTGTGGGTGTTGAGGTGTTCAGCGATTTCGCGGTAGGTGAATCCGGAAACATAGAGTTTAAAGACATCGAATTCAAATTTGGAGAGAATTGCTCGGATTGTGGTGCTGGTAGTCTGCAATTCTTCGCGGTTGATAGCCAATACTTCTGGATCGTCAACACGGTGGTTAGTCAGTGTTTCCAACAGGGTGCGGTCACCCTCATAGTCGTTAATTGGTCGATGCAGTGATGTGTAGGAGTTAAGAGGCAGATGTTTTTGGCGAGTAGTTCCTTTTATCGCACTGATGACGTTGCGGATAATGCACAGTTTAGCAAATGACCAAAAAGAAGATGTCCCAACAGAGAAATCCCGAATGGCTTTATACAAGCCGATCATGCCTTCTTGGATTACATCATCAGGTTCGGCTCCCTGCAGAAAGTAGGACCGAGTCCAAACAAATACCATTTTCTGGTATTTCCTAATGAGGTACTCTTCCGCGTCGCGATTGCCCTTTTGGGCAATGGATACAATCTCTTCGTCGGTTAAATTGTCCCAATTAATGGCGGTGGCTGTTAACTGATCAGCATGTGCTCCCATAAATTTCCCTCCTCAAGTTGTCATTTAATATTCGACAATTAATTGTAAAATCCTGCTAAATATGCAATAAAGAAGCCCTGTGCCGACGATTTTCGACACAGGGCTGTATCTTCTTACAAAGCTTCAATTACTGCTTCTAATGCCAGTTCAATATGCTCAATGCACAGTCCACCCTGGAGGTAGACAATATACGGAGGTCTGATAGGAGCATCAGCGCTTAACTCAATTGATGAACCTTGAATAAACGTGCCACCCGCCATTACTATTTCATCATCATAGCCAGGCATATCTTCGGGTATCGGAGCAAACTGCGAGTCTATGGGGGATGTGTGCTGAATTGCCCGGCAGAATGCCAGCAGTTTATCGCGGGATTCCAGCTTAATAGCCTGGATAATATCAGTTCGTTTTTCGTTGGGCAGCGGCGCAACTTCGTAGCCTAAATCAGAAAACAGCTGGGATGCTAGAATTGCTCCCCGCATAGCCTGCCCGACAACATGAGGGGCGATGAAAAAACCCTGCATCAGATCACGAATCATGTTAAAGGTAGGCCCTACTTCTGCCCCAATTCCGGGAGCAGTCAAATACTCACTGCACAGCTCTACCAGATCAGCTTTACCGACGATATATCCCCCGCTAGGTGCCAATCCCCCACCTGGGTTTTTAATCAAGGATCCGGCTATCAAATCAGCTCCTACTTCAGTCGGTTCGCGAAGCTCTGCGAACTCACCGTAGCAGTTATCGACAAAACAGATGCACTCAGGATTGATCTGCTTGACGATTGCAAACGCTTTTTCAATCTCTTCGATGGTAATGGAGGGGCGCCAGCTGTAGCCGCGAGAGCGCTGGAGAATCGCCATACGTGTCTCTTTAGTAACTGTTTTAGCAATTAAATCATAATCTAATCGGCCTTCTTCATTTAAAGGCACTTCCTGGTACTTAACTCCTCTTTTCAGCAGGCTTGTCCGCGTATTGCCTCTAGTGCCGATTACCTGCTGGAGAGTATCATAGGGCGTACCGCTGATCGAAACCAGCTGGTCTCCACTATCTAATATGGATAAGCAGAGATTAATTGCATGGGTTCCGGAAACGATCTGCGGTCTAACCAAAGCTGCTTCGGTTTTAAAAACAGCTTTATAAACATTTTCCAATGCATCTCTGCCCAAATCATGATAACCATAGCCGGTGGAATCTGTAAAACAGTGGGCACCGACTCGGCATTCCTGAAATGCTTTTAAAACCTTTGCCTGATTCTGCTTAGTAATCTCTGCAAGGGCTGACCATTGATCTTGTATTTTAGCCTTTGCAGCTTCAACTAAATTCATATGTTATTCACGTTCCTTCTTTGCTTATTTCTTGCGGCGATGAGGGCGATGGTCGATATCACCATGATTCCAATAAAGATGAGGGTCAACCTCAGTGAAAAGGCCAAGTTGGTATAATCTCCGATTATACCAACCAAACCCGGCAGTACTGTGCGTCCCATAGAACTGAAAAAGATCAATACTCCTGTAACAGTTCCGGTTATTTCCGGATAGAGCTTGGCTCCTACTGCAAGTCCAATCGGTAGCAGCGCTGCAAAGCAGAATCCGGTTAAACCGAAAGCAATCATAACTAGCGCCGGGTGCTGTGCAAACAGAGCTGTTGAGGCAAAAACTAAAGCTGTTGTGACGCTGATTAAAAGCGTGCGCACATACGGTACGCGCTCAGCCATCAGACTGACCACTAATCTGCCCAGGGCTAGCCCAATGCTGTATACTGACAAGATTACTGATGCCAGCGTGGTTGTTAGAGCTAGGTCACCGGTCAGATAGGTATTAATCCAGCCAGTAAAAGTAGTGTTGACGCCGGTGTAGCTGAACAAAATGATGCCGAGCAGGAGAACGGGAACTGTCAGCACTGATGAAATGCTTTTAAGAGGCTGCTGCGCCTGCTTGGCCGCTTTTGTCTCTAGCTGTGGGTAGTTGAGCCCAAACATAAAAATCCCATAGCCCAGGGTTAAGAGGGCGGTTATAAAAAACAGCAGCCGCCATGAAAACAGCTCGAGCAGGAGCCCTGCCACCAGAGGTCCGGTCAGCGAACCAATCCCGAACCAGAAATGGAGCTTATTGAGAGAACTGCCTCTGGAAGTGCTCGTTTGCGCTACCAGCGAATTCAAAGCTGTATCTACAGAGCCAAAACCTACGCCGATTAATATCCAGACTAGAAAGATGACTGGTATATGCCGGCAGATGCTGAAAACCAGCAGACCGATTGTCCAGAAGCCAATGCCGCTCAGCACCACAATGCGGTGCCCATAACGGTCGGAGATAACCCCGGCAGCGAGCACGGCAAAAATCATGCCTATTCCCCGCAGGGACAGGATAATGCCAACTTCTGAGAGTTTAAGATTAAAGTCGTCGGCAAGGTATGGCAGTGCAGGCCCAATAATGGTGAGAATGAACCCAAACAAAAACAAGCCAACAAATGCACCAATAGTTAGTTTGTTAATAGGTTATCATCCTTTCTCGAAATACCATTATTCGGCAATAACCCATTGGAATCCTGCTTATATCCACATAGACAGCATTGTCCTAATTCTAAGTTTTTTTCCCTTAGGGTAATAAGGTTTTCGATTTCTCCCTCATGATAGCCGCGCTTGTGCCCACGGCAATATCCCAGCGAAAAGCTGAAATACATAATGGTAAGCAAAGCCAAGATAACGAGATCAATCGCTGTTAAAACTGGCATTGATGTTGACCCCTCCTGCTAGTTTGGTGAATAAAACATTAGAAACAAACAGGGCGACTGCAAGAACTGCAGTGGATAAAAGCGGTTCGATCACCAAGCTTAGATAAAAGCAGAATAAAAAAATCAATCCTGTGCGTTCGATTCCAAGCTGAGCAGCAGTATTGGTGCGGTTGTGGTTGCGGTCATCACCGAGATCGAGCATGTCGTCCAAGATCTGTACGCTGATGATCACCGTTACAGCCCATAACGCTGTCCACAAACCACTCAATAACGCAGATGCGCCAAAAATTAGCAGGGCTTCAGCCCAGCTTGGCAGCCCAGATGGCAGCTTCAGAGTCAAGCTGTTAAACATGCCGACAATATAGCATGCGGCAAATAAGGTAAATGTAAGGGGAAAATCTAAAGCAGCTGCCAGCAGAACAGCAAGCATACCGTAAGCGGGCCCAGCTCGAAATGATTCAATATATGGTTCGTCATCAATGTAATCGTCCAGCCATTTAACAGCAACCGCAGTGAGCGCGATGCTGATCAAATCCGGCACAAACCCAATCCACTCAGAGAAGCTGCTTGGCAAAGCGTTTTACCTCCTTAAATCCCTTTTGCTTCAGGGCGGAAATACTAATGATGCGGCAGCCCGGAAACTCCTGGTTTATCATGACTAATCCATCCTCGGCATTGGGGAGATCAATTTTGTTGGCTAAGATCACATATCCCTTCTTTAGCTGGCCAAACTGGGCAATTTGGTAGTCAATTTCACCGATACCTCTTAGAATTCCGATTTCGGCAATACGGGCGCAGTCAAGGAGATGGAAGATAATATCAGCCTGACGGATCGTTCTCAATGTCAGAGCCATCGCTTTTCTGATCTCTTCGTCATGGTCGATTCCATCAGTAAGGCCGACCGTATCAATTAACTCAAACTGCTTTTCGCCTTTGCCCCAGGACATGGCTAAAGTGAGTGCCTGAATATCTCTGGTATAATGAGAAGTATCGCTGACCAGCAGCCGCACCGCCTCAGAAACCGGCAGCGTTTTCGAGTAACTGCCCCGATCACAGCTTGTAAAATTCAACACCGCTAACTCAACACCCAGATAAGCAGCGAAATTAAGGACAAATAGAGTTTTACCAACATTAGGCTGTCCCAGCACAATTACTCGTTTCAAGCATCGCCCACCTCCTGGATATCTTCTTCGGTGATCTCCATCAGCTGAGTTATTGATGCGTCGGAAATGTTCACCAGTCTCACTGCTTGTTTGCGGATGGCACTTTCCACCATGTTGCGGACGATACGAGCATTGCCGAAGTTTTCTGTATCCTGTTTCTTAAGTTCCTCAATTATACGCAAAAGCTTGCGGCGAGCAGCTTTTGTGAGCTGATAATCTCGCTGTTTCAGCATCTGCTCGGCAATGCGGAACAGCTCAAACGTGGAGTAGTCAGGAAACTTGATTACAATCGGAAATCGCGATCTCAATCCAGGGTTAGTCTGCAGAAACGCTTCCATGGGACCAGGATAACCAGCGAGGATTACAATCAGGTTATTTCGCTGATCCTCCATAGTTTTGACGATGGTATCGATCGCTTCTTTACCGAAATCTCTGGTGCCGCCGCGGGCTAGAGAATAGGCTTCATCAATAAACAAAATACCGCCATTGGCTTTCTGCAGCTGTTCTCGGGTGCGCTGAGCAGTTTGGCCGATGTATTCCGCTACTAGATCAGCGCGCTCAACTTCTACTAGATGGCCTTTTTGGAGCACGCCCATAGCAAGAAAAAGTTCACCGATAATCCTGGCAACGGTTGTTTTGCCAGTACCCGGGTTGCCCATGAAGATGGAATGGAGTACAACTGGTTCTGAGGCTAGATTTAACTGTCTCCGCCGCTGTTGAATTTCTACATAGGCCTGGACCTCGTGGACAAGCTCTTTAACCGAGTGAAGACCGATGAGACCGTCTAACTGCTTTTTTGCAGCTAGCACCTTTTCGTTTGGCGTTGACTCTTGCTTTGCCTTTTCTGTGCCTGTATATGCCTTACGCAGCCTAGATAGCGCTTCGCTCACCGTAACCTCTCCATTTTCTACCAGAGTAATAATCTCATTCTCCATAATTTTCCCTCCGCCACCGCATCCGCCAAAACCAACCTCACCTAATATATATACGCCGCACAGGACCAATTGTTCATAGATTATAAAAAAAGCCACGCAGCTTAAGGCTGCATGACTTGTTCTAAACGTTTTTTAGTATCTGAGACGACCGCAGGTACCGCGGTTACATCCATATCATACCATACGATCCTTTTATCACGGCGGAACCATGACAGCTGTCGTTTGGCATACCGCCTTGTTTCCCGTTTAATCAGCTCGATCGCTTCTTCAAGAGTCAGCTGATCGTTTAAATAAAGCGCGATTTCTTTATAGCCGATGGCCTGGAGAGCGGTCGGCTGCTGGGGATACTTTGTAAGCAGCTCCTTTACTTCATCGACGAGACCTGCTGCAATCATCTGATCGACCCGGGCTTCAATCCGCTGGTATAGC
>FZPS01000190.1_pt36 | contig 12615 bp, 7 predicted proteins | sample 1817821 | NCBI WGS metagenome assembly FZPS01 (sample SAMEA104158645, study PRJEB21678) | metagenome | place: Germany | collected 2015-04-21 | reverse complement strand
TGGAAACTCATATTAATACGGTTATTAATCGTATTACTAATTTTGAAATTAATAAAATCATTAAGAAAATTGAAACTAACAATGAAAAATAAATAATGGTCCCGCTTATGCGGGACTTTTTATTTTCAGAACCGAAAAGTTGCAAGCGGTTTCAAAGACATAAAGCCTTGCGGCTCATTGTCTTTGAAACCGCTATCACTTTGTTAATATTACATATTAAAAGAAAAATAGGACTAATTTTTCTTGAAATTTTATTTTGAAAAAAACTGTTTAAAAATCACTTTGTTTATTAGTTGAAATTCAAGTGTCATTTGAATTATGTAAAAATATGTGAAAAACTGTTTACTTTTAAATAACGAATTAATATAATGGAAGTAGATAATAAATATTATCTAAAAAGGAGGGAAGATAATATGAAAAAAGTATTAGTTACTGGAGCAACAGGTCATGTTGGTAATATGTTAGTTAAAGAACTATATGAACAAAATTATGATGTTTATTCTTTAGTTATGCCTCATGATAGGATCGACTACTTAACTCCTTATTCCAAAATTATTTACGGGGACATTTTAGATAAAGAAGGATTAAAATATAACTTCCAAGGTATGGACTATATTGTTCATGCAGCTGGCGTAATTGAAATTGGTAGTGGCAATAAAAAGTTTGTCTATAAAGTTAATTATGATGGTACTAAAAATGTAATGCAGGCAGCTTTGCACAATAGTGTAGAAAGAGTCATTTATATATCTAGCGTTCACGCGCTACCTGCATTAAAGAAAAATGAGTTGATGAGTGAAATTGATAATTTTGATCCTAAATTAGTTAAAGGACATTACGCTAAATCAAAAGCATTAGCAACTCAATACGTCTTTGATTTTACTAAAGAAAATGATTTAGACGTAGTTGTCGTTCACTTAGGATCAATTGTTGGCGAGGGTGATTATAAACGTTCTCATATGGGAACTGCAACAAACATGTTCTTGCAAAAAAAATTACCTTTATATTTAGATGGCGGATATAACTTCGTTGATGTAAAAGACGTTGCTAAAGGGATTATCCTTGCAATTAATAAAGGTAAACGCGGCGAGTGCTATTTGCTTACTGGTGTTCAAAAAACAATTAAAGAATACTTAGATGAAGTTGCTAAAGTTGCCGAAATGAAACCAATTAAACATAAAATAAATTATACGTTTATTTTAATGATGTCTAAGTTTTCGGAAATGTATTATAAGATCGCTAATCTAAAACCATTAATGACAACTTACTCAATTAAAGTATTAAAATCTAACTCTAATTTTTCTAATGAAAAAGCCAAAAAAGAATTAGGTTTTACTACTAGACCATTTGAAGAAACAATTAGAGATGTTGTTAATTTTAACTTAGAATTAATTATCCGTGATAAGAAAGCTAAGATGATTCCAAAAGTTGGAAATGGTAAACAAAAAATTGAATAATTAAATTTCCTAAATACAAGAAGGATGACATTAAATGTCATCTTTTTTTTAATTAGTTTTCCATCAAAATGTATATATCATTAATTTAATGATATAATGATTTTGGAGGTTTATTTTATGAACATATTATTTGGGGGTTCATTTAACCCGCCTACATTAGCTCATTACGAGATTGTTAAATTACTTGATGAATTATATACGCCAAAGCGTATTGTTTTAATGCCGGTCGGGAATAATTATAATAAACCGGAATTAATTGATGGCAAAATCAGATTAGAAATGACAAGAATTATGGCTTCACATTTTGAAAATGTCGTTGTAAGTGACTTTGAAGTAACTAGACCATTTAGAGGAACGATTAGATCGCTAGAATATTTAGTGGAAACTTATAAAGAAGATGTTGCTTTAGCTATTGGTGCTGATAACTTTATTTATTTATCAACTTGGATTGAAGCGGAAGCGTTAATTAAAAATTATAAGATTATCGTTTTTGATCGTGATGGTTTAATTACTGAAGAAGTTGTAATGTTATTTGAAGTAGAATACGGAGTTAAAATTGATGTAATTAATTGTTCTTCTAATATATCTGCAAGTGAAATTCGTTCGAATCCTAAAAAATACCGTAAAAACTTATTACCTGAGGTTTATGAGTATATTCAAAATAATAAGCTTTATTTAAAGGAGGATAAGAAATGAAAAAAATTTTAAATATTGGGGTGGCAACTCCACCAATTAAAGTTGGGAATCTAAATTTTAATGCTGATGAAATTATTAAAGTTTTAGATAACAGTAAAGCTGATTTAGTCTTATTTCCGGAACTTAACTTAACGAGTCTTTATTGCGGAGATTTATTTACTAATGATGAGTTTTTAGATAAAGCTTTAGAAGAGGCTAACAGAATTATTAAAACTACTAAATATGATGGTTTATTTACAATTGGTTTACCACTAAAAGTTAACCAATACGTAATTAACGGATTATTAGTTGTTAATAACCGTAAAGTTATTGGAGTTGAAATGAAAGAGAATTTATCGTTAGAAGAATTAAGATATTTTGATGACTTTATTTACTCAAAAATGCAAGTTGAAATCTTCCGTAAAGATCTTGATCCATTTGAGGTAATTTATAAATTAAATGGTCTTAATGTAGCAATTACACTAGATGGTATTTACGGAGCACCAGATTTAAATAATTATTATTTATCACAACTAGGTGCTGACGTTATTTTACAAGCTTCTGGTGATTATGAAGTTTTAAATTCTGGTTCAGTTAAAGTAAGAACTTTAATTGAACTATCTTCAAAATTTAAACAATGTTATGTTTATAGTTCACCAAGTAAAGATGAATCTTCAAGTAAATATGTTTATGCTGGTGATAAAATCATTGCTCAAAATGGTGAAATCTTAAAAGAAGCAACAAACTTATATGACAATGAAAATTACATTGAATTAGAAGTTGAATTTAATAAAAAATCAGTTTTCGAAAGAGCTAATATTAGATCAGCTGAACCTAATGAAGTTGAAAAAATAGATGCTCCGGTTGAAAACTTATCACCTCAACCATTTTTGGAAGGTAGCGAACCGTTTGAAGCGGCAAGTGTTTTAAATACGCTTTTAGTTCAAGCCTTAATTAAAAAGATTAGCTCAATGCCAAAACACTTACAAAAAGTAATTATTGGAGTTTCTGGTGGTGCTGATTCAACCTTAGCGTTATTAGTTGCGGAACAAGCTTTAGAAAAAATGGGGCTTCCGCCGACTAATTTAATAGCGGTATCAATGCCGAGTGAAAACTCACTTGATGAAAGTTCTAAAAGAGCGTTAGAACTAATTGATGGTGTTAAAGCGACTAAGTTAGTAATTCCTATTGATAAACAATTAAAAGTTCACCTAGAAGCGATTAATCATCATGAATTTGATGTTACATATGAAAATGCTCAAGCACGCATAAGAACTAATATCTTAATGGATTTATCTAATAAATACGGCGGATTTGTTATAGGGCCAAGCGATTTATCAGAAATTGCTTTAGGTTTTACTACCTATAATGGTGATTCTAGTAGTATGTACGGGATTAACTCTGGTGTTCCTAAAACATTAGTTTTAATGATATTAGAGTATTTATCAAAAGAAGTTTATTTAGATTTAGAAAAAGTGATTTATGAAGTTGCTAAAGCTAAACCATCTCCAGAATTACTAAAAGAACAAGCAACTGAAGATGTTATTGGTAGATATGATATTAATGATTTTATTTTATATCACTTTATTAAAAGTGATTGGTCAAGAGATAAATTTATTGATATCTTACCAAAAGTATTTAATATTACTTCAGAAGAAGCGAAAGTATATATTAACAGATTTTTAAGAAGATTTTATCAAAATCAATTTAAACGTAATGTCCTTCCAGAAGGACCTAACGTTTTAGAAATTACACTAAATCCACGTGACGGATTTAGATTAGCGGGAGATAATGAAGTTGACTACTAAAAAAGGAAAAGTAATGCTAGGTTTATCTGGTGGAGTTGACTCTGCGGTAGCCTTATATAAACTATTAGAAGACGGATATGATGTCATAGCCGTTTTTATGCGTAATTGGGATTCAGCATTAAACCGTGATATTTTAGGAAACCCAACCGCAGATGATGATATTTGCCCGCAAGAAAAAGATTATCAAGATGCTAAAAAAGTCGCTGATAAATTAGGAGTCACACTTCAAAGAGTGGATTTTGTTAAAGAATATTGGGACAGGGTTTTTACTTACTTTTTAAATGAATATAAATTAAATAGAACACCAAATCCAGATGTTTTATGTAATAATGAAATAAAATTTAAAGCGTTCTTAGACTACGCGTTAAAACAAGATGTTGACTATATTGCAATGGGTCATTACGCACGTGTTGATCGAAGCGAAGGAAGATCGAAATTATTAAGGGGACTTGATGATAATAAAGATCAATCTTATTTTCTATCGCAACTTACAAATGAACAATTATCAAAAGTATTATTTCCAATTGGCGATATCAATAAAGATGAAGTAAGACGAATTGCAAGAAAGTTAGATTTAGCAGTTTCTGATAAAAAAGATTCAACTGGAATCTGTTTTATCGGAGAAAGAGATTTTAACAAGTTTTTAGCTAATTATTTACCAGCTAAACCAGGATTAATGAAGCGTTTAGACGGGACTGTAATAGGGGATCATTGCGGGTTAATGAATTATACAATTGGTCAAAGAAAAGGTCTAGGAATTGGCACAATAGACGGTTTAGACGGGCCTTGGTATGTTGTTGGTAAAGAATTAGAAACTAATACTTTAATTGTTGAAAATAAAGATAATTTAGATTATTTAAAATCTGATGAAGCCCATATTACTGATTATGTTTGGCGAGCTCCTAAAGCAGATGGTAATTATACCGCTAAGTTTAGATATCGTCAAAAAGACGTACCAGTTAAGGTTAAGTTTGTAAACGACACGGAATTTGTTGTTACATACAATAATGTCTCAGCGGTAACCCCAGGACAAGTATGCGCCATTTATCAAGGTGATGAATGTGTCGGCTCAGGATTTATTAACGAAGTTTTTTATAAGGGTGAAAAGAGAAGATATTCATGACGTTAATCCCAGAACATCAAAAGATTAAAGGGCATATAACTAGATATAGATTTCATAATGAAGAAAATAGTTATTCAATTGCCACATTAAAAACTGAAGATGATCGTAAAGTTACTATCGTTGGTTACTTTCCTAAAGTAACTAGCGATTTATTATATGAACTTGAAGGAACTTGGATTGATCATTCAACATACGGAGAACAATTTGAGGTTCTAGCTTTTAGACGCGCTAAAGTAGCGTCTTTTCAAGGTTTAGTTAGTTATTTATCAAGTGATTATTTTCCTGGAATTGGTCCTAAAACGGCAGAAAAGATTGTTAATCATTTAGGCGATGACGCAATTGAAAAAATCTTAGAGGATAAAAACGTCTTACGAGAAGTTGGATTAAACGCAATTAGAACCGAACGTTTTTATCAGCAACTTTTAGAAAATCAATCGCTTGAAGGAGTAACGATTGATTTATTTGAACTTGATATTAAGGGCGCTACCGCAATGAAGTTAATTACGACATACGGATTAAAAGCAGCAACCATCGTTAAAACTAATCCGTTTCGATTAATTGATGAAGTTCAAGGAATTGGTTTTATTCGAGCTGATGAAATTAGAGAAAAAGTGGGAATACCTGAAGATGACCCAAGGCGAATTAAAGCCGCTATTTTGTATTCAATTAGAGAATATGGTGAGCGTAATGGTGATACATACGCTACCGAAGAACAAGTCTTTAATTATGCCAATCAATTTTTAAAAATTGATATCGACTTTGAACCATTTATTAAAGAATTAATTAATGAAAAGAGATTAGTTTTAGAAGCAGATAGGTATTATCTTGCTCCATCATATTATGCTGAAAAGGGAGTCGCTAAAAAAATACTTGAATTAATTAGTACTTCAAAACCAAAATTAGAAGAAGATGAAATTAATCAAAGTATTGAAAAAATTGAGAGATTAATTGGTATAACTTATACCGATGTTCAAAGAGAAGCAATTAAGGTTGCGGTAAATAATGAAATAACTGTAATTACGGGTGGACCAGGAACTGGGAAAACGACAATTATTGACGGGTTAATGCAAGTATATAGTGATATTAATCATATAACAGCAAACTTTATGTCTGATCATATCAAAGTGATGGCTCCGACAGGAAGAGCTGCCAAAAGAATGAGAGAAATCTTAGACTTTAAAGCGACTACTATCCATAAAGGATTAGGTATGGGTTATGACGGAGTATTTACATATGATGAAAATAACTTGTTCTCGGAAAAGTTAATTATCATCGATGAAGCATCAATGATTGATATCTTTTTAGCCAACTCTTTATTTAAAGCGATTAGTCAAGATGCTAAAGTGGTTATCGTTGGTGACGTTGATCAATTACCAAGTGTTGGCCCGGGACTTTTCTTAAAAGATCTAATTGACTCAGGAGCATGTGCGGTAGTTAGACTTGATGAAATCCACAGACAAGCTAGAGGCTCTAATATCGTTAAAATCGCTAATAAAGTTAATAAGCAAACTTTAGGTTATGAAGATTTAGTATCAGACAGTGATACATATATTTATAAGATAAATAGAAGTGAATTAAAAAGGTTAATCTTAAGATTAGTAACTGGCGCTCTTGATCAAGGATATTCATTAATTGATGATATACAAATATTAATTCCGCAATATAAAGGTGACTTTGGAATTGAAATGGTTAACGAGATTATCCAAGAGATGTATATCCAAAATAAAGATATTAGCGTTAAACACGGTGATGTCCATTACTATGTTGGAGACAAAGTAATTCAACTTGAAAATGACGCCTTAAAAGACGTCATGAACGGTGATATTGGAGTTGTTAGTGGAATCGTTTTTGACAGTAAAGATAAACCAACGATCTTTATTAATTTTGACGGAAGAGACTTATCATATTCTAAATCTGATTTAGATCAAATTAACTTAGCCTATGCGATATCAATTCATAAATCACAAGGTTCAGAATATCCAATTGTAATTATTCCAATTGTTAAAAATTATATTCACATGTTAAGAAAAGAATTGCTTTATACGGGGATTACCCGCGCTAAAGCTTATCTATTCTTAACGGGTGATGTTGACTTAATGATTTATGCATCTAACCGTGAAACATCAAAAAGACAATCAACACTAGCAAGTAGGTTGAATCAAGAAATTGAAGATAAAAGAGAAGAGGTTGATGAAATCAACCCATATGATTTTATGTAAAAAGGATGACAAATTTCGTCATCCTTTTTAAGTAAAATTTATTTTAAAAACTCATATAAACTTAATTATGATAATAAATAAGACTATTAAAAATAGTAGCGCAATAAATACCCTGAAATATTTAAAGGCAATACGTAGATTTTTGCTTTTTTTATCACAAATATCTGCAATGCTTAATATTTGGTTTACTAACAAAGTATCATCAAGAACGTGTTTATATACATTTTCTCTAAATGATTCTTTTGTCATTTTTGTTACGTCTTTATAAAAAGTTGGATGTAATTCCTCTTTTTTATCTTTGTCATTATTTGATGTTTTTTTGCCCTCACGTGGGACAATTACATTAGCCGAAAAATAAAAAATAATACCTGTTGTTACCATCAAAAGAGCTAAAAGAATAATAAAAATCATTTTATAACTCCAATGAAGCGTACTAAAATCTTCTTTAAGTAAAAGCCCAAATAAAGATGTAGTAATACTAAACATTATCCCTACTGTAGCTAGGAATGTGCTAGCTTTACTGTCAAAAACTCTAATTTGCTCTTGAATTCCATCATGAATTTTTTGTTTTTCTTCCCGATGCATTAACTTTAATTCATCTTGCTTCATAATTATTCCTCCGTAATTTGCTGATTTGAACTTTATCGTTCCTTAAACTCATTATACTATAAATTCCATATAAATAGGATGGTGGTCTGAAAGATACATCCCATAATTAAGAAGTATAATGCTAAATATACTATTCTTAAAAACAATTACGAACTTTAATTATATAGATAAAGTTCTTTTTTTTATAAAATGTTTGTTAATATGAATATGTTTAAAAAACTGCTGCAAGAAAAAGTTACTATCCATAGTTTAGATAAACAAAACAATAAATAAAATGGCTCTAGTAATGTGCAACAAATCACAAACTAGAGCCTTTTGATCTTTAAATAAAGTATTTTAATCCATATTAGTTATAGCAAAAATGAACAACTTTTATAATGTTTATAAATAAATTAAATTCACTTCTAATTATTTTAAGTTCAACACTTAGTGTTGTTAACTTTTGAAAATAGTTTATCTTTACATTACTTCCATTTTGGATAAAGAACTACATAATTACCATTTGTTACCTTTTCGAACTTAGTCAGAAAATACTGCTCATTGTACCATCCTTCAAAACCATCTGAGTATGTTGGAAGTTCAGGACTACTATCATATGGTTTATAAACTACTTCACTTAATTTATATTGAGTAAATGTAATTGACTTGAATGTTTGGTCTATTGGTACAGCAATGAAAATGGCTCTATAAGAAGAAGTAATCGCAAAACCTTGAGAAACATCTATAATAGTTTCAACATTATCTAGAAAATCTTTTCTAAAAATCCACTTTTCTTGTTCAAAGTCAAAATAGTAAAAACCATAGTTTGTAATAAGCTTTTCTTCAAAATAATACAATACACGTTCGTTTAGTTGCAAAGTAATAATAGGTTCACTTATATAATCTGTAAATACACGATTTTGATTAGTAACAAAAACTATTTGATGTCGTTCGATGGAAACTGCGTAGCTAAATTCTTCGTTTGCAAGTAAATTGTAACTAAGATATCGTTTCGCATAATCAATGTTTATAATTCGATTATTTGAAGTATAGGCATATTGACCAAATATATTAATTATTTCTTCACCATTTTGCAACTCTAAATTTAGTTCTCTATAATTGTTTTTATAAAGTCCCAATTCATTGTGTAAATCATATTGTTGTAAAGAACCGTCTTTATATACTTCATAATAATAATCATCTATTAATGTGCTTCCAATAACATTCTGTTCCCGGTTTTCGATATAAGTATTTTCTACTTCTTTAAATACTAAGTTATTGCTCTTATCTATAAATATTACCCACAGTCGATCCTTTGACTCTAAAATTATATAACCCGCAGGACTTATAGCTTTGATTGTATATGAACTGTAATAATTGACTTTTCCTGAAGAATCAATTGTAATCAGACGGTCTTTTGTAGTTACAAATGCAAATGCAATGCTTTGTTCTAGCCAACTCCAGGTAGGAATACTTGTTATTCGATCTTTTATTAATTTTTCATTATCTTGAAGAGCTATGTTAAAAGTTTTTTCTAGTTGCAAAGTTTCTCTACTTATATAATATATTTTATTATCTACGATAACAATCATAAAATCTTTAAGTTCTTTTATATATAAAATATCTTCAATCTTATTTATATTAATTATATTTGTTAAGTTAAGCGGGTCCAAATAAGAATATTCCTTATTATCATCTAAAAGTCCTTTTTTATAGTAATTATAGAAATATATATTATTATCATTTTCCACAAGTAAATAGTCATTAACTAATGAGAACTTAGCATTTGGTGCTGATAAAATTTCTTCAAGTAATATTATTGGTACCGGAATAGCTTCAATATTAACATAGAAAGTTCTTGTAGAATAAATCAAAGTGTCTAAAGATAATTTGTTTGTAAAACTACTATCACTATAAAATGCTTTTATTTTCATACCCGGTACTTTATCAACTAAATCTGCTAATGAATCCTCATATCTCCCAGAAATAGAATACCTTTTATCATTATTATCCACTAAAGAAATATTAATTAGTTCTCTTTCAAAAGTTGCATATAAGTGGATATCATCATAATGTGGTTCCCAAGTAGACCAAAATGGATTACCTTCTTCATCTACCCAGCCATTAAAATAATATCCAGCCTTATAGGGTATTTGATTGGTAACTTCAGGCCCAAAACCAGCCTTTATTTCTGTAGCTTCAATTCCCCCAGAATTATGATAATAGATAAAATAACTTGGATTGGACCACCTAGCATAAACTGTATATGATTTTCCATACTCTAAGTAACCAAGTTTAGTTTTAAAATCTTGATCAAGATACCAACCTACAAAATACTTTGAATCTAAGCTAGGAGTAGGAGTTCTATTCTCCTCGTTACGTTTAACTATGATGGGATCAATTTTTAAACTTGAATTAGTAACAAATTTTAATTCATATGAATTAACATCATGAAATAAATATAAATTTAAATCTGCAGTTGCTTTTGGACTTGGTGGAGTAAGACGTCCCACTTGAATAGACCATCCTCTTTCTACAAAAGGAATCTCCTCATAATCTAGTGGAATATCATCATTATATTTTAATGCTACCTTCTTTGTAATATTCCAGATTTTTGGAGTTCTTACAATAGTATGTCCTCCATTATAATGGTAGTACTGAGTTCCATCAATAGTAGTTGCTGAAAACATTTCATCTTGCCAATAAAGATGAACTATATCGCTATTTCCAATTGTGTTATAAATCTCATCTAACAATTCATAATCTACTGTTGTAGAATGTATCAGATAAGCTTGTTTTGTTGTAATGATATATTTATCATAATAGTCAATTGGTATAGAATAATATGATAGAACCTCTTCATCTTCGTCTAAAATCAGATTATCAATTCTTTCAAATTCTCTAGTTTCATTATTTCTTACTATAACGTTTCTAGTGTTTGTTATAAATAAAGGAGCAAGGTAATTATAACCTCTTACTGTGGGAAACTGATTTATAATATATTCATCTTCATTAAGAGGAAGACTTAGTTTCTTAGTTTGACCTGTAAAGCCAATAGAATAATATGTGTTTTTATCTGTTTTAAGATAGGTATTATTAATTGATTCGGCATTTTCACCAAGATCCAAATTCAAATCAATTGAAGTATTAGGCTGGTTTGGATTATGGTAATCCTGAGAATAATCCTTATAAAGAATTATGCGATTATTTGAGGTTAAAAGATAAAGGCTATCCCTCTCTAATGTAAATAATTGGATTATCTTCTCTCCTTCTAAAAGACCTAAACTATCTGTAACATCCCAATATTCTTCCTTTTCTTCACTGAACCACCTGCTCACATAGTGAAGGCGACTTTTACTTGTTAGAATGTAATAATCATTCATAAAATTTACAGCATCAATAACACTATCATTTTTATCTTCTAGAATATATATAAATGGATTCTCAGTAGATCTAGTTAGTGCTACAATTCCATTATTATATATAGCTGTAACATCTAAAGAACTAAAAGATTGTGATAGTTTGATAAAACTTCCAAGTATTTCATTGTATCCTCTATATTGTATTGGAGTAATATCGTTGTATCCTCCAGTATTATATTCTTTATATAATCTATAAATATTGTCTTTTTGAGAAACAGCGTAAACATGCCCACCACTTTGAAACACATCCACAATTTCATCATCGTGATCAAGTTCTAAAGTACCCAAATCAAATTGGATCGGTTCGTTTCCCTCACTACTAATTGAGTATATTTTGTTATCAAAACTAATCCCATAGGTTATAAAAGTATTATTGTCAATATAATTTATGAAATATTTTTTAAAATCTATTTCGTCATATGCTTGTTCATAATAAAAAATATTATATTCTCTTTCAATAGTATCTACAAAAATACTAAACTTCCTTTGATGTTTATTAATTAATCCAATTTGAAAATCTTTATCAGCTATTGATATTGATTTAAGTATAGTATGTTGACCTAAATAAAGAAATTGACTAATATTCAATAATCCTTGATACGGAATATAGGCTACTTCCGTTTTATCTAGAAAACCAGTGTAATTTATTTCAACTTCATATTGTCTGACATCCCATTTAGCGTATAAATCTATCGAAGAACTAAGTGGGGTGTTTATATCAAATGGTTCTAAAAAACTAGGATCAAGATACCACCCCATAAATGTAGCAAATTCGCTAGTGGGTTCTTTTAAAATAAGTTCATCCGAGTTTTTTTCAATATATTTCACTTCAAAAACTTCATTAGTATCGCTATTAGTTCTTATAGCAATAGTATTTGAATCCATTCCTAACACAAGAATTACAAATTCTTTTGTTTTACTAATTTCATTAAGGCTTAATACAGCTGTTAATATAACTCTCTTATCTTCTGTTTGTCTATATATATTTCCTTTTAAATCGATTATATTTTCATCTGATGAAATCCAAGAAACTTCAACAACAGTAGTATTCAAATTTATTATAGTTGGAAGCTCAATAGATTGCTCTAAAGAAGCAGGCAACTTTAAATCATTATAAGCCTTATCAAATATACTTTTATCTGAGGAATTATCACAACCACTCAATCCAAATAATAATATCAAAAAATATAAAAATATCTTTTTCTTCATTCATTTCTTGTATACTCTATTTAATGATTATAGTATTAAGCGAGTATACATTTCCTTTCTTAATATTTTATACTATAATCAAAATTAAGGCACTGTGGATTTGAGTCATTTATATGT
>FZPS01000059.1_pt568 | contig 12631 bp, 8 predicted proteins | sample 1817821 | NCBI WGS metagenome assembly FZPS01 (sample SAMEA104158645, study PRJEB21678) | metagenome | place: Germany | collected 2015-04-21 | reverse complement strand
TTCTGTGTTCATAAATGTCTAAAATTTAAATATATAAAAAGATGACTTGAATTAAATTCTAACCCAAGTCATCTTTTTAACTTACACACTTAAAGAAACAGCATCTAAAAAAATAAGTTTCTCATTATCAATTGAATGATTATATTTAATTGTATACCAAACGATTAAATATATGAACAACTTCACTCGAAATTACGAAAAATCTTGGATGTATTGCAACAAGTAGAAGTTAAGATTAATTTCCTAAATCAAAAGCGTAAACCCAAGTTATTAGATATTGAATTGACTGCTATGGATTTGACTTCTGAATACATGAGTATTGATTCTGAACTTCAACTATTTAGGATTTTACTTTTATATTATCCTCTAAAATTAAACGAAGTGTTTATAACCGTCGTAAGCGAAGTTTATTTTATTACAGAGAAGAATTTCATAAGAAATTAGCTAATCAAATCGGGACTTCTGATTATTTATTGTGGATAGCCTGCCCTTAAGGTTTGTAAACTCAGTAGAAATTCTCGTAGTAAAATTTGCAAAGAAGATTATTAAACATCCCTCAATAAGAGGTATTGTGCTTCACAAAAGAGCAATTATTAGGAATACAAGTTTTGTGCAGTTTGCTTTATAGATGGAGTATTCAATAATTTTGATTTGTCAGAGGCTTTTGAACATGACATTCATTACCTCAAAGATATCAAGCCAAACTATACTAACTCTACGATATTAGGAGAGAAAGGCTACTTAAGTGTTGATTATTAAAAAGACTTATTCACCTATAATCAAATTAGATTAGAAGTTCCTATGCGCAGAAATCAAAAAGATTGTAAACCACAAGCCTTCCAGAAAACGAATAGAAACCTTATTCTCACAGCTGTGTGACCAATTTATGATTCGAAGGAATTATGCTAAGTCGTTTGATGGATTCAAAACTAGAAAATTATCCAAAATCATGGCTTTTACGGTAATACAGCTGATTAACAAATTAAACAACAGGAAAATTTGTATTGCCTGATTAATGCACTACGAGGTGTATCAGTTCTTTTTTAAATCGCATGAACATCAAACGATTTGTTTCAATTCACCTTGCACTTTAGAGTCTTGGAGAACAGCTTCTATGATACCAATTAAAACATCATCCGAAGGAAGCTCTCCCCCATCGACCGCACTATATTTTTTATATAAATCCGAAAGAGAGGTTTCCGTACTAAAGGTATAGCGATCATTATTAATGACAATATCAAGAGAAGCTTCAAAGAGGTTACTATCCCGTGTAGAATGCATTTCTACTTCTACTAACATCATATTGGCATTAAAATCCTTTAAAGCATTTACAAAAGCATTTTCAACATTACGCGAAAATTTATAGGCAGCAGTTATTTTAGACATACTTATTTTATTTATAGTTCAGGTTAAAGAAACAATATATTATAAAAATGGGCAAGAAACCTCAGGTATAAAACAGTTTATTTTTTAATACACCCAGAAAAAATAAACTCCAAAAGAAAACAACTATAAGGAGTAAGGTAAGATATTGCGAATAGGAGCAAATGAATAAAACGGATCCGTCTTTTAGGATAGGATTTCATTGAAAAGAAAAAAGACCTGAAGTTAATCAGATCTTTCTCTGGTGATTCAGGAGGGATTCGAACCCCCGACCCACGCCTTAGAAGGGCGTTGCTCTATCCAGCTGAGCTACTGAACCATCCTTTTTGCTATTGCGTTGCAAATGTACAGCTTTTTATTCAAAAACAAAAAAATCCTTTAATTTTATTTCAAATAAACCCTCTTCTAATAACACTTCTATTATTTAGGTACAGCTCATTACCAACCAAAGGGCAAGCCCAGCATATACCACAGCACAAACAACAAAGTCCATACAATTAAAACAGCTAAAGAATAGGGCCAAACACACCGTAAAACAGTTGCATACCCCATTCTATCATCGAACTTCTGTATATAAGCCAATATCAGAGGTAAATAAAGCATGAATGGGGTCAATGCGTTGGTAGAACTATCTCCTATACGATAAGCTGCTTGTAAAATTTCCGGAGCCACTCCTAAAGACGCAAAAAAGGGAATGAAGAAGAAAGAAAAGATACTCCACTTTTCCATGGCAGATACCATAAAGAGGTTCATGATTGCAGTAAAAAGAATCAGAAGTAATAACGACATCAAAGGGCCAACCTGAATACTATTAAAAACAGAAGCCCCATTGATCATAAGCAGTCGATCCAAATTGGAATAACTAAAAACAGCAAACATTTGGGAGGCAAAAAACACAATGAGTAGAAAACTGCCCATCCATTGAAAAGATTGGGTTAATCCGTTAATCACTTCTTTTTCTTTACGATAGATTCCTACGCTCAATCCATAAGTTATCCCCATTAATACCAGTCCTAAGGAGATGATAAATAAAATTCCCATAATGAAAGGGGAACGGATTAAACTTCCACTGACTCCCCTAAGAATACCATAAGATGAGAAAGTACTCCATAATATAACAAAAGTATAAAGCCCCCCAACAAGCATAGAGATGGTAAGAGCTCGTTTTTCTCTATGATTAAGTGGTTTATACTCTTTAACCTCTACCTCATAACCTTTAAACTTTGGAAACAGCCATTTTTTAGTCAGCCAATAAATAATCAATGTAAGTGGAATAACAGAGATAGCCATAAAAAATGAGTTACATAACGGACCGATATGTTGTATTGTTATTCCCGATACCTCGGCTGCAGTTTGAGTAATTCGGGCAATCAAAGGATCCATAGTGCTCAACATAAAGTTTGCACTATAACCACAAGCCACAGAAACATAGGTCATTAAAACGCCAATAATGGGGTGCAATCCTACTGTACTAAATAAAACGGCCGACAATGGAATTAGCAGAATATACCCGGAGTCTCCTATCACATTAGAAAGTATTCCCAAGAGAATCAAACACAGCATGACTCCCCTCCGGGGTTGACGGTTTTTCAATACTCGTCGTAAGCAAGCGTCAATCAAGCCCGAATGTTGTGCTATGCCTATTCCAATCATAGCGACCAACACCATTCCCAAAGGAGCAAAACCTGTAAAATTTGCTATTACATTACGTAAAAACCAACGAATCCCTTCAGGGTTTAATAAATTTTGAACTCGAACGATATCTCCTGTTTCAGGATGTATCGCAGCCAGGCCATACAAGCTACCTATCCAAGAAGATACAACAATCAATACGCCTATGATGAAATAAAGCGTAACAGGATGTAAACTATTTTGTTTAAGCTTCATCGGGTTCTAAATAATCTAAATCTATGATGCGTAGCTCCAAAGCTCTCACCACTAAACGGGTGGCATTGACCCCTCCTTTATTCGATTCATCAAATAAACGGTTCACTAATTCACTTTGTCGTTTCTCTAATGATTTAACACCAAATGGCATTCCTTTTAAGTTAGCTATCATTTCTTTTGTGTAACCCAAGGCCAGATTTCTTAATAAACGTTCATCATATTCATCGATATCATAATTAATGATTGCTTCTTGCCGTTTAGTTTCATTTACCACCGATTCCTTAAACCGTTCTACAATCCGTTTAAGAATAGGATAATTAAACACCAGCTGCTTACCATCCATCAAAGCCTGTACGTCGGTTTGCGTCAACAACTCTCCTGTTTTCAGAATAATGCCATCAGCTCCGGCCTCCAACACATCCACCCAAAGCTTTTCATTATGAACTTCTCCTGTAAAAACCAGCACCTTAACTCCAACATGCTCTCTTGTGAGTTTCTTACAAATATCTACCCCTACAGTAGTAGAACCACCTAAACCTAAATCCAATAAAACTAAATCAGGAACCTTTATTTTCATCAACTCCCAAAACTCCATTTCAGTCATTGCTGTTCCTATAATTTCAGCATTAGGTATTTCATGACGAAAAATCTCTTTTGTTCCTTTTAACTCCAGTTGAACATCTTCGACTATGATTACACTAAATTTATTGTTAGTTTCCATTTTACTTATATATTATTTTTTAGGCAGGGTAAAAACAATTTTATCTCCTCCGCCTCTATTTTTTTCAGCAATGATTCTACACCCTCGTCTTCCCACATATTCATCGTGTTCTCTTATGATCTGCTTACACAATAAATACTCTACTCCTGAATTTCGTACGGTTCTGTTCTTATTGATATAGTTTAAATTAGGATAGAACAATGCGCGAAGTTCCTCTTCCGTTCTCGTTTGTCTTTGGTCTAACAACGAAAATTGAATAAAGTCTTCTTGCTCTTCAACATCAAAAACAATAGTACCTTCTTGCGTATTATAAAGTGTTGCATCAATGAGATTCTCCATAAGATAGATGAGTTGATTTCTATCGCCAACCACAGATTGATTTAACTCTCTTACCTCTAACGATATAGAATCCTCATTGGGTAATCCTTTTTTTACTCTATTAAAATACATTTTAGTATAAAACATTAAATCCGAAACAGGAATAATTTTTCGCCTAAAGGTAATTTCCTCCAACTGTTTATTTGCCCAACGACTTAACAGACTAAAGATATCCTTATAATAAATTACAAGTTCATCAATATCGGCTATCATTTTTCTCTCTTGATTGGCATTAAAATCTTCTGACTGAAGTCGGTTAACCAGTTGTTTAATCCTATTGGGATAATAAATAGTTTCATGTTTCAAGGTAGACAGACAGTTATCTAAAACCATATTTTGAACATGCAAGACACTCTCCTCCCATAATGCACGTTGTTTTTCTTCCTGAGCATATTCAATGTCACGATACCGATTGGCTAATCTGATTATCGCATTAAAGACTACGATAGACAAATAGCTAATCATTAATTGAAGCAACACCTCATCGGTCTCTAAGAAATGTCCTTCTTTTTTTTCAATATAAAACACTCCTATCTTTTGTCGAATACCTCCTACCTCAAACCATAGAGGGAAAGCATATTTACCCTCATAGACCACCTTTTCACCTTCATTGAAACAATCTTGTATTTCCTTTACCAACTCTCTTTTGGGTGGGTTATAGGAGTATTCCAGTTTTTTAGTTGAATCATTATAGACGGCCAAACCGACTCTATCGATGGAGAAAAGTTCATTTATACTCTGAAAAGATTGCATTGTTATCTGTAGTGGGATTTTTTTCAAAGTATCTTCTTCGCGTTGTAGCATTTCACCATTTGAAAGAGGGATGGATGAAGAAGAAAAGAAACATCGGTTAACCTCTATCAATTGTTCTAAATTCCAACGATACATTAACCGTTTACGAATATGGATAAAGAAATAAGCCCCTCCAATTAAAAAAGGAAACAGTAAGACCAGAGTTATTCCTATAACTTTTCCACTTTGAGAGCGCTCCAATTCTCTACAGTAAAGACTTAAAGAGTCATCTACTCCAAGCATTTTATAAAGTCGTGTAAATGCCTCGTTATTATATTGATAGCCATCCCAGTTTTTAAGAGCCATAAAAGCTACTGCAGCCTCATTACGAACATCGAGAATAGTATGATAATCCGTATCGAACCCCGAGTTCCACCAATCAATTTCTGCCGGCTTTTCAGTAGATAGAAGCTGAATAGGACGAAGAGGTTTCGCGGCATATTGCGCTTGGTGTTTATTTAATAAATCGATAACGACTTCAGCATAATGCAAAGCCTTCTCATACTCATACTCAATATTAGCGTAATAAACAGAATCAGCATACTCTAAAGCATCTTGGAGAATAGTATTATAATTTGTTTTATTCGTGTTAACAACAATGGTATCATTGATTTGGGACTTTAAAGAGTGATAAGGAGACAAGAAAATACACAATAAAATCAATAAACGTTTTACTCCACGAGGTAAACGAAAATAAAAACGACTCCCCTCGCCTTGCTTACTTTCAACTCCAAACTGACAAACGTTAAATTGGGAACTTGTTTTTCTGTATTTTTCTATAATTCCCTTACAATTCATAAGGCCAAAACCACTTCCTTTTTGTTGAAGAACATCTTCAATCTTCTCTTGTTGTTCTTTTCCTATTTGTTTTGCATCATAAACTTTTTCATTCTGGATGCGATTCACGTCATTTTCAGACAAACCGATACCCGTATCTGTAATAGATATTTCAACATAATCATCATTCTCCTTCGCCTGTAATTGAATAACTCCACCCTCAGGCGTAAATTTTCGAGCATTATCTAAAAGGGTATTAATCATAAATAAAGTCAAAGCTTTATCTGCCCTAACCCAACTTTCAGTAGAAGAAACTTCAAATTTCTGTTGTTTCAGCTCAAACCATTTAGCTCCTTTACTTACTACATTAAAAATATCTTGTAAGGAAAAACTCTCTATATTTAAATGGATGGCTCCTTGTTTTATCTGAACCCATATAGATAAAATCTCATTGTATTCATTAATGTGGGAGGCTAACTCCTCAATATAATCATATTTACCTTTTCGTATATTTAAGTCATTAAAGAAATAGGGGTCGGACAATTTTTGAATTTCATTAATTATACGGTCTATATAAGGATAAATGCCATTAACGATAGCCATACAGGTTTTCTTATTGATGTTTTCCTTTACGTTTTTTGCTATTCGTTGCTCTGATACATAACGCTCCTTATCCAACAAATCGTGTTCTTCTCCCAATAAAAGAAACAGTAAACTATTTTCAATGCTCCAGGTTAAATAGGGAATAACAATTGAAATTAAAGCATTTTCTTCTTTAGTTAAAACCTGATAGGTATATAGTTCTAAAACCCCCATTTGTTTATCATCTTCTGTTGGAAGATTTAATTTATAGGTTGTTTTTTTTATTTTATTTTTTGTTAGTTCAATTAAATCACTGGTCATCGGATAGGTATGATACACCTCTTCTCCTTCTTCGTAAACTATTCCTAATTGTAAAGCTTTTACTCCAAAAATTTCATTAAAGGGGGAATATAATTGTTTTAATAACGAAGTAGCAAGTTCTTTACTCTCCTTTGAATCTATTAAAACGGTAGAAGTTATATTTTTACAGAGTTCTAGTATGCTTTGTAAGTTCTGGACATATTCACTATTTCTTCTTTGCCCTCTTCGATAGAACCAAACTAAAAATAACAGTGTTAGCAATGCTACGATCAGCGTAACAAAAAGAGTTATATTCAAGTCCTTCTCTTCTTTTTTTAAGGCTTCGTATCTACTCTCTATTTCTTTGTCTTGACGGGTATAATCCAAAATATCAAGATAGACGTTTCTATTAAAATCCGAAGCTGCTTTATTCCCTAAACCTGCATAAGTAAAACTCAACTGTTCTCTGATGCGCGCTATCCATTCCGGTACAGTAAGGATGTGTTTTTTAATCCATACTACTTCCGTATAACCATTTGAGGGTATAGTAGGTCTATAAGTAACCAAAGAATCTAAATCATTAGTCAAATGATGCTTATGATAATAATGTATATGGTGTTGATTAACCTTTTGAAGTGCAACGGACAGAGAATCCAGTGCCGACTGATACTCACTATGAACATTTAAATATTCACTTATAGTTACATAAGATTTCACAACCAGATATAAATCGTTGTAATTTTGGGAAATGGAAAGAGCCTCTTTAGATAAGACTAAAGGGAGTTGTTCGGTAATGGGAAAACCTAACTCATTAAGTGATGAATTTCTCCATCTTAAGAAAAACTCAAAATCGGAAGGACGAATCATCAAATTAGACAATTCCTGAAGAGCACCTCCCATAAAAAAAGGATAACCTTTTTTACGAGCTATATACCAGGTATAAAAAAATTTATCAAAAGTAGAAAGGGTCAACTGATCTGAATAATCTCCATCACTAAGTTGGGTTATTCCTTTAATGTAGTGATAATACAAATCTTGAGCATCATCTTTATAATTCTCTTTTCCTAACGACCAAAAAGCATTAGACTTTATTCCTTTTTCATATTCCTCCAAAACCTGCTTAGCTTCATCTTGTTGCTGCAAATAGAAATGATAAAGAGCAGAAATAAAATGAAACTCACTATAAGCATAATAAAGCCTTAAGCGTTCCCTTTTCTCAACAAAGACAGTATAGTCTTCTTCTATATTCTTCATTCGCTGAAGGGCACTGTTTCTATAATCATAATATTCTTTATTACGACCGGTACGCTGAAAAATCCTCATATGCCCAATGTCAGCAATCAATAATTCAATTTCATTTTGAGTTATAGGGTAAACTTTTTCATGCCATTTTAGGGCTTCTTCAAAGTCCATCTTCATAAAAAAATAAAAACCCAGATGATTGCTTGATTCCGCTTTTCCTAAATTATAATGGTTTACTTTCTGAATGGCCTCCTGAGCATAATAATGCAGGGAGTCTAAGTTTATGTAACGAAAAGCATGAGCCTTATCATTGAGTGTATCCATTTCCTGAACTTCAGATGTAGATGCAATACCCATACAAGAGAAGGGCAATAATACTCCTCCGAAAAGAACTAGGAAGTAAAGAAAAAATCGATTGACCATATTTTATAAAACTCTATGCTACAAACAAATCTAATCATATTTTTTGAGTGCTACTATACAAATAAGTAGACTTTTCACCTTTTAATACCTCATAAAACTAAAAAGGGTAAGACAAATGAATTGAATCAACCCAACCCGCTATGAATTACCATTCCTTTACAATAACCGATAAAGCTATTAATAGAACAACACCCTTAAAAAGATCTGGGAGAGAACGCAGGTCGGTCTGGGATCGAGGTCTTGTCGGTCTGGGAGAGAAGCCCCTTCGGTCTGGGTTATAACGTCGGTCGGTCTGGGTTAAAACAAAAGGTGGTTCCTGGGCTATTAAACAGAGTACTTTATATGAATAAACAGTCTCTAAAAAAGTCACTGAATAAATTGAAACTACATAAAATATAACAGTGTTCTAAACAATAAGTAATAATTTAAAATTGACATAAGTTCTTTATATTTGAATATAGAATGTATACCTTTGTGGCAAAACTAACAGTAGTAATATCTATTATCAAAAATGAGCACCAACACACCTTTTAGCGTTTTTTCAGGGACTAACTCAAGATATTTAGCAGAAAAAATCTGTGAGGATCTTAAATGTCCTTTAGGAAATATGAATGTTAACCATTTTGCAGACGGAGAATTTGCAGTTTCTTATGAAGAATCTATTCGAGGTTCCAATGTTTTTTTAGTTCAATCTACTTTTCCAAACTCAGATAATTTAATGGAATTACTTTTAATGATTGATGCCGCGAAACGAGCATCGGCTAAAAGTATTGTAGCAGTCATTCCTTATTTTGGATGGGCAAGACAAGACAGAAAAGATAAACCACGTGTTTCTATTGGAGCCAAACTGGTAGCTGACTTACTTTCCGTTGCAGGAGTAGACCGTGTAATAACCATGGATTTACACGCCGATCAAATTCAAGGTTTCTTTAATATTCCCGTTGATCATTTATATGCATCATCTGTATTTCTTCCTTACATTGAATCTTTAAATTTAGATGAATTGGTAATTGCTACTCCCGATGTAGGTGGCTCAAAACGAGCAAACACCTATTCTAAATATTTAGATGTTCCATTAGTACTTTGTAATAAGAAAAGGCTGAAAGCCAATGAAGTGGCTGAAATGCAAATCATAGGTGATGTAAAAGGAAAAAATGTCATTTTAGTAGATGATATTGTAGACACCGGAGGTACAATAACTAAAGCAGCAAACATCATGATGGAAGAAGGTGCCATATCTGTACGAGCAATAGCCAGCCATTGTGTTATGTCTGATCCGGCCTCAGAAAAAGTAGGAAAATCTGCTTTAACGGAAATCGTATTTACAAATAGTATTCCTTATTTCAAGAACTGCCAAAAAGTAAAACAACTTAGTATAGCAGCTTTATTTGCCGAAACCATTAGACGAGTTTTAACGAATGAGTCTATAAGTAATCAATATATAGTTTAAAAAACGGACTAATCCTTAATGACCGTCACAGGTTATTAATAAGATAAACAGACTTTTTAAAAAACAGTAGTAAGATTTCTCTTACTACTGTTTTTTTTATCCCCTAACCCAGTTACCCTTATAAGTAATAACGATTAAGGAGAGCCTATATTACATCCTTTCATAATGGACTTGCATTACTTGGCTATTTATTATTATGTATGACACATAAAGAGAGAAGAGCCGATCTTATTTTCAGATCGGCTCTTCTCTTTACTCATAAACAACTCATTTAGACTTTTTATAATTCGATAGTCCGGTTTCCAGGAACTGAACATAATCTGGTATCGATTCATTAAATGCATAAGATTTATTTAATGGCATCCCCTTATTATCAACCAATACGTAAAAAGGTTGGGCATTAGCACCAAATTTACTCCTTTGCAAATAACTCCATTTATCACCATAGGTGCGTAAAGTACGCTCAGAACCATTTTCAATTACCTTAATAGGTTCTTCCAGACGAGTCTTATTATCTACATATAGCGTTATTAAAACATACTCGTTATTAATTAGGTTACTGACCTCAGTATCAGTCCAAACGGAAAGCTCAATCTTCCTGCAATTCACACAACCATAACCAGTGAAATCCAATAGTACCGGTTTCCCCTCTTTGCGAGCATACTCCATACCTAAATCGTAGTCATCAAACTTAGCGATTACCTCTTTATTATACAGATTAAAGTCTTGTGTATACATCGGTGGAGCAAATGCACTAATGGCTTTCAGAGGAGCTCCCCATAATCCGGGTACCATGTACACGGCAAAAGCAAGAGAAATCATAGCCAGGAAGAAACGAGAAACCCCTACTTTATTATCATCATCATCGTACTTGAATTTGATTTTACCCAATAAATAAAATCCTAATAAAGCAAAGATAATGATCCACAAGGCAATGAATGTTTCTCTATCTAAAATACGCCAGCCATAGGCTAAATCGGCTACAGATAAAAACTTCAGGGCAAAAGCCACTTCTATGAAACCTAAAGTCACTTTAATTACATTCATCCAACCTCCCGACTTAGGCATAGATCTTAACCAAGAAGGGAATAAAGCAAACAGCGTAAAAGGTAATGCTAAGGCAATGGCAAATCCGAACATCCCAATTGCCGGAGCTAATAGGCTACCGGTGGTTGAAACCTCTACCAACAAGAAACCGATAATGGGACCTGTACATGAAAACGAGACCAATGTCAATGTAAATGCCATTAAGAAGATGCTAAGAAGTCCACTTGTAGAGTCAGCTTTGCTATCTACTGCGTTGCTCCATTTTGATGGAAGAGAAATATCAAAAGCACCAAAGAAGGAAGCAGCAAAGAAAATCAATAATGCAAAGAAAAACAGATTAAAGACAGCATTTGTAGACATCGCATTTAAAGCACTCGCACCAAAGATAAGAGTTATGGCAAGTCCTAATGACAGATAAATCACAATAATGGAAATACCATAGATAATGGCGTCCCGAATACCTTTCTTTTTATTTTCTCCTCTTTTCAGAAAGAAGCTAACCGTCATAGGGATAATTGGCCACACACAAGGAGTCAATAAAGCGATGAGACCTCCTAAAAATCCGGCAATAAAGATATATAACCAAGACCGGTCTTGTTCACCGGTAGTTTCTCCAAACTCTTGCAATTCTTTAATAACAGGAGTCCAATAGGAAGAGCTTAACTCTTCAGCAGTTGAAGCAGATTGAAGTAAACCATTCTCTGTTCCCTTATTCTTCCCCACTTCATCCGAAGTTATCGGTGCACCTCCATTATTCTCTTCTACAGATGTTACTTGTGGATCTCCTTCTATATAACTAAACTCAATCTTAGTGGGGGGTAAACAAGTTTCATCATCACAAGCAGCATATTCAAAATACCCTTCAATCAAATAATCACTATTTTCGACTTTCAGCTTTTGAATAAATTGAACGTTATTTTCAAAATAACGCACATCCATAGAAAACACCTTATCGTAAATAGCTATTTCTTTTCCTTGGCTTTTTAACTCTCCAACGGTTGTTATTCCTATATTCTTTTCTATTGTTAACGAAGCGGAAATTGGTCCACCATCACCCAAATTAGTTGAGTAAACGTGCCAACCATCGGCTATATTAACATCAAATTGTAATTCATATTCTGTATCGGATATCTTTTTTAGGTTCTTATTTACTTTTACCGGCTCAAGGATTTGAGCTTGTAAATACGAAAAAATAAAAAGCCCGATCAAAACAATAGACCACTTCTTCATATTTATTTCATTTATATTCGTAACACAAATTAATTTTAATTTATATAGTATAATCTACACAGGCTCTATTTTCTTTTACATCAGCCAAAATCTGTCCGGCTTTTACATGTTCAGGGTGAATAGCATACTTCTTTACATCATCTAATGAATCAAATTCGCTATATAATGCAATATCCCATTGTTCTTCAGGGTTACTATTTAGTCCTACCTCAATAGCCCGTATAAAAGGAATAACAGCAGGTAAAGCCTCAATGGCTTCCTTGAATTGATTCATTATTTGATTTTTTTGAGACTGTGAAATACTATTTTTTAGCTTAAAAAGTACAATATGCTTAACCATAATAAATTGATGTTATAATTTTTTGTTTTATCTTTGTTTATTATATGTAAATCTTTCATCTAGTAACACAAAAATACTC
>FZPS01000042.1_pt403 | contig 12631 bp, 10 predicted proteins | sample 1817821 | NCBI WGS metagenome assembly FZPS01 (sample SAMEA104158645, study PRJEB21678) | metagenome | place: Germany | collected 2015-04-21 | reverse complement strand
ATTAAGCCCCTTTTTTTTACCACCCTAAAAAACTTTTATCGGACAGCAATGATTTTTTTAATACTTTTAATAGTTTTATACAAATTTTTTAGGTAGTATCCCAAAAAGTGTGTAAATTTTTGTGTTGTGCTGTACAAATTACTTAAATATGAAAAATTAAGCTATTATTCCACTAACGTATAATTCACTATGTTTTTATACTGATAATAGCGTTGTAATATTTTATCAACATAACGGACAGTGTGTTCAGCTTGAGAATATCTGCCGCATTTTAGTTCATGATGAAAAGGGGAGTTCTTTTTAGCAAGCAGTTTCAGTGCAACTGCCACATTGTTATCCCATTTATTTTCGTTCAAACCGTATAGTCGGGCAAGTTTTCTTGCATCTTCTATTCGACAATTGCCGGCATTGTAAGCTGCCAACACAAACTTCATTAATTCGTCTTTGTCTTTTACGCCTAAATTAATGTATTTATCTTGTAAAATTTTCAGGTATCTGCATCCGGCTTCTATTTGATTTTCGGGAGAGTCGTCAATCGTAATGCCTAAATAATCAGCCGTATTCGGCATAAATTGCATTATTCCCCATGTGTTTTTGCTTTTACTATCTGCTTGAAATTTCGATTCTTGATAAATTAAAGATGCAACAAGTAACCAATCTAATTGATATTTAGTGGCATATTTTTGAATAATTTTATCGTAGGAAGATATGTCGTTAAGTGGAAAAAGATTTTTTTGGTATTTAAGCAGTGTGCGAATGGAAGAGGAAGGGGAATAGTGTTTTTTCAATAAGAATTGATAGGATTGGCTTGTCGTAAAATCCGCTAACCATTGATTGACAGCGAACAATAAGCTGTCGTTATGCTTTCTTATCACCCAGTGCAAAGCCTGATTTTCTAATACGGTATGGTCGTATTCAAGGTGTTGAAAGAAGATAGTGTTGGCATTGATGTTTTTATAATAAGCAAGTGTTCTGTCTATATTTCCTTTATTTACTTCATTCACAATTTGTTTAGAGAATAATGGCGATACTTCAAAAGTAAAAGAATAATTTTGTGGGATATCCGTGCTTTGTATATAACCCAATGAGGCGGGTATTACGATGGGCTGCTTGGCTTGCTTTGCTTTTAAAGTCGAATGCTTTAAAACTTTCTTTTTATGTTGCACTAAAACGATAGAAGAATAGGAGTGAGGCAGGGTGTAATCGAACAATATTTGAGAGTGAAAAGTGGGAACTGCATCTACGGCTAAAATGTCTACTTCATTGTTTAATAAAGCCTTATAATATTCTTTATGATTATGATAAACTTTGTATTCTATTTCTATATCCAAATGTTTTGCCATTTTATTTATCATTTCGTAATGAAAGCCGTATATTTCGCCTTGTAATACAAAATAGTCGGTATAATTATGTAAAATGCCTACTTTAAGAATGTTTTCTTTTTTGATTTCTTCCCAAGTGCGAACAGTTTGATAGTGTTTTGCTTTGTATTGATTGATAATAATGGACAATGCTACAACAATAAGGAAAATAGATAACGTTAGAATTCTAATCAATCTATGTTGCTTTCTACGCTTTAAAAGAGAAAGACGATTAATCATTTTTGATAATTTTTTTTGTAATTACCAATTGGTTTTCTAAGGTTATTTTAATGAAATACATAGAATTGTGTAATCCGGAAATATCCATATCGGTATGTTTTCCCCTTGCCAATGTTTTTATTATAACTTTTCCGGTTATGTCAACAATTTCTATTTGTTTCATATTGAATGTTGCTGTCGTTACGGTGATAGCCTTAGCTGCCGGATTGGGATAAATATTTACGTTTTCGCTTTCTTTTATTTTGTTAAATACTTGTATTCCAATAGTTGTATCGGGAGGTGTGATGCCTTTGTAAAAACTCAATCCACCTGCAAAATTCCCTACGATTAAATCCGGGTATTTTTCGTTGGTCAGAAAACCGCAGGCAACAGCCGTTCTATAGCCTTCTCGGATAGGGTAACGCATATTTTCAAACACATAGAACATACTGTCTTTTAGATTAAAGCCGGCATTTAAATTGTTGTCTATATGGTCGTAATAATACACATATCCGTTTTCGGCACCCACCCACAGTCTTGTTTCACCTTGGGAAGTACGAATGAAGCAAGGCACCGAATAGCCAAAATAGGATTCATCGTAATCTCTTACATCTACATCGCCCAAATTGTCTGTGATTTTTGTGAATACAGCTTGATTTTTAGTGCCTGTATTTTTGTAATAACATAGCTGTCCTTTTTTGTTTCCTATAATTAAATCTACTAAACTGTCTTTGTCTAAATCGAAAAGTTGAGGAGCTGCAAAATCGCCAATATCAATGTTTTGATAGTTGGTAACAGCTTCTTCGAAGATTAAAGTATCGTCGGTGGAAATGTTTTTTAAATAAAGCAAAGTTCCATCGTTGAGACCTACTATCATATCTGCTTTTCCATCGTTGTTGATGTCGGAAAAGGTAGGCAGCAAAGAAGTATATTTATAGTAACGCAAGTTGCAAAAATCGTCGGTGATAAGTTGAAAAACAGGCTGATTAACCGTTCCCGTATTTTTATAGTAAGCAATAGAGGCAGTATAGTAGCATTTTAGTATTCCATTGATAAAAGTTGCCGTATCGAAATAGCCGTAGTTGCCTATAAATAAATCCAATAAACCGTCGTTGTCAATGTCGTACAAAACGGGATAGGCACCTGCACCGACATCTATCATTTGGTCTTGAAACAAAGATTTTGTTTGCAAACGAAATTGAGGTTTTTCGTTGGTTCCGAAGTTTTTATACCACCAAACGCTGTTAAAGTTTTCCGATTTAAGGTAAGCCAAATCCAAGGGGGAAACCACTAAATCTTTTAGTCCGTCATTGTCAATATCAATAAAAATAGGGCAGGGCATAGAATAAATATCAATGGGGACATCGTAAGAAGGGAAGTGCATATCCACTTCGGTTATGTGTGCCGAATCTTTTGTTCCGCCATTGCTAAGTAAAACAAGATTGGAATAGTCCATATCGCCTAACAGCAAATCGTAAAGTCCTGAACCGTTTTCATCTAAGAGCAGCATAGTAGAGCCTGTATGACGATGCGTTTTCGTTGATTGGTCGTTATCGCAGTAGTCGTTTAAATAAATCGTATTGCCTTCTTCGCTTTCGGAAAAATAGCCCCAACAGCGTTCCGATAAATGGAAATCCAAAGAATCGCGATGACCGTATTTTTCTACCGATTGATTTTTATGATAATCAATATATTTGCCTAATGCCCAGAAAGCTAAAACATCTACGTCGCCATCGCCGTCTATGTCTTTAATGACGATATAATCACCTTCCGTGCAAAATAGATTGATATAGCTGTTGTAATATTTAGAGGTAATTTGTTCCGTGAAAAGTTCAAATTGTAAAACGGTATCGCTCACATTTTTATATACTTTTAAGCCTGCATTTTCGTAGGTGAAAATATCTTCTTTCCCGTCGCCGTCAAAGTCAATCAGTTGTAGAAAGCCGTTGATATCTTCCGGAAAAAGATGAACATAAGAAGGGTCGTAAACATAATTGATTTCGCCCTCTTTGTCGGCTTTGTTGATAAAAGGTAAAATGCGTCTTCCATGTACATCAAATGCTACAATGTCTTTAATGCCGTCTAAATCAATGTCAATGCTTGCCATTTGAATGTTATTCATACCGCCGGACCAAGGATAAAGCAAAAACGAATCTTTGTTGTGAACAACGGGAACACCAACGTATTTTACAAATCCATAATCGTGGGTGCTTTGTGAAAAGGAATTCACACTTATTAGCAGTAAGACCAATAATAAAGTGCTTCTTTTTTTATAGCATAATCGTAGTTGAATCATTATTTTAAGGTAGTTTTATTTTTTGATTAAGACTCAAAATGTCGTTTTCTTTTATACGATTGATTTCGCATAGTTTATTAACAGTGGTACTGTATTTTTTTGCGATTTTATAGAGAGTATCGCCTTGTTTTACAATGTGATATTTGGGTTTATAAGTAGTAGGGGGCGGGGTGTTTTCTTTTTGAGGAACGATGGGTTTACTTTTAACAATACTAATGCTGTCGTCGGTAGTGTCGTTTATGTTTAAAGTATCGTTTAAAATATCGCTGCTGACAGGAATTTCGTCCACCTGATTTTTATTGTTATCGTAGTCTTCTTTAGCATAAAATTTTCCATTAACAACGATTAATGTATCGGTAGTTAATTGATAAGTGTCAAAATCAATAATCGTTTTAGGGTTAAAGCATTCGTATAAGAAACGTGTTTCAAAGTGCAGATGTTCAGTGCTTGCTCTTCCTGTACGACCTGCTTTTCCTATTAGTTCGCCTGCTTTTACTTCTTGATTGGGAAGTACGCTAACACGTGATAAATGGGCGTAAACGGTTTCCAATCCATTATCGTGTCTGATAACAACTATTCCGCCATAGCCGTAATAAGCCATGCGTGCCATGCGTACTACGCCATTCCATGCTGCTACTATAGGGTCGCCATGGTTTTGTTTGATGTCCATTCCCGTGTGCATTCTTCCACTGCGAAGACCGTAAGAAGAACAGACTTTGCCATCGCATGGAAACACAAAACTGCCTGTTTTATCGTTATTTAACGGTAAAATATACGTAGTGTCTTTTCGAAAAATATATGCCGAACGTGTGTGTTCGTTCCGCCACTCGTCGGTGTAGAAGTGAGCAGCAGGCAAATATTCGATAGAAAGAATAGTGTTTTTTATAACGGAAATACTATCCATACATTGTTTCTCGGTAGTTAATGTCGTATCTGTTTTTATTTCTACTTGAGCAAAAATACCGGTACTGAAAGCAAGTAAAGTAATAAGTATAATTGATTTATGTTGCATTACGAATTATTATGTTAACGATTGGAATACATTTCTTCATAATATTTTTGGTAATTTCCTGAAGTTACGTTCTTTAACCAATCTTCATTATCGAGATACCATTTAACGGTGGTGCGAAAACCTTCATCGAATTGTACGCTTGGCTGCCAACCGAGTTCGTTTTTGATTTTACTTGCGTCAATAGCATATCGTAAATCGTGTCCTTTGCGGTCGCTGACAAAAGTAATCAGTTGAGTAGAAGTTCCTTTTGGACGTTGTAACAATTCGTCGGTTATGGCTATAAGCTGGTGTATTAAGTCGATGTTTTTCCATTCGTTATTGCCGCCAATATTATAGGTTTCGCCTTTTCGCCCTTGATGATAAATTAAATCAATTGCTTTTACATGGTCTTCTACGTACAACCAATCCCTTACATTGATACCTTTTCCATATACCGGCAAAGGACGATTGTGTAATATGTTGTTGATAAAAAGAGGAATTAGCTTTTCAGGAAATTGATAGGGACCATAATTGTTCGAGCAATTTGATATAACAATATTCAAACCGTAGGTGTCGTGATAGGCTCTGACAAGGTGGTCGGAACTTGCTTTTGAAGCCGAATAAGGACTGTGAGGGTCGTAGGGCGTAGTTTCGACAAATGCACCTGTTTCACCCAGAGAACCATAGACTTCGTCGGTTGAAACATGGTAAAATCTTTTGTTTCCCATGTCCTCTTTCCATGTGTTGCGTGCCGCATTTAATAAGTTGACGGTGCCTACAATGTTGGTGTAAATAAATTCTAAAGGCGAATGTATCGACCTATCCACATGCGATTCGGCAGCCAAATGGATAAGCCCATCAAAATTATGTTCGGCAAACAGCTCGTTTATAAAATTTTCATCAACGATATCACCTTTTATAAAAGTGTAATTACTTTCTTTTTCAATATCTTTTAAGTTTTCAAGATTGCCGGCATAAGTTAATTTATCTAAATTATAGATATGATAATTAGGATATTTTCTGACCATTAAATGAACTAAATGTGAACCTATAAAACCGGCTCCGCCTGTTATTAATATTTTTTTCATCTTTCTTTTTTTTTCAAACATAAAATATTTTGCAAAGATACAAAATAAAAAAACAGAATTTAAAATTCATGATACTTTATTTTATATTTTTGCATTATCAAAATAAATGTTTATAATGAACGAAAAAATCATTATTTTTTCAGCACCTTCGGGTTCGGGCAAAACGACCATATTGAAAGAATTAATCAATATGGATTTGCATTTGGCATTTTCTATCTCTGCAACAAGTAGAAAACAGCGTAAAGATGAGGTGGAAGGTAAAGATTATTATTTTTACAGTCCTGCTCAATTCAAAAAAGGTATTGAAGATAATTTATTCTTAGAATGGGAAGAAGTTTATGAAAATCAATATTATGGGACTTTATATTCGGAGATAGACCGCTTGTTTGCATTGAAAAAAAACATAGTATTCGATGTGGATGTTTTAGGCGGTTTAAACCTCAAACGAAATTTTAAAGAAAAAGCTTTGGCAGTGTTTATCAAACCGCCTTCGATAGAAGAACTAAGAAATCGTTTACTAAAAAGAGGCACCGAAACCGAAGAATCCTTACGCAAACGTTTAGAAAAAGCAAACTATGAATTAAGTTTTATTAATCATTTCGACCAAGTAATTGTTAATGACGATTTAGAACAGTCAATAAAACAATCTTATCAAATAATTTCGACATTTATAAAAAAATAAAAAACATTAAAATATAAAAAATATGAAGGACACACCAATACCGTACGACATTGTACAAAAAGTAGTTAAAAAAAGTAATTTACCAAGCATTGGAAAAGCTTCTATACGCGAAGTTAAGCGATTAATAAATGAAATTGAAGAAGCATCGGGTAAGAAATTTATACGCATGGAGATGGGTATACCGGGTTTACCTTCCGTACAAATAGGTTTAGATGCTCAAAAAGAGGCTTTAGATAATGGAGTATCAGCAATATATCCTGATATAGACGGAATTCCATCTCTGAAGTATGAGATGGCACGTTTCTGTAAAAATTTTATGGATATTGATGTTCAGCCTGCTTCTTGTATTCCTACTGTCGGTTCGATGCAAGCCGGCTTTGCCACTTTCTTAACATTTCAACATTTGCACAAAGAGAGAGATACGACTTTGTTTATTGACCCGGGATTTCCCGTTCAAAAACAACAACATCGTATTTTGGGAGCAAAATTCGAAACTTTTGATGTTTATGATTTTAGAGGAGAAAAATTAAAAGATAAATTGGAAAGCTATTTGAGCAAAGGCAACATTCATTCTATTATTTATTCCAATCCTAACAATCCGTCGTGGATTTGTTTTACTGAGAAAGAATTAAAAATCATCGGAGACTTAGCCAATAAATACGATGTGATTGTAATAGAAGACCTTGCTTATTTTGGTATGGATTTCCGCAAAGACATATCTACACCCGGCAAACCACCTTATCAGGTAACGGCGGCAAAATACACCGATAATTATGTACTTTTTATTTCAAGTTCTAAAGCATTCAGTTATGCGGGCGAACGCTTGGGCGTGATGGTCATTTCCGAAAAACTTTTCAAAGGACAATATCCCAACTTAAAACAGTATTTCGGTACGGATAATTTAGGACATGCTATGGTTTACGGAGCTGTTTATGCTTTGAGTTCAGGGACTTCTCATTCGGCACAATATGCAATGGCAGCCATACTGAAAGCTTGTAACGATGGAGATTATAATTTAGTCGAAGGCATGGTCGAATACAGAGATAAAGCCAATGCGATGAAAAAAATGTTTACCGATAACGGTTTTAAAATCGTGTACGACAAAGACGAAGACCAACCTCTGTCCGACGGATTTTATTTTACAATAAGCTATCCCGGATTTAGTGGCGAAGAGCTACTTGCCGAATTATTGTATTATGGTATCAGTGCTATTTCGCTTGCCATTACAGGCAGTCAGCGATTAGAAGGATTGAGAGCTTGCGTATCGTTGATTCAAAAAGAAGAATTTCCCGAGTTGGAAAGACGATTGAAAATCTTTGCCGAAAATCACCCTTTACAATAAAAAATGTGAAAATAAAGACCAGATATAAAAAGACTAAAAATCTGAATCCCAAATTTATATCAGCAATTAATGCCGTTGGAATTGCTGTGATTTTAACGCTGGTTTTTTATATAGGTAACGCATTACAACTATCGTTATTAACGGTAGTTGTAATCGCTATCTTATCAACATTAATTATTTCATTCTTAACGACTTATTATTGGATTGATACTTTTATTTATCATAAAATAAAATTGATTTATAAAATTATTTTGGATTATAAAATGTCGAAAGACACCAAAAAAGAGTGGAGAAAAAAATACAGGTCTATTGAAATGGCAGAGCAAGAAGCGATATCCTACGTAACGAAAAAAGACATAGAAATGAAGCATTTGCGTGAAATGGAAGCGTTTAGAAAAGATTTTTTGGGAAGTGTTTCTCACGAACTGAAAACACCTCTCACTTCCATTCAAGGATATGTGTTAACACTCTTAGACGGTGGATTATATGACGAAAAAATAAACTATCAGTATTTATACAAAGCATCGAAAAATATTGATAGAATTATTGCAATAGTGAACGATTTGGACACCATTACAAAGTTAGAATACAAAGATTTCAAATTAAATATAGAGAAAATAGATTTAAAAAAACTCTTACAAGATAGTTTAGATATGCTCGAAATGCTATCGAAACAGCATAATGTTCGCTATGAAGTCAATGCCAATGTTGAACGTTCTTACATGGTTTATGCCGATAGAGAATCCATACAAAATGTATTTTTAAACTTGATAACCAATGCTATAAAATACAACGACAAAGAGGAAAAAAAGATAAAAATAACTTTCTTCGATATGGACCAAAACTATTTGATAGAGATAACGGACAATGGAATAGGAATAGAAAGCCGACATCTTCCACGTTTGTTTGAGCGTTTTTACCGTATCTCGAAAGACAGGTCACGCGAAATGGGCGGTTCCGGCTTAGGCTTAGCCATCGTCAAACACATTATAGAAGCACACAAGCAGAGCATCTATGTAAGAAGCACGCCGGGTGTAGGTTCTACCTTTAGTTTTACTTTGAAAAAAAGTAATTAAAACGAAGTTTATAGTTTACAAACAAGTAGTTTTTCAATAATGTTTACATTTTTCTTACTTTTTCTTTCTCTCACAATAAAGCCTATAAGATTGCGTTTGCAACATTACTTAACTGAATAATATAAATATAGACAATGAGAAAGTTATTGATTGTATTGATTTTGTTTAAAGCTATTACAGGATTGGCACAAAATAAAGCCGACGACATTATAGGATATTATTATACCGTTGACCCTTATACGGATGAAAAATCGCAGTGCTATATTTATAAAGCAAAAGACGGAACTTATGAAGCCGTAGTATGTTGGGTAGATAATATAGAAAAGAAGTATGCTTTAAACTATGTTTTCTTGCGTGATTTGCGCTTTGATGCCAAAAGTAACGAATGGGTAGGAGGTAAAATTTCATATCCTGGTACTGCGGCTACTTACCGAACCTATATGAAATTTGTAAAACATAACGAATTAAAAGTTAGAGCTTATCTTGGTCTTTCGCTGTTTGGAAAAACTATGCACTGGCAAAAAGAAGAAAAACAACGCATACAAAAATAATTTTTTTAATTTTTGTATTTACGGCATTTTCTGGCATAAAAATTGCTGTAAGCAAAAAACTAAAAAAGTTTATTTAGTTTTCTAATTATCAAATGTCGGAAAATAAAAACAATATTATTCAAAGGGTTTTACCCATTTTTTTAGAGCGAGGACTTAAAATAAGCATGGACGAAATCGCCCAATCTTTGAGTATTTCCAAGCGTACTATTTACGAGAATTTTGAAAACAAAAAAGATTTAATAGTTCAATGTCTTGACTATATGATGGAAGATGGCGATATTAAAGCTAAATTATACATGCGAGAAAATTGCAATCCTATCGAAGAATTATTCCCCATTTTACACGAAAAAGTGAGAAAAATTTATACTTCTCATTTTCGTTTGATTGAGGAATTGAAAAGAGATTATCCCGTATTTTACGAAGAATATCTTGATAAACATAGAGAAAAGTATTTTAGTCAAATAAAAGGTGTCATAGAGAGAGGAAAAGCACAAGGATTGTTTCTCGAAGAAGCAAATGCTGATATTATTAGTTTCTTCTTTCCTAAAATCACATCACTTATTACAAATGAAAGTCATGGAATTAGTGAAAATTATACCATGAAAGAAATATTCAGTAGCATTATGGTGCCTTTTATGCGGGGTATGTTAACGCAAGAAGGAATCCTTATATTTAATCAACTTATCGAACGTTGTATAGCATTTAAAGAAAAACAGCATGAATAGTCGTCAAATAATGAAATGTATATTTAAGAGTCAAAGAGTTAGTATGTTAGCAATGATTGTATGCTTGCAGTCTTTTTTAGGATTTGCTCAACAATCATCAACAGATAGCATTGTTGTCGATTTAAACAAAGCCATAGAAATAGCGTTAAACGAAAGTCCTACCGTCAGAATTGCCAATCGTGATATCCAAACCAAGAAGTACACCAAAGCAGAACAAATAACCGCTTTAGTTCCCAATGCTGCTTTGTCGGCAAGTTATAACCGTACGTTGAAAAAGCAAGTAATGACCATGGATTTTATGGGAAAAGCTATGGAAATAGAAGTAGGAACGGATAATAATTACAACGCAGGATTAGTTTTTTCTATGCCTATAATCAATTCAGCATTATGGAATAGCATTCAGTTATCTCAACTTTCGATTGAAGCTGCTTTTGAATCGGCACGAGCTTCGAAATTATCTTTGGTAGCCGAAGTGAAAAAAGCCTATTATGGTATGCTGTTGGCAAAAGAAATGTATAATGTCTTATTGAAAAATTATGACAATGTAGCGTTGACCTATGAAACCGTATTGAATAAGTACAAGGTGGGAATGGCATCGGAATTTGAAAAACTAAGAGCCGAAGTGCAATTGAAAAATCAAAAACCTCAATTGTTGTCGGCAAAAAGCAATATGGAATTGGCTACTATGATGCTCAAAGTAATGATAGGTTTAGAAGTCAATGAAGCGGTTAAATTTACAGGAGAACTATCTGATTATGAAAATGCTATTGCTGTGGATAAATTGCTTGCTGCCGATTCAATCGACTTGTCGAACAACTCGCAACTATTGCAAATAGCTTTAAGTGAAAAACAATTGAAAAAGAGCAAAGACATTATTATTTCTTCCGCTTGTCCTTCTTTAAATTTGAGTGGAAACTACCAATATATGACAATGAATAACGATTTTAAATTTGCCGATTATAAGTGGCATCCTTATTCAATGATTGGTTTGACCCTAACGGTGCCTATTATATCGTGGGCAGGAACTGCTTATAAAATCAAAACGAGCAATTTAGCGATTGAAAACATCAAAGACCAGCGTTTAGCTTTAGAGCGTAATTTGAAAATCAGTCTTAACAATGCCGGTATAAACATCGCCAATGCAATGGAGCAGCTCGCTTCCAATAAAGAAACGATGTTGCAAGCCGAAACTACCTACAATATCAGCCTAAAACAATACGAAATAGGTATGGGAACATGGTTGGATTTACAATCGGCAGAAATGGCATTGGTAAGTGCTAAATTAGCATATAATCAATCAATATATAGTTATTTAACGGCTTATGCCGAATTAGATAAAATAATAGGAAAAGAATATAAATAAGAACATTTTAAAATACATTGTATGAAAAGAGCAGTCGGTTTATTAACAGTAGCTATCCTTATAGGAGTGTTGTTGAATGCGTGTAATTCTAATAAAAATGCTGATAATCAAGAAGAAGATAAAAAAGTAAAAATTAAAGTAGAACAAGTATTTCAAAAAGAGATAGATATGTTGTACGATTATACGGCTATCGTTCAAGCCGAAGCGGTCAATAACATTGCACCGACGATACCGGGAAGAATTGATAAAATTTATGTAGAAGTCGGAAGTCGTGTAAGTAAAGGTCAGCTGTTGGTACAAATGGATGCCAATTCACTTACGCAAGCCAAATCGAAGTTGGATAATTTAGAAACTACTTTTAAACGCATTAATGAGTTGTATAAAGTAGGGGGTGTTTCCAAATCCGATTGGGAAGCTCAACAAACTGCTTTGGATGTTGCTCGAACAGCTTATCAAAACTTAAAAGATAACACACAGCTAATTAGTCCTATATCGGGAGTGGTAAGTTTACGCAACTATGATAGCGGAGATTTGTATGCGGGCAATCCTATTTTACAAGTACAACAAATAAGACCGGTAAAATTACGCATCAATGTTTCCGAAATGCAATATACTAAAATCAAGGAAGGAATGGAAGCAAAAGTAAAAATAGAAGTTTATGATAACGAAGAATTTACAGGAAAAGTAAGCCTTGTTTATCCCACGATTGACCCTCGTAGTCATACTTTTCCTGTAGAAATTACCATTCCGAATACGGACGAGAAAATACGACCGGGCATGTATGCAAAAGTATCTATCAATATGGGAAAAAACAATCATGTGTTAGTACCCGATGTGTCGATTGTAAAACAACAAGGTTCGGGCGATCGTTATGTGTATGTATACAAAGACGGGAAAGTATCTTACAATAAAGTAGTCTTAGGCAGGCGAATAGAGG
>FZPS01000114.1_pt497 | contig 12637 bp, 17 predicted proteins | sample 1817821 | NCBI WGS metagenome assembly FZPS01 (sample SAMEA104158645, study PRJEB21678) | metagenome | place: Germany | collected 2015-04-21 | reverse complement strand
ATTTAGGATGTAACGATTCGTGACGCCATCAAAAAAAAAAGAAGTCACCCAAACGGATAACTTCTTATTATTTAAATATTAAAACTTACTATGCCTGTCTGTACCAAATATATACAGCCTTATAAGGCGGCATATTATTATGAGGAAGATCAGCTCCAGCATAATCTACAACTCCGGAATTTTTAAATTTTGTATTACCAACGATCTTACTATTTATACTGTTAACATTATAAGTGCCTTCGTTAGGTGAACCGAACAGTTTATGGTTATGTCTTGGCATTTCATCAACAGTTAATCGGTGTTGTGATTCACCACCTACTGAATTAATAGGATATTCTTCCGACTCACCAAGTAAGAATTGACCTTTAATTCTAACCCAATTATTGCCTCCATAGAAACCCTGTACTTTTTCTAAGGTATCAAGAGTAGTTGAATGGATAATCATTCCAACATAACTTCTTTCAGGAGCATTGCTTGTGAATAGTGTTAATATGCTACCATTCAAATAACATAACACTGCCTGGTTAGTTCTATAAGCATTATTATCAGGTGAAGACCCGTCTGAATATCTAACATTCACAGATGTGCCATCAACATATGTAGCATGTGAAGCGACATAATCAGAAGATGCAATGAAAGTGAACATATTAGTATTAGAATCAGATCTAGTTATAGTATTAATATTATCAGATAATGAATGATTGGCTGTGCCAACCGTAGCATTCTTGGTTGTTCTTAGCAAAGAATCAACCATGGTGAATGCATCATTATTAAAAGTTAATGGGTTGAATGTATCAGTACCCTCTGGGAGTGTGATACCAAAATTATTTGTTGTTGTACTCATTTAAAACCTCCTATGATTCAAAGAATGTTGACGCATTAGCAATTACATATTCATATGATTGCATTTTATCTGCGTAATGTGAATAAGTGTTCCCTCCAGATACTTTATTATAAGTAGTGGCATTTTCAAGGTGAAATCTAGCAAGGTAATCAAGCATACTTTGAACTGTTACTAGATTTCCTGTGAAGAAATTTCTAACTTTCACTTCAATAACTTGTGAAGCAATATACTCTTTCATATCCTCCCATTGCTCATTAATCTTCTGGGTAAGATGTGTATCATTAACAGCACAGGTAGATGCTAGAGTGTCAATTCTACTTCCTAGTGTGTTAGACAATAAGCTTATTTCAGTATCGAGCCTACTTGATAGCTTGGTAATGTCAGCTCTTATTATATTAAGCTGCTCGTCATATACCACAATCTCATCATCTGTATAAGCTTTTGCTTCATCAAGAAGATTATCAAAACTCGAATAACGTTCATTCAAGTCTTCTATAACAGTTTCAATTTCGGATACCTTTTCAAGTAACCAGTCAAGGTTCAGTTCGTGAAAGTCAGTATAGGGATATTTGTGTTCAAACATTTAAGTCACCTCCTATAATTAGTATACCATTAAACAAAATTCTTGCAAGAATAAGTCAGTAATACTTTCATAAATGTTCCAAGTTGCAATATCAAGTTCTTCTTTAAGCATTTGTTGTGAAGTGGTAACACCGATATTTCCGTGTGCCCTTCCCCTTTTATTAGTTTCTGAACTCTGCTTACTTTCGCTTGTAGAATTACCGGAGCTATTAACTAAAGCATTGGATTCGTTAGAAACCCTGTCTACTGGACTGTAGCTGTCAGAATTGTAGGCAGATTTATCAGTTGAAGCAGTGTCAGTATTATGATTTGTTGTGTTTGTGGTATCTGCAGATAAAACCTTACCTGTATCTGTAGATTGGTCAGTCCATTCTTCTATCCTGTCATAATTTTCAAGCGGATCATACTCAATATTAAGGGCAGTTATCCATTTACTAAACGTTCTATAGTGTTTTTTGGACCAGTGCTCAATAGCTAGTTTAAGGAAGTCAGCGTCTGGATATAAGCACTCAAAATCCGCTGATTTAAGAATAATGTTATTCTTAAGAGTATCAATATCTATCCCTTCAGGAACACTAAAATCAAATAGCGTATCATTTCTAAAGTTCAAATATTTCTCAATTCCAAGAATTGAAAGCTTTGCACTACTCATCTACAATCACCTCCAGCTGCTCACTTTGTTCATCAACCTGGTATCTAAGTCTTGCTGACATACTAGTGCCATACTTAGAATTAATAAGGTCAAAACAGCTATTTAACGTTTCTATCCACACAGTAGAACGTGCGGATGAATCAATTTCTCTTGACTTAGCTTCTGATTGAACCATACGCTCTTTCTTTTCATACGGAATGGTAGGAATACCTATTTCAGTATCAAAATTGTTGATTAGAGTTTGAAAATCCTTAAGTAAATCTGTGGTAATATAACTACTCGCCAAGTGCTCTCTGTCCCAGAATTGAAAGGGTGAATCTTTATCAGTCTTATCATTTAACAATACTCTGTCAACTATAATAGCAGGTTCACCACTATTAACCTTATCAACAACTTTCTTCAAAGCTTCGGCTGCGGCTTTATTTCTACCAAATATAATCAGCGGAATTTTATTATTGATGATTGACATATTAACGGCCATATCAAGCTCACTTAACTTTTCAGCATAATAACATACTATGTCATGTATCCCGATATAGTCAGGTGTAAGCTTAAGAATTTCACAATCCTTATGAATCTCAAGCTCAAGAGTGCTATTTAAAGCAGGATTTGATACCAATGCCCTAACTGGTTGATAATACCAATCAATACCTGACAGTGTGCAAGGCTGGAAAGTAAATCCGTAATCAATGGAATCAAATATCGACATGTAGCCATATCTAAATAATGAGTATATAAAGAAGTCTCTCACATCGCCCGACCACTCATCATACAAATTAAATTCTATTACACTACAGGCTCTTTGAAATAATGCTCTATACCAAAAGTCAAAGGTCTTATTGTTGTATGCCTTGACCGGAGAAGGGCTATAAGTACCTGCTCTAGTATTAATCTGTTCGTAATTAAATGGTGTATACATAACAATCACCTCCATTTTCTAAAATAAGGACAGACACTTGTCTGCCCTATTAATGTTATTCCTATGCCTCTGGCACTTCTGCTGCATCTTCCATAATATAGATGATACAATTTTCTGTATTATCACATATATTATTTTTAAGGAATGTATTCCAGGTATTACGATAGCCTTTCCTAGCTTCAACCGGTGTAGTTCTTACAGATTCAAGACCAAAGTTAGTCATAAGACCATCCTTATCCGTAATCATTCCAATCACGAATGGAATAGACACAGGATCACCAGCTTTTTGAATACCGGTGGTTGTATCAACAACTGCTGGAGTAACATTGATTGATGCTCTAGAATTTTGTGATTGCCAGTATCCAACAGGTTCATATTGAGTTTTAATATCTAAATACTCAGGGTTGAAGATGGTCGGGAGAACATTAGCCTGTGCTTCAATAAAAAAGTCCTCAAATAAGTACACATGTTGTCTATTATAAGGTGTATGTCTTAATAAATTATAATCAACACCACCTACATTTTTAGCGGGTGACCAGTGATAATTAAGTGATCTCTCTGTTAAATGTGAACTATCCTCTTTAAATTTTGCTACAAAGAATGCTAAGAACTCTTTAAGATAAGTAGTTCTAAGGTCTTCTGATGTGTAGCTAGTGCCAAATTTAGTATTAAATGCTGATGTTAAATTAACAACAGAATTTGGCATATCAGTTGACATAGCATAAACAGAAGCTATCTTATTAAGAAGATTCATTCTATTCCAAGCCTCTTTTTGAGATTCAATATCATTAGCGTGTTCGGTTAAGTAACCTGCAACAAAAGTGTTAAAATCCTCTGGACCTCTAAATGCCGTCTTGATAGCGTTCTCATACATGGTGATGCAAGCTTGCCATGTTGACTGACCGGCAAAGTTCATTTCAAGTGCTATCGGTTGATTCTGCGCCCACTGCGATTTAGTAGACTGTGCATTGCCGTCTGCATCTTTGTTTTGACCTGCAGTAAAACCTTCTGCTAAATTAGTAAAAAGGTTAGTGTTAAATTCTCCCGATGGAAGTGCATTTTTTGAATAGAAGCTGATTTTGCGAACTCTTGACGAGTACGAATTTGTATTAACTTCATTCATTAAAGTAAGCTTGCCCTTGTATGGTCTAGCTGAAATAAGTGTTCTATTAAGTACAAGTGAAAGAGAGTTAAAAACATTCTCCATCCCTGTTGAAAGAACCTTCTCACCGGCAGACACAAAAGAGCTTAAATCTGTGACAGCAATATTCTCTTGACCTGTAGCTTGTTTAACTACAAGATTCATAATCTGATATGCGTCATTAACTGTTAATGTTCTAGCCATTTTAATTCCTCCTTTAATGGTTTATATATACTCAGACACTATGTCTGCAAGTATCTCTTCAGCAGTCTTCTCATTTTTATTAGAAACATCTTGTCGTCTATTTTGTTCCTGTAATTTCCTAATGTGTTCTTTAAGTTTGTTAATCTCATCATTTTGTTCAGGCTGTTCTATCTGTTCAGGCTGTTCTGTCTGTTCTATCTGTTCTATCTGTTCAGGCTGTTCAGGTTGTTCTATCTGTTCAGGCTGTTCAGGCTGTTCTATCTGTTCAGGTTGTTCAGGCTGTTCTATCTGTTCAGGTTGTTCAGGCTGTTCTTTTGATAACTGAATTAACTCCTTGACCTGCTCTGGTGTATACCCGGCTTTTGCAAGCTCAATAATATCCGAAAAGTTTAATTTATTTTCTGCCATGTTTAATTCCTCCATATAAAAGAAGAGGACTTGCTAGGCGGTCAGCCAACCAACACAGGAAATGCATCCTGTTGACCAGTTGGTAATGCCCTCTTCAATTTAATTTTACTATTATAATTATGATATGTCAACTATTCATAAAAAAACCCTGAATTTAGATATGAGTTGATAACATCTCTGTCTGAGTCAAGACCTGCTATACTTATTGATGCATTCTCACATTGAATATATCCTGAAAGAGTATTGATAGTTTTTCTAGCTTCAACTGGTCTTCCTCTAGTTGATGCCATCACTGATGGTTCTATGTTAGTATTATGAGTGTACATAGTTAAACAAGCCTTGCCTAAATTGTTCATTTTAGCAGCAGTACTTACACCGCCAACATTACCTCCTACTGTTGATAAGCTTCGCTGATTCTCTGCAAGAGCCGTGTTAGCAATTGATGAGATTGTTCCTCCCACGTTCAGTGATAATGTATTACCGAGCACCGAAGATAGCCCCGAAATAACACCTCCAACATTCGATTGAGATTGACCTATGGTAAGCTCAACAGCACAATTTGATTTATATGTATCAAGAACTGCTGACCCCCTTGTTCTTCTATATAATATATCGCCATTAACTAAATCAACAACAGTGCTCATCTGAATACTTTGCATTCCTATGTAGTCGTTTACCGGAATATCAACCATACCCACGTAGGGTAGATAGAGTGATAAGCTTGTATATGGTGACATTTTTCGCCAATCATCGTACACCCAGGGAATGTCTATTAACCAATTTAAAACTTTTCTACAATGATTGCTTGACGTAGGCTTGATTCCAGCTAATCTCTTAAACACGCCAGGTTTATCGGGATGTTCACATTCCATAAGCATATTTCCAACCCTAACATGGTCGGGTGTTGAACCTAGGTTAACATTAAATGGTATCCATTTGACTGACACTATAGCAGAGTATGCATCATTAAGATACTTATTGAGTGCCTCTAGCATTGAATTGTTTGTCATCATTATTTCAGTAGCAAGGCCTATACCATCCATTCCTATGAAGTAAAATCCAAGACCATTTGCGGTAGCTATCGACGTGTCATCATTAATTATCGTCAAACATACTGTACCTTCATTATCAGCATCTATAACATAATCGGGGATTGCCACTGCCTCTGTAGAAATAATAGTAGCTTTATCAATAGTTGATAATCTAGTGTCAGGGATTCTTTCATCGTATCCAGTAGAAGCATATCGAACATAAGCAGAAGTACCGCCTATTTCTGTTTTAAATGTTGAAAGAACATCACATTCGCAATCAATTTGATATAGATTAGTAGCTATTGATGTTATTTCGTTTATGAAGTAATAACGATTAAAGGCTTTGACATAATTAAAGTCAGGAAGATCCCCCTCAAAGATAAATGAGGGGGATGTAATAGAAGTCGATTCCTTAAGCTTAACATTAACTTCAGTTCCAGGACCCGTGACGGTTTTGGTTGAGTTTTTCTTTTTATTAAAATTAAAAAGCTTAATAATCATAATATCACCTTAACCTTTAAGTAATGAAAGAGCTTTATTCCAACTTCTAGGTCCAAAAGAGCTATCCGGCTTTCCATTTGTTCCGCATTCAGGGTATTTAGTCTGGAATTTATTGCAAGCTTCAACACAACCCCTACCAAAGTGTGTATCGATAGTACCTGAATAAAATCCCATTTTTTTCATTATCGTCTCAAAAATAGTAACATCATTTCCGGTGCTTTTGTATTTAAGTACATTCATTCTAAAACATTCCTCCTTAATTTGTGATGTGAAGTAAGTGATCCATTTAAGCTTACCGTGTATTTCCCATCGCCTATCGTTCAAGGAAGAGAAAAGAACATTACCAGACCATTTAGCAGTGCATTCAATTACCATTCCATTACCTGCATATACTCCAACGTGACCTTTCATATGAAGTAGCTCTCCCACTTCAATATTATTCATATCAGTTGATTTGTCTACTAAGTAAGTTAATACCATATGGTCATTCACGTCAGGTACTCCATTTGATTTGTACTTCACGTTAGGGTATCCCCAAAGAACACCTTTTACTAATCCAATACAGTCGAAAGCATGGTAGTTCTTGCCAACCAATTTCTTAAGTTTAGCTTTTTTACTTTCAGAATATGACTTTGGGTATTGTCTGGCCTTCTGATTAATCAGATCATCTGTTACTAACTGGCCAAATGTACCTGTCATATAAATTGTGTTTGATTCTTTAATACTTTTTAATTTTGATACAAATTCAATATTGTTCATTCTACTTAACACCTCTTTCCATGTCCATTTTATCACAGAGCTTTTGAAGAACCAGTGTATTATTGTTTAGAGCCTGTGCAAATTTTTCAGATTCTTCCTTATGCTGTGTGTTTAGTTTATTAATATAAATTCCTAGAAATACTACACAAGCGATCGGAAAGCCTACCGTGTTGATTATTGACATAACTTCTTGCATTTTAATACCTCCTTTCTTTTTTCTTTTATTATAAAACAAAAGAGATACATATTCAAGTCAGATGTATCTCTAATGTGATATTATAAAACATACTCTATTTGTCAATAAATTCTATTGCATAGCCATTTCTCTTAAATTTGGTTGAATAAAATGTATTAACTTTAAATGCTGCGTGACCTGACTTTATCTGTTTAATAACAGATTCATCAGTGTACATATTTTCTAAATCTACTACATATCTTGTAGGGATGTTAACAAGAACATCTTTAGTAATAAGAACCGCACCTCTTCCATATCCTGTGTCAGGTGTAATGAAAAAACCTAATAGTTCAATAACTTCTGACTCTTCCTCATCTTTTTTAATTAATTCCCCACATTTGATGAAATCCATTGACTTAGTGTCAACACCCCAATCAATATTTCTTTTTTGTGAATAATTTGCAATACCCATTTTAAAATCCTCCGTTTTCTTTTTTCTTGCTAGTATTGTTGACCTCATATGGTTTAAGGCCATTATTATTATTTTGATAATTTAAGCATCTTTCTAAGTTAACACAATCCCGACAACTAAGTGCGTAAAATTGCCTTAACTCACAAATAGATAACATATCATCGATTCTCACTAAAACGCTCCTTTTCTGAATATCTAAGCCTTGAAAGTAAGTAGTCAAAATCCATCTCTATCAATCCTGCTAGATAAGTGTACTCAACAAGACCATCCTTATCTGATATAAGACCTTCTATTGATTTTAGACACTGTTTAACTGAAAGTCTAAAATCTTTAACCGTATCAATGTTTGGCATAAGGATCCTCCTTTACTGAGTAGATAACTCCATTCTCTACATATGTATGTGATATGTAGTCACTGACTTCATTTCCGAAAGCTTCAAAGATGTCATACATTCTAAGAACCTCTTCCACTGTTTTTTTGTTGATATAACTTTCTGTTATCATAAATAATTCCTTTCTACATCTTAAGATGTTGTCTATGTACTGCTATGGTCTGTAGTGTACACGTTGCTGACCGCTATATTTGTTACATATTCATTATAGCATTAATATTTTAATTTTGTTGTTCTAAATTAAGAACAATCCTTTATTATGCTGAAGTCTTTTATGTAACCACCTTTAAATTTTGAAAAAAGTTTTATAATTGACAACTAAATCATACATAGTATATCGCTGAAATTTGACATTTCCATTGATGCACTCAGACCTTAAATCTATCCCGTGTTCTACCCAGTAAAGCTTCTGGTCATTCTCCTTGTTAAGATTGTAATCAAATATACATTTTTGTTTAGAACCACACATATAATATTGACCTTTATCATTAATATAAATGTAATAATCATACGTTTTATATTTAAGGTGAATGTAAGGCTTATAATTTTTAAGTGACACCCTACCCACATTACTAAAATCGTTGTTTGCAAATTCACCTTCAAAAGACTTCTTAGCCCAACTCGTATGTGCCATAGCTGAATAGATACCGTCTTTTTCTTCATCCTTAAGGGGAATCTCTTCTGTAGTGATATGATGAATGAGTATTCCCCTTTCTTCTATATAAGAGTATCTTTCACCTGAGGCTACAAGCTCTGCCATATCATCAACTACTTCAAGAGTGTTTGTCACTGGAGTTGATATATCTTCTGCGTTTGAAAATAGAATAAGCTTTAAAGGTTTTTTGCCCCTCTTTTGCCGGTCTCTTGCTACTGTCATATATAAATCAAGTAGCATTTCACCTTCGCCACGCTTTACTACTTCCCCGACCTGAGGGATAAACTCATCAAAGAGAATCCAATCACAGATAGAAAAGTCAAAGCCTTTAAATTTTTTGATTGCATTAAGTGCCAGAATGTAAGAAATGGGAAGTCCATCTTTTGAACTGTCTTCTAAAACATTCCAGAATGCCCCGATACCATCTTTAATTTTAGCGGGCTTAATGTTCAGATGTTTATCACGATTAATTGGTACATAAGGTGATGGATCAAATCCAAATTCATTCGCTGAACAAATAAGATTAACATCTTCAATAGTTCTCTTCATGTATATTATCTTTATATTGTTATAGTAAGAATACCAAAGGCCTGAATATGTTTTACCTGGTCCTCTTTTACTAAATACAATATAACACCAAGCATCTGGATATAGTTCTAAATCCTTGCCTAAATGGTAGTATCCGTCATTATAGTTCTCTTTCATATTTTTCTCCTTTAATAAGTCATTCCTTCAGGTAGCTGTATGCTTACTTCTTCGGTAAGTAGAGATTCCCAGTCATATACTTCAACGTCGTCAAGCAGATAGTCACAGGGCGATAAGTCTATGGAATCACCACATTCATTTCCATTTTCATCAATGTAGATGTCATCAACATAAAAGTATGTATGTGTTTTTTTGCCGGTTCTTGACCCTGCAAATTGAAAGCCTTTTTTGAAATTATTAATATCATCATTTAAGCATTCTGCTCCGATTTTTGGCACCCCTGCAACTGTAATATGTAGTTTATTATCTTTAACACTTCTGCCACAATACCGTTTTGCACCTAAAGCTACAAATTCCGAATATTCAGTGTCGGGTTCAGCAACACCTATCCAGTACTCTTTTCCGTTAACATTAACAGGTCCGTATTCATTATCCATTAACATTTGTTTATACTTGTTATTTAATGTATCAATCTTCTTCATATCCCAGTCAAGACCATAACAGCTATCTGTATCAGAATATATCCAAGTGCCTGCACAGCTTCCTAGTTCGAATAGGGCTTCTAAAGAATAAGCAGTCACCCAAATGCCCCATTGATATGGAAGGATTGATGTTCTTTTATTGATGTGTTTATCATAGAGTTCTTCTAAATTAGCTTTGTCTTCAGTAATATATTCACCTGTATTGTAATCTTCGATAATGTTTGGTTTGACTGGCTTTTGCACACACATTCCATAGATTGAGTTTAACGTATACTTGCTAAGATTGTAGAGAATAGTATCTATACCTTTAAGTTTGCATTTTTCTTCGTATAATTCATAGACATAATCAGTGAGCCATCTTGGAAGATAGTCCTTTTTACTCATCCAAACATCAACACATCTATGTTTTAGTATCCGGTACTGGTCATTGATAAGCTTTAAATCTATCTCAGTTAGATATATTTCAACATAGTCTGCTGCAAGGATTCTTCCGTTGTCAAGAATTGGGTTGATACACTTAACACATTTACTAAATTGAAGAATAGGCATATCAATTAAGTCAACCTTAAGCCTGACTTTATATGCAATAAACTTAAACATATAAGCATAGTTTTTTGCATCTATTAAAATTTCATCAATGTTGCAATCTCGGAGTTCCGTGAATTTACCCATAGGAAATTTATTAGCTAAAAGTCTAAAAGGATATGATGATGCAAAGTCAAAACACTTTACAGGCTTTCTTATAACTTCACTAACCAAGTGTCTGTTAGTGTGGGTATACCCTCCGTGATATGTCATTTCCGCAATAACTTGCTGTGGGTAGGTTAAGACTATTCTTTGATACAGCTCTCTAGCTTTAGAGCCACCCCGCTTTCTACTTTCTTCTCGTGGTATTCCGGTAGCTGTATATGGAATTGAATAGATTTTTTTCCCGAGTATATCAAGAGTAGCATCGATACATTCAACGCCACACAAAGTATCAAATTCTGCGTAATGAATTTCCTCTTCTGAGTGTTTGGTGTCTTGATTTCTTATCTTATCATAATTCCAAGAGCCAACCGCTTTTTGGTGCTCAACATTCATATCTATGCCCCATTTGTTAAGTGACCTTTGAGCTAAAATAAGTGAATCTCTTAGAATTAGACCTGCATTTTGCCACTTAATATAAATTGGGTAATGTGATTTTACATTTAGCTGTTTATCAGGATAGCCATATTCTTTAAAGAAGAATTTGCGTAAAAATGTCCAATCATATTGTAGATTTTGTACATATATGAAAGTCTGTTCACCGTTTAAATTGCCTAATATGTGTTTAACACACTCGATACATTCACTTGGCTTAGTACCATAAAGAGTACATAAATTTCGACGATAAACCCTAATTGAAATTGTCCAAAATACTACATGATTATCTGTGATAGTTCCATCATCTATCTTTTTACTTGTCTCCGTGTCAAGCATTATCACACAATCATTATAGGTTGAGTTGTCGCCTCTACCTGCTTTATATAAATATAGTACATTTGATAATAAGTTATAGTTCCAATTTTTCCAATAGGTGCAGGTGTACCTGCTGTGTGATTTTAGATAGCTAGACTTAAGTTCTCTTAATTCCTTATAGGTCATAAACAAGCATTGTGAATAAGTATAATGTTCTTACGTTTAGTTTTAACTGCTTCAAAATCGTCTGATGGATAGATAATCTCGCCGCATACTAAACAATTTTTATTTTTACTTTTTTCGTACAGGGTTTTTCTTATTTTTGCCCGCTTTTCCTCTAGTGTTGTTTGTGTTTTTTGTATCATTCCTTCGACCGCCTTTTGTATTTGTTTTAATATCGTCTGATTTATTAGATCCAAATAGCTTGTCAATATCAAGATTGTTGACACTAAGCCATTCATTAACTTTCTCATTTATTGCATCGTTGCCAGATATTCTAACTGTCTTATCATTAGCCTTTTCAATATCTTGTTGTATATCGTCAAGCTTCTTAGTTAGTTCATTGATGATTGTAAGACCTGTTGTAGCTGAACCAAATGCCTTATCTGATTTATCTGCAAGACCAGATTCAAAATAGGTAGCTATTTGCTGCCAAGTGAATTTAGTACCTTGCTTTTTATTAATAGAATCTGCTCGCTTTTTATAAACATTAATTATACCCCTCTTGCTGGATGTTGGTTTTTCGATAAAAGATTTAATGTCCTTTATTTTAGATAGCAGATTTCTATTATCTGTAGGTGGTTTTGTATTGAATCTTCTTGCCTTATCACCTGACCATCTCTTAATATCATTCATTGCATTTGAATATGCCCATTTTTCAACATTTTTGAAGTGTTTATCCTGAGAGAGCTTCTCAAGACGCACAAGTCGCTGGTCGGCTACTTTTGCAATTCTCTTGTACCATTGAAGGTTTGTTTCATTACCCTTTCGTTCAGCAGTGAATTTAGCCACTCTATTTAGCCTCCAAGTCTTCTATTAAGTGTGTTATAAGTGCGTTAACACTTAAATTATTGTCTAAGGCTGTTTGTTTAAGTAGCTTATGTTGGTGCTCTGTGATGCGAAGATTTATGAATTTAAAACGTGACCTGTATTCCTTTTGATTGTCTATGTATGACATTTTATACCTCCTTTTCTTCATAAAACACACCTTTCTATGTTTTAACGTCTATCATCTGACTTGCTTATTTGAACCATCTTTATTATAGCAGATGCATA
>FZPS01000076.1_pt197 | contig 12637 bp, 13 predicted proteins | sample 1817821 | NCBI WGS metagenome assembly FZPS01 (sample SAMEA104158645, study PRJEB21678) | metagenome | place: Germany | collected 2015-04-21 | reverse complement strand
CCTCCTGGGCGTGTTCACGCCTCTTGGGCGTGTTCACGCCTCCTGGGCGTGTTGCTTTTTCCGGACCGCCTCCAGAACGTAGACCAGATCCCGGATGGGTGCGGACAAAACGAAGCCCAAATTCCGCAGCGGCCCCACCATAGCTGCGGCCAACTGGGCCAGGAGCACCTCACGGGTGGGTAAGGCGGCCAAGGCTTCGATCCCCTTACGATCGAGAATCTTTTTCTCCAACAATCCCGCCTTTAGCTCCAGATTTTTATGGGTACGGGCGAAAGTATGGAGAATCTTCGCCGGCGCAACCGGGTCACCAATCCCAAAAGCCATGGCAATCGGACCGTTCAAATGTGAATCCAAATCGTCGATTTTGGCTTCTTTCGCCGCCAGCCTGGCCAAGGTATTTTTGACGACCCGGAGTTCTACTCCGGCCTCCCGCAATTTTTTCCGCAGTTCCGTCATTTCCTCGACAGTCAACCCCCGGTAATCGGCAAGAATCACCGCCTGTGCCTCCGAGAGTTTCTCCTTGATCATCTGGACCTGGGCTTCTTTCTCCGTTCTTTTCATTCCTCCACTTCACCTCCTCCGTCCCTACAGCGCCAATGTGTTAAGAAAATAAAATACGGGCCCCATAGACACAACCAAGGCCCGCACACGTAATTACTTACGGCCGGTTCCAGCCTCGGCAGGCGTTTGCGTACGCGTCTTTAAATCCCGAAGGATACCTGCTGTCTACGGTCTGGTTTCCCTATAGATTTTTTATGTCCTTATTGCCCTGCGCACGTGCGCAATTACGCCTCCGCGGCTACCGACTGGGTGGCAAAATGCGGCGAGACTTTGATGCCTGGGCTAAAGGTGGCCGAAAGGGTTACACTTCGCATATAAACCCCTTTTGCCGCTGCCGGTTTCGCTTTTTGCAAGGCATCGATTAGGGCTCTAAAATTATCAGCCAGATTTTCCACGGAAAAACTGAGCTTGCCAATGGGAACATGGACGATGCCGGTTTTGTCAACCCGGTATTCCACTTTCCCGGCTTTAATTTCCTGAACGGCTTTGGCCAACTCGAAGGTGACCGTTCCGGTTTTGGGGTTGGGCATCAACCCCTTGGGACCCAGGATACGTCCGAGTTTTCCGACGGCGCCCATCATATCCGGGGTGGCCACCGCCACGTCAAACTCCAGCCATCCCTTTTGAATATCTTCAATCAGTTCTTCAGCGCCGACAACATCGGCCCCTGCCGCCTCGGCTTCTTTGGCCTTTTCGCCTTTGGCAAAAACCAGGACCCGCCGGGTTTTCCCGGTCCCGTGCGGCAAAACCACGGTCCCTCTTACCTGTTGGTCCGCATGTCTGGGATCAACGCCCAGGCGAACAGCAACTTCCACCGTTTGGTCAAAATTCGCCTTGGCATGCTCTTTTAAAAGGGCTACGGCTTCTGCTGGATCGTATAACTTACTTCTGTCAATAACCTTCGCCATCTCAAGATACTTTTTTCCCCGTTTTGCCATTGTTTTTCCTCCTCAAAGTAGTGGTCGCGCTCGCGCGCGTTGGCGGACGCCACGAGGGCATCCTCCCACGTAATACCGGCCGGTTATTGCTTAACCGTTACCCCCATGCTGCGGGCTGTTCCTTCCACCATGGAGATGGCCGCTTCCAGGCTCCCGGCATTGAGGTCCTGCATCTTCGTTTCGGCAATCTGCCGGACTTGCTCTTTGGTGAGGGCCCCGACCTTTTCCCGGTTGGGTACTCCCGATGCTTTCTCCAGTTTGAGCGCTTTCTTAATTAATACCGGCACCGGCGGTGTCTTTGTGATAAAGGTAAATGAGCGGTCCTCATAGACGGTGATTACTACCGGAATTATCATCCCCGCTTCACCCGCTGTTTTTTCGTTGAAGCTCTTACAGAACTCCATAATATTGACACTGTGTTGTCCCAGCGCCGGTCCGACCGGTGGAGCCGGTGTGGCTTTACCCGCAGGAATCTGCAACTTAATCTGGGCTATAACTTTTTTCGCCATTCTTCTTTACCTCCCGTTGGGGTAACCAACTTCATTACCTAGCGAAGTTGGTTTTCTAGTTTAAGCGGTTAACTGATTACCGCTTAAACTAGTCGAAAAAGTATCAGTATCTTAATCTTAGTACCTTAGTATCTTCGTTTTGCCCTGGTTGACGTGGTGGTTGGCTAGAGCTTCTCTACTTGGTTATATTCCAGCTCTACCGGAGTTTCCCGGCCAAACATGGAGACCAAAACCCGTAATTTACCCCGTTCCGGACTGATCTCTTCGATCACCCCGGAAAAGTTTTCAAAGGGACCCCGGATCACCCTTACCGGTTCGCCAACGCTAAAGTCAACTTTTGGCCGCGGTTCCTCAACACCCATCTGCCTTAGGATTAAATCGACCTCTTTCTGCTGAAGGGGGAGGGGCCTGGAACCCGAGCCGACAAACCCTGTGACTCCCGGGGTGTTGCGCACTACATACCAGGAATCATCGCTCATCAGCATTTCTACCATCACATACCCCGGGTAGATCTTCTTTTTGGTCAGCTTTTTTTTTCCGTCTTTATACTCGTATTCCTCTTCCATGGGCACCAGGATCCGGAAGATCTTATCCTCCATCGCCATGGAAGCCACCCGGCGTTCCAAATTGGCTTTGACCTTATTCTCATAACCGGAATATGTGTGAATAACATACCAGGCTTTCTCCATATTAAATCAAAATCCTCCAGTACACCAGGTCTCAGTCGCTACCGGTGCCCGGCAGCGGGCGTCAGACCAAAAACGCTAAAGACAGAAACCGGGTTAATAGAGCCAACCCTTAAAGACCAGACCCAGCAGCATGTCAAAGACCCCGAGCAGTAGTGCGACGACAATAACCGTAACAATCACTACAATTGTATAGACTGTTGTCTCCCGCCGGTTGGGCAAGGCCACTTTTTTCAGTTCCGCAATGACGCTGCGAAAATACTTCCCAACCCTGTTCTCCTTCTTTTGCTGCTTGACCATTTTAGCTCCCACCTTTACCGTGTTTCCCGGTGAACCGTCGCTTTACGGCAAAACTTACAGTACTTCTTCATTTCCAGACGATCGGGGTCATTCTTCTTATTCTTATTGGTCCGGTAATTCCGGTTCTTACAATCCACACATGCCAAAGTAATTCCTACACGCACCGGGTACACCTCCAGACAAAATGACAGAAAAAAAATAACCGGGGCAATTCAATGGTAAAAAACTATCATAAAAATCAACGGTTGTCAAGTAATTAGTCTTTATTTAATTTATACCAGTCTTTATTTTAACCCAGGATCTTGGTGACCACACCGGCGCCGACTGTCCGGCCGCCTTCACGGATGGCAAACCGGAGTCCTTCTTCCATGGCGATGGGGGTGATCAACTTCACCGTTATCCGGACGTTATCCCCGGGCATTACCATCTCTACGCCTTCCGGCAAATTGGCTACGCCCGTCACGTCGGTGGTCCGGAAGTAAAACTGGGGACGGTAACCGTTGAAGAACGGTGTGTGTCTCCCGCCTTCCTCTTTGGTCAAAACATAAACTTCACCCTCAAATTCCGTGTGCGGAGTGATCGAACCGGGCTTCGCCAAAACCTGGCCCCGCTCAATCTCATCCCGGTCCACGCCCCGTAGCAAGACACCGATGTTGTCCCCGGCCAACCCTTCATCCAGCAGCTTCCGGAACATCTCAACACCGGTCACCACTGTCTTCCGGGTCTCGTCTTGCAAACCGACGATCTCCACTTCGTCGCCGACTTTGACTTTACCCCGCTCAACGCGGCCGGTCGCCACCGTCCCGCGGCCGGTAATGGTAAAGACGTCTTCCACCGGCATCAGGAAGGGCTTGTCAGTAATCCGTTCCGGGGTCGGGACATACTCGTCCACTGCGTCCATCAACTGGTGGATGGGGCCGCACCACTCGCACTCCCGGCTCCCGCAACCGCACTCCAGGGCCTTCAGGCCGGAGCCTCTAACCACTGGAATCTCGTCCCCGGGGAATTCGTACTGGGTCAACAGATCCCGGATCTCCATCTCCACCAACTCCAGAAGTTCCGGATCGTCCACCATGTCCACTTTGTTCATCCAGACGACAATCGACGGCACGCCCACCTGACGCGCAAGCAAAATATGCTCCCGGGTCTGCGGCATCGGGCCGTCCGCGGCCGAAACCACCAGGATCGCCCCGTCCATCTGGGCCGCACCGGTGATCATGTTCTTGACGTAGTCGGCATGCCCCGGACAGTCAACATGGGCGTAATGCCTTTTCTCCGTCTCGTACTCCACGTGAGCGGTGTTGATTGTAATCCCCCGCTCTTTCTCCTCCGGCGCCTTGTCGATGGAGTCAAACGCAATAAACTGCGCCTGCCCGGCCTTGGATAAGACCAGCGTCATCGCTGCCGTTGTCGTGGTCTTACCGTGGTCAACGTGACCAATTGTCCCAATGTTTACGTGCGGCTTCGTCCGCTCAAATTTTTGTTTTGCCAAAATACTCTCCCCCTTTACCTGTCGGCATCAGTATTTTGAAGGTAATTTTTGAGAATAGTTTGTGCAAAAAAAATATAAAAAAATGGAGCCCTCAACCAGATTCGAACTGGTGGCCTCATCCTTACCATGGATGCGCTCTACCTACTGAGCTATGAGGGCTGGTTGCGGGGGTAGGATTTGAACCTACGACCTCCGGGTTATGAGCCCGACGAGCTGCCAGCTGCTCCACCCCGCGATGTCACGCTAAAGCGTCTGTGCGCTTGTGCGCAAATTTGGTTTTCAACCCTGAATCATATGGCTGGTGGAGGGGGAAGGATTCGAACCTTCGAAGCGTTCACGCAACAGATTTACAGTCTGCCCCCTTTGGCCACTTGGGTACCCCTCCGTGAGTCACAAGCTTTATTATACTATAAATAAAAGTTGTGGTCAATTCTTTCTGTGGTTTTTTTTCTACAAATTATTGTTGCTTTCTTCTCTTTTTTCCAAATATCGTTCCAATTTCCGCTTTACCCGCTGTAAAGCATTGTCGATGGATTTAACATGCCGCCGTAAATCTCGGGCAATCTCCTGGTAGGAACGGCCGTCCAAATAAAACATGAGCACCTTCCATTCCAGATCACTCAGGAATTCTCCCATTTTATGTTCAATGTCCACAAACTCTTCCCTGCTGATCACCAATTCTTCCGGATCGGTCACTTTGTTCCCGGAGATGATGTCCAGCAAAGTCCGGTCAGATTCCTCATCGTAAATGGGCTTGTTCAGCGAGACATAAGAATTCAATGGGATGTGTTTCTGCCGTGTCGCCGTTTTAATGGCGGTAATGATCTGCCGGGTGATACAAAGTTCAGCAAAGGCCCGGAAAGATGCCAGTTTGTCATGGCGAAAATCACGGATGGCTTTATAGAGCCCAATCATGCCCTCCTGGATAATATCTTCCCGGTCGGCGCCGATCAAAAAGTATGACCTGGCTTTGGCACGGACAAAATTCTTGTACTTGTTGATTAAATATTCCTGAGCGCTGACATTACCCTGTCTGGCGGCCTCAACTATCGCTTCATCCATCATGTTTTCGTAGGCATTTAGATCTTTCTGCGGATTAGCCCCCACACTATCGCCCTCCAGACAGCATTGTAACAACCCTTGTCCACAACACTAATTATACAACAGGCTGTTACAACCGTCAAGGAAATTCCTTTGTCCCCCCTTTCTCCATAAAGCGGGTTCCGTCTTCTCCGGCCTTCCGGCCACCAACCGGAACGGGCATAAAAGGAGGAGAGGAAGGGGAAGAACAGGAAGGAAGGGGCAGGGAGGCCCGATACCCAATAAAAGAAGCCTACATCCTACTGAAACAAGCCTGCATCCTGTAAAACAGACTCACACCCCATGAAACAGGCCTGCGCCCTATAAACTTCTGTTACGCTCAAGGCAGCAATTGGGGATCTCCTACGTATCTAACATACTCAACATCCCAATAAATTTCCGTTACGATCAGGGCAGCGCCTGGGCGCGGCGGCGTACCACCTCGTAAAGGATTATTCCTGCGGCTACTGAGACATTCAAGGAGCCCACCTTTCCCCGTTGCGGGATCCCCACCAAAAGGTCGCAGGTCTCCCGGACCAGACGGGTAAGGCCTTTTCCTTCGCCGCCCAGGACCAGACAGACCGGGGCGGTAAAATCAAAGGTTTCCTGCCAAAGGGGGGTGCCGTCCATATCTGCCCCCACCAGCCAGCAACCGCGCATTTTCAGTTCTTCCATAGCCCGGACGGTATTTTTAACCACCGCCACCGGCAAGTGGTAGAGAGCGCCGGCCGAAGCCCGGGCAACCACAGCCGAGAGACCGGCCGCCCGCCGTTCGGGCATAAGGAGGCCATGGGCCCCCGCCACTTCGGCCGTCCTGATGATGCTCCCCAGGTTCCGGGGGTCCTCCACCCCGGCGGCCAAGAGAAAAAGCGGCGTCTCGCCCCTGCTTTCCGCCGCTGCAAAAAGATGGTCCAGAGAACGGGTGGCCGGTAAGGAGCCGCGGGCAATCACCCCCTGGTGCCGACCGGTTTTGGAAAGCCGGTCCAAATAAACCCTCTCCCGGTAGGAGACGGGGATATTCCCCGCTCCGGCCAGGGCAATCAGGGTCTCGATTTCCTTCCCCCGGCTCCCGCTGGCCACCAGGATTTCACTGAGGGGAAGGCCGGCTCTTACCGCTTCCAGCACCGGGTTCCGCCCTTCAATAAGCTCTTCTCTAGGGTCTTCTTTCCTCACGGCTTCTCCTCCGTTTCCTTCCCGAGCCTTTCCGCTTCTTCCCTGGTGTACGGCTGTCCACAGGTATGTTTGCCCTCCCGGCACTTCCCCCGGACCAGGCAGGCCGGGCCGGCCAGGGCAAAGGTGAGCGGCGCCGCATCCTGTAGAAGGGAACGGATTTTCCAGGCCAGGCAGTTAATCTCCCACTGGGCCCGCCGGCAACAACGGAGTTCCAGGAAGTTCAGGAGGCTCCGGGCGTTCATTGTCATCATCAGCTGCGTGGTGCAGGCATTGGGCAGCAAATACCTGGCGTCCTCGTGGGGGACGCCCAATTCGACCAGGCTGTTATAGGCTTCCCGGATTTCTTCGATCAGGTGATGAAACCTCTCTTCCGCCACGGGCGACCGCCGGACCGAAGGCGGGACCACATAAGTAAACCCCGCCTCACTCACGTACCTCTGGGAACGCTGTGAATAAGAAGCGATCCGGTGCCGGACCAACTGGTGGCTTAAAGCCCTGCTTACTCCAGTGATGATAAAAGTAAATGAGGCATGTTCCAGGGGGGAATCATGCCCGGCGGCCCGCAGCCGCGCCAGCAACTCTTTTTGCCGGTCAGCAGTAAGCCCCTGGAGGATCGCGGCGGGATCCTTCCCGGAATAACAGAGACGGGCGGCAGCGGCCACCAACTGGTCCGGATCGGGGGTGCAGGTCAATAAGGTCACTTTCATGGCAGATTCTTCTCCAAAACTTCGATTGCTTTCGCCAACAAACTCTTCACCCTTTCTTTTTTCCCGGTGAGGTAAAGATAGCCTAAAAGCCCTTCCCAGGCGGTACTGTGACGGTAAGTAACCGGGTCGGTATGGGCCGGGATATGGCCGCTCTTCTGGTTCCGGCCCCGGCGGAGGATCTCCTTCTCTTCCGGGGTAAACTCCTCCGCCAGGAGCTGGAGAAGGCGCGCTTGATTCTCCGCCTTTACCAAGCGGATGGCTTCCCGGTGCAAAGCGCCGGTTGTAGAATGTTTCTTCCCAGCCAGTAGATATTCTCTGACCGCCAGTTCATGGAGGGCATCGCCCAAATATGCCCAGAGCGCCGGTGAAAGCCCGGCGGCGTTAATTCCCGGGGGGTTTTCCATGGCTTCCCCTTCCTCTCCATGCCCCTTACAGGCGCAATTTCCGTGTACAATCCCGCGCAGGATAAGAGCGCGCGTACACGCGAAGTATACGACATATGGTATGGGATTATATCTTGATTCGCGGCATAAAAGCGCGCGCACGCGCAAGCACAAAATATCATTTTATCTTTGAAAACTATCGTATAGACAATACCGAAACCGAAATATCTGAACCCAAGATCTCTCAACGTCTAGAATTCAGATCGCTAATAGAAACTCTAAAATAGTCCCGGCTGTACCGGTTTGGGCGGTTTCTTCTTTATTATCCGCCGCTGTAATTTTTCCTCCGGGAGTTCCTGCAGAAAGCGGGAAGGAAGAGCCGGGGCTGTAGAGCCAAAGCGCCGGCGGCGCCCGGCGGAAAAAAGGATCACTTCCCTTTGGGCTCTGGTCAAACCCACGTAAAAAAGGCGCCGCTCCTCTTCAATCTCCTCCGGGCTCTCCTCACCGGCCAACGGCAATAGCCCTTCTTCCAGGCCGGTGATTAAGACCACCGGAAATTCCAGGCCTTTGGCGGCGTGAATCGTCATCAGCCAAATATATTCCGGGGCCGGTCCCCTTTTCCCCTCCCGTTCCAGGTCCTGTTCTTTACCGTGGATAATCCGGGCCAAAAAATCCGCCGGGTCAGTGCTCAAAGCGGCCATCCCCCGCAGCCGCTCCATCTCCTCTGCTTCCTCCCAACCCCGGTCCTTGATCCATTCCCCGAGAAACGCCGGTACTCCTTCTGCCAATAACGCCTGAAACCTCTTTCTGCAGGCATGGTAGGAGTTTATTTTCCCCCTAACCTCCGGAGGCAAAACCTCCTGGTTTTCCAAGGCCAGAGCGGCACGGAAGGCCCGGGGATCTTGCCGGCGTAACGCCTCCAGCTTGTCCATGGCTTTTTGGCCCGGGAAGAAACAGGGGAGACCCAGAGCCGCAAGGTGCAGGCGGTCTTCCTCTTCCACCAGGCTATGGAGGAAGGTCACGGTCTCCCGGACCCGCGGCAGGTAAAAGAGGTCCTTTTCACCGGCCACCTTGTAAGGAAGGCCCTCTTTGCACAAGGCTTTTTCCAGCGCCTCCGCCTGGCGTCCGGTCCGGAACAAGACCGCCAGATCCCCAAAGCTATAACTGCCGCCTTCCTTGTCCCCGCGGAAGCTCCCGTGGGCGCTGAGCAGATCCGTCCCCCCCACCAGCCGGATGATCTCCCGGACAACGGCGATACTCTCGGCTGTTTCCCCGGAGGCCGGCAGGTAGGTGATGAGCGGACCCTCCGCCGCCGGCCGGGCCGGCTCGAGCAAGGCCCGTCCCCCCGGCGCCGGGTTTCTGCTGATCAGGTGCTGGGCGGCGCTGATGATGACCGGTGTCGAACGGTAATTCAGCCGCAGCCGGATCTCGGCGGCCGCCGGGTAATCCCTGCGAAAATCTGCAAAGACGGTGGCGTCGGCGCCGCGGAACCCGTAAATCGACTGGTCAGGGTCGCCGATGACAAAAAGGGTCGCCCCGGTCTCCGCCAATAGCTTTATCAGCCGGTACTGAAGGGGTGTCACATCCTGAAACTCGTCGACCAAAAGATGGCAGTACCCGGCTTGGACCTCCGGCGGGACCAGTCCCTCCCGGAGAAGCCGGACCGCTTCCACCAGGATCTCATCATAATCCAAAAGGTCTTCCTCCCGGAGAAACTCTTGGTAGCGACGGTAAAAATCCCGCCACTCTTCCGGGACCTCCGGATCATCCGGTAAAAGATTGCTGTTTTTCAACCGCGATACTGCCAGTAAAGCCCGGCGGATCCCGTTTTCCCCCGGGAAAAAACCGGCCAGTTCATACTCGGAAACCAACGTCCCCCCGGTCCAGGCCGGGGATTTGCGGAGAAGATCCAAACAAAGCTGGTGGAAGGTGCCGACCCGGACAGCGTGGGCCTTCTGTGCGCCGAATACCGGCGTAAGCAGGCGCTCGAGGCGCTCTCTCATCTCCGCTGCGGCTTTTCTGGTAAAGGTAACACAGGTGATCTCCGCCGGATCCGCCCCTCTTCCCAGGAGAAATTCCACCCGGTGCAAGAGAGTTCTGGTCTTGCCCGTACCCGGGCCGGCCACCACCAGGATCTGTGGGGCGCCGGCGGTCACCGCGCTTTTTTGTTCAGGGTTCAGGCACGGCAAACCCGCCGCCCGCTCCTGTTCTTCTCCTTTCTGGGCCGCGGATAAAACCAGCTGATCCGGTACGGAACGGCAGTCTTCCTCTCCGCCGGCTTCCAAAGCAAACAGGGCAGCCTGTCCGAGGTAAGCCTGGCGCTCCCCCTCCTGGAAGATCCTGACCTGCCCGTATTCCCCGTCAAAACCGGGGTTAATCTCCAAAAGCCCCCGGCGCACCCGGCGGATACCTTCGGCCGTTAACGGTCCGGCGCTTTTCAGGATCTCGTCAAGGGGTGTCTCCCGCAGGATAACCAGTTCCGGTCCGCAATTCTGCACGAGCTTCCAGTAGATATTCTCTACTTTCTTTGTTTTTACCCCCACGCCCTCGGCAGCCGCAATCACCTGCGCCAAGGGGACCAACCGCTCATACCTGCGGGCGCCGGCCGGTTTTTCCCCCGGCGCCCGGTCGGCCAGGACTTCCACCCGGTGGAGAACACCGGTGGTTACCTTTCGCCCGCAAACCGGACACTTCCCCTGGTGTTCCCTGGTCTGGGCCGGCGCCCACCGGATCCCGCAGGCCCGGTGCCCGTCCCAATGGTATTTCCCTTCCTCCGGGAAAAACTCTAATGTCCCCAGGAAACCTTCGCCCGGGGGCGTAAGAGCCTTCCGGATCGCCGGGTATGAAAGATCGGTGGCGAAAAGGTTTGCTTCCCGCCCCAAGTTTGCGGGGGAATGGGCATCGGAGTTGGAAACCAGTAAAAACCGGTCCAAAGCGGAAAGCTGCCAATTCATGGCCGGGTCGGAGGAAAGTCCAGTCTCCAGGGCGGTAATTTCCGGGGTTAAATCCTCAAAACACTCTTCAATAGTATCAAATCCGGAATTAGCGCCAAAGAGGGAAAAATGCGGGGTCCAGATATGGGCGGGAATAAAAATCGCCTCCGCGCAGGTTTCCAAAGTCATTTCCAGTAAGGCCCGGCTGTCCAAGCCCAAGATCGGCCGGCCGTCGGCGGCGATGTTCCCGATCTTCTCCAGGCGTCCGGCCAGCCGTTCTGCTTCTTCCAGCCCGGGCAAGAGCAAGAGGTGATGAATCTTTCGTGTCCGCCCGTTTTTTTTGTAGATCAGGCTGATCTCCCCGGAGATGATAAAACGCACCTCGTGGGCGCCCGGAATCTCAGCCCCCGTTTCCATCCGGTATTCCGGTTTCAGGCGCCACAACCCGTCGCCGGCGGGCATCAATTTCTCCCGGATTTCTTCCCGCCAGACCGGATGGGTAAAATCACCGGTGCCAATTACTGTCAGTCCCTTGCGGCGCGCCCATAATTCCAGATGTTCAGGGCAGCAATCCTTACTGGTGGCAATGGAGTATCTCGAATGAATATGTAAGTCCGCCCAATACTTCATAACATGCTCTCCTCTGCTCCCCGTAGCGCGCGGGTGCACGGGTTAACTTCTTAACTTACATTAATTCGCTTTCTCTCCTTTGATCCCTGCTCTTTCCCTTTACTCAGCCCATCTTTTACTCATCTTCTCCGGTCACCGGATAACCCCTGGGCTCCATCCCTACTGTTTCCTTTTTTACCTCTAAATCCCCTGCCCTTATTTCTTCCGTTCCCTTTGCTTCCGGGAACCCTTCCGCAGCTTTGTCACTGCTCACTTCCGGGGACACTTCCGCAGTTCCTTCACGGTTTGCCTCCGACGTCCCTTCTACGGTTCCCTCACGGCTCACCTCCGGAGTCCCCTCATAACTCGCTTCCGCAATCCTTTCCACGACTCCTTCACCCCTCACCTCCAGGCTCCCTTCGGTAACCCCCTCACCGCCCGCCTCCAGGATCCCTTCAACAGTCCCCGTGAAACCTGCCTCCAGGGTCTCTTCTGCGGTGGCGCGCCCATGCGTTTCCTCCTTATTCCCCGGGGCCACTTCTGCCGCTTCCTCCCTGTTTACCACCGGTTCTTTCCTTTTCTCCACCTGCAGCCAGGTTGTATCATACTTTTTACCCAAGTATTCACCGGCCAGATCGTTCAAGAGGGAAAAAAGCCGAGTCAGCCTGGAAAGGTCCTCCGGCGAAAGCGACCTGGAAAAATCGGTGGATCCATACTCTTTCACCGTTAATTCGGCAAAAATACTGTTTTCCTTACTAAGATGTCTCTCCAAAAGCAGACTAAAGCTATTCCCCGCCTCCAGAAACTCCCGGCCGGAGTTGGGTTTCCCGGCCCGTAATTTCCCGGCAATCGTCACCAGTTTCTCGATGGAAAAACATAACTCTTCATGCTCCGCAGCCAACTCCGTCAAGACCGGGTACTCTAAACGACGGAGAACAACGAATAGGAACTCCTCCTCGACCGGCAGGTGCTCCCGGCAAAAAAACTCCTCCCAGAAGCGCAAAATATCCTCCAAATGGAGCAGGTTAACCCCCCGGGCTTTTCCCAACCTGGCCAAGATCTCTTTCTGAACATCCAGCATCATCCGTAAAGCCCCGTGATCATACTTTGCCCGTGTCAGATAGTCCATCTTACCCCCCTCCTGCAAATAGATGATCCATAAAAATATCTATAATAAAATTCTCTCTTTTATACCGGAAATACCGGGATTGGCAAAAGACAGATACAGCTTGCCGCCAGGAACAAGAACGCCGGGATCCCCCCGCT
>FZPS01000034.1_pt72 | contig 12637 bp, 13 predicted proteins | sample 1817821 | NCBI WGS metagenome assembly FZPS01 (sample SAMEA104158645, study PRJEB21678) | metagenome | place: Germany | collected 2015-04-21 | reverse complement strand
TTCCACCGATTTAAAAGCAAAAACATCGACATTACAGAGTTTTACTTAGTTGTTCTTTTAAATAGTCATGAGACTCTTTATGAATGCTAGAAAGCTCTATTTTTAAAAGTTCCAAAAGTTCTAATAATCGTTTTTCACCCACTTTAATATATGTCTCAAATTGTGTTTTCCCTTTTACATTTGTTAAAAAACAATAGGCTCCCAAAGCTTGCATCAATCTTTGTAAAGAAGCTTCTAAAAAAGACCGCCAAGACTCTTCTTTAGAAAAAGAATGACTTTCTAAGTATTCTACCACCCAATAATCAAAAAAATCTCGAATTAAAGGGATAGGAAGTGACACATAAGGGTCCCACAATAGAGAAGCTAAATCATAATACATAGAACCTCTTCTGGCACCTTGATAATCTATAAATACAATCTCAGAATTGGGTTGTATCATTATATTTTGAGATTGAAAATCTCGATGCATTAATACTTTTGGATGAAAATCCACTGAGTTTGCCACAGTAAAAAACCACTCTTGTAAAAAAGTTGGGATTTTTTGAACTCCTTTATAACGCATCAAGTAATTTTCTATAAAATAATCACTCTCCCATTTGAGTGCATTATAGTCCATTTTTTTGGAAGCGAGTGAAGGTCTATCCAAAAAAACAGAAACAGAAGCTTCTTGCATTAAAACTAATTTTCGAATCACATCTTGATACAGAATACGCACATTTCCAGACAAGGGCTTGCTAGGCTCTGCATAGGACAATAAAGTTTTTTTACCCAAATCTTCAATCAAAACCTGAAGATTTTCTTTATCTATCGCATAAATTTTAGGAACAGGGATACTCTTCGAACGAAAAAATTTACCCAAACTAATAAAATCATCAAATTCTGAACTAGACTTTTTATTTTTTTCATTCACCTGAAGAATACAACTTTTATCATAGTCTTTGATTCGATAATACAAACGCGAAGAACCAGCTGAACCAGCAGGCTCTATAGAGGATTCTGAGGAATAAGAGTGATTGAACAAATACTCTTTTAAAGAAGAACTAATAATAGGTGTAGTATTTAACATGCTAAGAATATACTTTTTAAGAAGTCAAAAAAAACTCAAAAAATCAAATAAAATGAGTTTTATGTGAAATCCAAATAGCACAGGCCAATCTAAAATTGAAAAATAAGCCTAACACCGATAAAATCACACTTTTAAAGCTTAATTTATAAAATAATCTGCACTATCTACCAAGAGATGCTTGCCTAAACTTCCCAAAAGAAGTTTTCTCCTCTGATTTGATTTTCGACATATTCTCCTTCTAAAACTTGAGCTCCCTTTAATAAGACCACATTTTTTAGTTTGGCTCCTTCTGCAATCTGAGTGTCTAGGTGTACAATACTTTGATCAAAATCATTTTCTTTTGGATATAAAGGATGTTTTTTATCTATCCAATGATTTAATTTCATTTCTTTTAAGCGTGCTAAATTAGCTTGCATAAAGCCCTTTGGAGTCCCCATGTCTATCCATATTGCATTTTTTTGTGTTTGATCCACCGCTATTTCACCGCCCTCTTGAATGAATCGTTTCCAAAAACTCACGATGCTAAAATCTTCTTCTAAGATTTGATTTAAAACACTGTTTTTATAAAAAGCTATCCCAGAAAAAGTTAATTTTTCCATGGAAGGCTCTCCAAAAACCCCCTGAACACCCGATAATAAAGAACTTTTAACTTGTAAGGTGTTAATTTCTGGCCGATCCACCCCTAATAAAGAAATAGGAGCACTTGAGTTTTTGGCATTTCGAACAAATGAATGCATATCCATTTGATGGTAACAGTCGCTATTCATCACCAACAAATCCCCTTCGATGCCTGCCTTAAAAAGTCTATACAAAGGGCCTGCTGTCCCTAAGATTTTAGGCGTTTCTACCCAAACATTAGGAATATTCAATCGCTGTGCTTCTGCTTTTAAAAGTGAAGCCATATAAAAGGCGTTGATGTGTAAATCTTTATGGGATACACTATCTACAAATCGTAGTTGATGAGCTAGTATAGACATATCTACTACAGGAACCAAAGGTTTAGGGATCGAAAGGCTCAAGGGTCTTAGGCGAGTTCCCAAGCCACCCGCTAAAATAAGAACATGAATCATATCTATAATTTACATTATTTTTTAACAACTAGAGGCAAAGCATAAACACTATAACAACTTTGGAGTTTCCCTTTGTTTTTAGAGTGTATTTTAAATCTTTTGTTGATGATTTTATAAAGTCTTTATATTTTTGTATAAAACACCACCCTTTCACTTTTCTGTTTGATGAGGATTTTATGATTGTCAAGCCACTCGTTCGTAGTAATATATGTTTAAATGCCCACCCTAAAGGCTGTGCTAAAGATGTCGAAAATCAAATTGAATACATTTTACAAAAGAAAAAATCTAGGGCTTTCACAGAAAAACCAAAAACCGTAGTGATCCTTGGTGCTTCCACAGGCTATGGCCTTGCTAGCCGTATTACAGCAGCCTTTGGCTATGATGCTTTAACCATTGGAGTTTCTTTTGAAAGAGAAGGTGGTCTCAAAAAAAGTGCTTCTCCTGGTTGGTACAACAATCTTGCTTTTGATGCTTGTGCAAAAAAAATGAATTTAGAGTCTTATACCTTTAATATTGACGCATTTTCTGAAGAAGCTTGTGACACAGTGATAGAAAAATTAAAAAGCTTAAATAAAAAAGCCGATTTGGTTATTTATAGTATTGCAAGCCCTGTACGAACAGATCCCGAATCCGGTGTTTTTTACAAGTCTGTTTTAAAGCCAATCCAACAAAATTTTGAAGGGAACACCATCGATATCCTCTCTTCAAAGTTTAGTCCCGTAAAAGTAGAACCTGCTACAGAAGAAGAAATTCAAAACACTGTCAAAGTAATGGGAGGCGAAGACTGGGAACGCTGGATTCATAAAATGCAAAAGGCTTCTGTTCTTGCCCCTCAAGTCAAAACTATTGCTTATTCTTATGTGGGGCCCGAACTGTCTCATGCTATTTATAGAAATGGAACCATTGGAGAAGCCAAAAAGCATTTGGAAGCTACCGCTAAAACACTGAGTCAATATTTATCTCAAAGTGTAGGAGGTGAAGCTTTTGTTTCGATCAACAAGGGCTTGGTCACTCGTTCTAGCACAGTGATCCCTATTATGCCTTTTTACATTTCCATTTTATACAAAGTGATGAAACGAAAAAACACTCACGAAGATTGTATAGCCCAATGTGAACGATTATTTGCAGAAAGACTCTATACTGGAAATCCTATACCCGTAGATGAAAATGGACTTATCCGTATCGATGAGTTTGAAATGGACCCATCTGTTCAAGAAGAAGTGGCTCAAACGATGAAAGAAATCACCGAAGAAAATCTATATGAGCTCAGTGATTTTAAAGGCTTTTTAAAAGATTTTTATACCATTCATGGTTTTGATGTGGATGGGATTGACTATTCACAAGCCTTGGAACGCTTAGACCAAATATAATCTAGTCAAGTTTAGTGTTTAAGATGCTTTTATTATATAAAGGCATCCCTTCAAAGCCAGGCGCTTCTGAAACTTCACCAATATTATTAAATTCGTGCGTTTTCTATAAATTCTTTTCTAAAAGTGCCACTGCCAAGTAAAATGTCAATGGGTAACTTTTCATACTCGTATTCGTAAGGAGCTTCTTTCCATTTGAATTGATCGGGATATCGATGGTAAAGGAATTTTAAAATTTCTATGGCCATATTAAAAGATTCAAAAGCGTCTCTATCAAGGACATGGATCTGGGCTCCACCACAAATTTCTCCCGCTCCTTTGTGAAAGGTGGGTTGAAAATAATTTTCTCTAAAATACACTCCTGGAAGAGCTAGTCCATTTAAATATTGACACATTTCCTCTGCATCAATAAAAGGGGCTCCAAATATTTCAAAAGGCCTAGTGGTCCCACGCCCTTCACTTACATTGGTGGCTTCGAATAAACACATTCCAGGATAGACTATGGCGGTGTCTAAAGTGGGCATATTCGGAGAAGGCATCACCCATGGAAGTCCAGTCTGGTCAAACCAATATTCTTTTTTATACCCTTCCATTTCTAAGATATGGAGTTCAACATTGGGAAAGCATTCTGCCCTAAACTGTCGTGCCAAGTCTGCAATGGTTTTACCGTGACGAACCGGGATCGAATGAAGTCCAACAAAACTTTTAAAGTCTAAATCTAATACAGGACCTTCTTGCTTAGACGCTGTGATGGGGTTAGGCCTGTCTAAAACGACCACGGGAATACTTCTGGTTTCACACGCTTTCATGCATAAATATAAAGTCCATATAAAAGTATAATATCGAGCCCCAATATCTTGCAAATCTACATATAAGACCTCGACATTTGATAACATTTTGTCTGTAGGCTCTCTGTGTTCACCGTATAAACTGTAAACAGGCACTTGTAGTTTTTGGTCGATATAACCTTCCCATTCTATCATATTGTCTTGAGTATGCCCTAAAATTCCATGTTGAGGACCAAAAAGAGCCGATAGATGAAATAAAGAGTGGTTATGACTTAAAAGAGTTTTTAAGCTGTGATTAAAAGAGGTATCCACAGAAGCAGGATGCATGACAGCTCCTAAGCGTTTTCCTCGAAGATGCTTTGGAAATTGTTCAGAAAAGTGGTTTAATGCTAGTTTTACGGTCATTTTTTTCTATCTTTGGGTTATAGGGTACACATAATATAGGACAATTTACTTATGGCATATTTAAATAAAGTGATGTTGATTGGAAATCTTGGTAAAGATCCCGAAATTCGTATGACAGCAACAGGTCGTAAAAAAGTTTCTTTTTCTTTGGCAACTAGCAGGCGATATAGAGATGCCGCTGGTGAGCAAAAAGAAATCACTGATTGGCATAATGTTGTGGGCTGGGGAAAAACTGCCGATATTTTTGAACAGCTCAATGTGAGAAAAGGCACCAGTCTATTTGTCGAAGGGACTATTTCTTATCGCAGCTGGGACGATCAAAATACCGGGCAAAAACGCTACATCACAGAAATTAATCTAGATGTTTTTCAACTGCTTTCTCCAAGGCAAGCACCTTCTGGGAATTACGGAGGAGGAGCAAATTATTCTCGACCTGCTCAGCAAGACGCATCTCACTACGATAACACAGCTTCTGGATCTTATAATCCTCCCATGCCAGATAACGACATGGATGACGATCTTCCCTTTTAAGAATCTATTTGTCGATGAACAGTTCTGAAATTATATCTATTTCAATCCTTTGGTGTATTGGCTTATTAGCATTGATTCAGGCTTTAAATGCTAGAGGAGCAATCCGAGTTTCTTTAACTTGGATTATTACTGTCGCCATTGTTTTAATTGCTATAGTCATCACTTATATTCAAATTTCTAATAATGATCCACCCCTTTGGGCTAAATCCATGAGCTCCACTAGTGTTTCGACTTCTAGTGAAGCCACCTCTAAAAAAGACACTTTTAGATTGAAAGCTTATGCTTTATCTTCAAAAAAACTTTCCTCTGAGCTTGAGTCTCTCATTAAATCCATCGAAGCTTTCGATTTTAATAAAAAAACTAAAAATGAAGCAGAGAAAGAAACTTGGGAACGCCAAGCATTGAGCCTTAAATTACAAACCGAAAAACTTTTGAATCAAGCTAGGAATCAATTTCATCCGCAATCATGCAAAGAGGCCTATAAGCTGTTATTAGAATCTTCTGAAAGTTTGCGTTTAGCAGGTTATGGAGTCCATACTTTCTCCACTTTAGAAGATCCAATACAAAAAAAAGCAGAAGCTCAACAAATTCTCCAACAAATTAAAAACTCTAAAATAAAACTTAAAGCTTTTGATAAAGAACATGAAAAATTAAATCAAGCCCTTATAGAAAAGGAAAGTTTATGAAAAAAAACATTGCTATCATCGGTGCTACTGGTGCGGTCGGGCAAGAGCTCCTTGCTATTTTAGAACAGCGACAGTTTCCTATACAATCTTTGAAACTTCTTGCTTCCAAAAGAAGTGCTGGCAAAGAAATTACCTTTAAAAATCAAACTATCACCATCGAAGAGCTTAGCCACGACTCTTTTGAAGGAGTGGATATTGTTTTCTCTGCAGCTGGTGGGTCTATCAGTGCTGAATATGTGCCAAGTGCGGTGAAAGCCGGTGCTGTGGTCATAGATAACACTAGCCATTATAGAATGGATCCAAGCGTTCCATTAATAGTGCCAGAGGTGAACCCCGAGGCTGTCAAAGGTCATCAAGGGATCATTGCGAACCCCAATTGCACCACTATTATTATGTCTCTTCCTTTGTTTCCACTCGCTAAAGCTTTTGGATTAAAAAGAGCCGCAGTGTGCACATACCAAGCAGCTTCTGGTGCTGGAGTCACCGCTATGGACGAGCTTCGCGATGAAAGCATTGCCATTGCTCAAGGGAACTCTTTTGAAAGGACCGTGATCCCTCATCAATACGCCTTTAACCTATTCCCTCACAATGCTCCTTATAACGATGGCTCTGCTGATGCAGAAAAAGTCAATGCTCCCATAGGTTATTGTGAAGAGGAGTGGAAAATGGTTGCAGAGACTCGTAAAATTTTTAACGATCCAAACATAAAAATCGCCCCCACTTGCGTTAGGGTCCCTATTCTCCGAGCCCATTCCGAAGCAATTAACATGCAGTTCGATAAAAAAACTTCTATTGAAGAGATTTACAAAATTTTAGAAACTGCACCAGGGGTTCAAATTCTAGAGGAACCTAATAACAATCGTTGGCCAATGCCTATTGATGTGAATGGCAAAGATCCAGTGTATGTCGGTAGAGTTCGAGAAGATCAATCTCAAGAAAACACTTTTGATATATGGGTGGTAGGAGACCAAATTCGCAAAGGAGCAGCGTTAAACGCAATTCAAATTGCAGAATTATTGATTTAATAATAAAAAAAGGAGTTTCGACTCCTTTTTTTTATCTTCTCTAAACGCTTTTTTAAAACTTCAATTAAATTCTCTATTAATTTTAAAGATTTTTTTTTATTTGAATCTCAAAAGCATTTATTTTATTTATATTCAACATAAAACACACTCAAAATCTCTAATGAATAAAATGCCTAAACAAATCCAAAAAAAAACATTTCCTGACATCACACGGCCCCATTGGATTGAAATAAATATAGATGCTCTAAAACACAATATAACTACAATCAGAAGCATTATCCCTTCAAATACAAAAATTTTACTTCCAGTGAAAGCCGATTCTTATGGACATGGTTCTTTGGCTATTGCTTATGCAGCCAAAAATTTTGGTGTCGATTTTTTAGGTGTGGCTCACTTAAATGAAGGCATTCTACTCAGACAATACGGAGTCACACTCGATATTTTAATTTTAGGCCCTTCTATAGTTCAAGATTTTCCATGGATAATAGAATACGGACTCACTCCAACCATAGCAGATATCCATACCGCCATAGCTTTGGATGAATATCTAAAAAAAACAAATAAAACTTCTAAAATTCATTTAAAAATCGACTCGGGAATGCATCGGTATGGCATAAAACATGACGATATCCATAGTATATTAAAAGTTTTATCACTAAAAAATTTAAGTGTTGAAGGAATTTTCACTCATTTTGCCACCGCAGATGAACCCAAGAATCCCAACCATCAAAAACAAATCACACGATTTCAAAGCCTATTAAACACACTAGAATCTCTAAACAAACGGCCCCCTATTTGCCATGCAGCTAACTCAGCTAGTTTATTACTCGAGCCTAGCACTCATTTCGATATGGTTCGACCTGGCCTTGCTTTATATGGATACAATCCCTTCGAAAACATCTCACTACCTGTTGACCTTAAGCCTTTAATGTCCATAAAATCAACCATAAGGGCCCTCCACACGGTTCAAGCTGGAGAAGGTATTTCTTATGGCCATCACTATACTGCACAAGCTCCCATGCAAATCGCAACTATTGCTATGGGCTATGGAGATGGTTATCTAAGAGGAGAACCCAATCAAGGGCAAGTATATATTCAAGGAAAAGCTTGTCCTATTATTGGTCGTGTGTGCATGGACGCTACCATGGTAGATGTCAGTCAATTAAAAAATGTACAAATCGGAGAAAAAGTAGAAGTCATCAACGGCAGTGTGAATAAAAAAATATCTATGGAAAATGTAGCCAAAGAACACCACACTATTCCCTACGAACTCACTTGCAGAGTGGCTCGACGACTCTATCGGCAATATATTTGGAAACAAAAAACAATCTCTTGGGAAGAGCTCAAAGAAGAACTAGAAATTCCAAATCTCAACCACTGATTTTATCCACTCTCTTCTTTTTATATTTTGTGCATTTCAGTCGAAGCAACTTTTCATTCACCCTAAAAACAAATTCCATTTGAGTTTGACCGAAAACTTTAATTGTAAATGCACCTTTTCCCTTCAAATTAATATTCATTTCATTTGATTTGAACTAATTAAGTGAATTGCAAACACACTATCCCTCATTCACCCTAAAAACAAACTTCTAATAAGTTCTACTAAAACAAGTCAAATACAAACTCTCTATTTTCTTGCTATTTAAAAACAAAAAAACCTGATGAAAATCAGGTTTTTATCGGGATAGCCAGATTCGAACTGACGACATTCTGCTCCCAAAGCAGACGCTCTACCAGACTGAGCTACATCCCGAATGAAATCCAAATATACTAAAGAGCCTAGTGAATTTCAAGAGTCTTTTTGAATTTTATTCTTCTAATCTTTTTAAAACAGCAGCAGCATGGTGAATAAAACCTTCACTTTCTGCAATTGAGGCTATAGACTTGGCGTGTTTTTGAATAGCCTCTTTAGAATATTCAATCACACTGGTCCTTTTTATAAAATCATAAACTCCAAGTGGACTAAAAAACCGTGCCGTTCCATTGGTTGGCAGCACATGATTGGGCCCCGCAAAATAATCGCCCACTGGCTCACTTGAATAAGGCCCTATAAAAATAGCACCTGCATTAACAATTTTTTCAGAAAGAAGTGCTGCATTTTCGGTGATAATCTCTAAATGTTCTGGAGCAATATGATTGGCTATTTGCACACCATCTTCCCAATTTTTCACCAAAAGGATACGGCCATATACCTCTAATGATTTATAAAGCAAATCTTTTTTGGGAGAAGCCTCTACTTGCTCCTTCACTGCTGCAGAAATGGATTGGGCTGTGTCCAAATCATTGGTAATACAAATCGATGCTTCAAAACCAGAGCCGTGTTCTGCCTGAGAAAGTAAATCTGCAGCCACATATTCAGGATTTGCTGTTGCATCTGCCATGACCAATATCTCGGATGGCCCGGCAATCATATCGATATCTACAACTCCAAACACTTCTTTTTTGGCTATAGTTGCAAAAACATTACCTGGACCCACAATTTTATCTACAGGAGCAACCCCCTCGGCACCATAGGCCAAAAGGGCAATAGCCTGAGCCCCACCAATATGATACACTTCTGTAATAGAAAGGCTCTTCAAAACATAAGCCAAAGCAGGATTTAACTTATCTTTAATAGGAGTCACTACCACAATCTCTTGGACCCCTGCAATCATTGCAGGCACAGCATTCATAATCACCGTGCTTGGATAGGCTCCAGAACCACCTGGCACATAAAGCCCAACACGATGCATAGGACGGATCCGTTGCCCCAAAACAACCCCATCAGAGGCTTCAAAACTCCACGATTTTTCTTGTTGATGCTCGTGGAAACTTTTCACATTCAAAATAGCCAAATCCAAGGCATTTTTAAGCTCGTCAGAAACCAAAGAAGCCGCTCCTTCAATTTCTTTAGCATCGACCCTTAAAGAATCAGTCTTTAAAGAATCGAATTCCTTAGCATAATAAAGGGCTTTTTCAATACCACCATTTTGAACATCGGCAATAATTTCTTGTACTTTTTTTAAAATACCTACCGTAGGGGCTACAGTTCTAGAACACAGTCTAGAGATCTCTGAAGAGTCTGGCTTTACTTCTACAATTTTCATACTTCAAAAGTCCTAGCGGATCATTAAGTTTTTGCTTTTTTATCTTTTAATATTTTATAACAAAGCCCATCGATCAATGCCAACCAAGAAGCCTCGATAATATTGGCACTCACACCTGCCACGCTCCACACCTCTTCATCATCTCCAAATGTACTCCAAACACGAACAGAAGCATCGGAACCTACATTTGAACCTAAAACTCGAACCTTAAAGTCATCTAAACGAACACTCTCCAAACAAGGAAAATATGGTATCAAACTTTTACGAAGAGCTTTATCTAGAGCATTCACAGGACCATCTCCTTCGGACACTTGGTGACTGACATGCTCTTGGATTTGCAATTTCACAGTAGCCTCTGAAACGCTCACCCCTTCTGGAGATTTGTCTTCGATCACTCTATAATTTAACACTTCAAAAGGATCTTCAAAAAGCCCTAAGCTACGATAGGCCAACATCTTAAAACTGGCTTCTGCAGAATCAAAATGCCATCCAACATTTTCTCGTTCTTTAACCAAAGTCAAAAGTTTAGCAACTTGAGGGTCTTTTTTATCAATACCAGGAGAAATCTCTTTCAGTTTTTCAACCACCAAAGCTCCTCCGGCCTGATCACTAGTCACAAAGACTCGATCATTACCGACCGACAACGGATCAATGTGTTCAAAACTTCGTGCTAATTTCATCACACCATCAATATGGGCTCCACCCTTATGGGCAAAAGCAGCATCACCCACATAAGGGGCACGCACATTACTAGGCAAATTCACAATTTCATCGATACTCATGCTCATTTTGCGTAATTTAGCCACATTGGAATCGGCAAAAAAAGTATGCTTCGTTTTAAAATGCAAATTGGCAAGTATCGTCGTTAAATTAGCATTACCACATCGCTCACCGTATCCATTAAAAACGCCTTGAACCATAGTAGCACCACTTTTCACGGCATAAATAGAGTTTGCCACTCCCAGACCAGAATCATCGTGAGCATGGACTCCCAAAGGAGTATCAAACAAAGAAGCCATTTCTAAAGTAATAGCCTCCACCTCCCACGGCATGGTCCCTCCGTTGGTATCACATAGCACCAGAAAATCAGCACCACCACGCACAGCGGCATGCAGAGTATCTACAGCATGAGTTTTGTTCGCTTTATAACCATCAAAAAAATGCTCAGCATCGTAAAACACTTGCTCAGAATACTGTTTCAAAAACGCAACAGAAGACTCAATCATATTCAAATTTTCTTCTAAACTAGTCCGGATCACATCAGTCACATGCAAATCCCAACTTTTTCCAAAAATTGTCTTGATAGGTGCTTCACTTTTCACCAATGCCTGCAAAATCAAATCCTCTTTTGCATCACAGTTTGCTCGGCGAGTACTACCAAACGCAGCCACCTTAGAGTGTTTCAAATTCAGCTCTCTCACTTTAACAAAATACTCTTCATCCAAAGGATTACTAGGATTTGGCCAGCCGCCCTCAATAAAATCCACTCCAAAAGAATCTAACAAACGAGTCAATTGCAATTTATCAGCCAAAGAAAGACTGATTTTTCTATCCTGATTTCCATCACGGAGTGTAGTATCGTATAAATAAGTTTTCATGCATACAATATAGAAAATTTAAAAGAAATTTAAAATCAAGCCAAAAAAAAACAGCTTTACAAGTCCAATTCAAGTCTTCAAAAAACAATGTAAAAAAACACCTTTATTTTGAGGGCTTCACCGCCAAAAAACTTGCACCAATCCAGCGGGTCGAGCCTTATATTCCAAGCTTTTAAAATGGAACAGAGCTTAATAAAACACTCCGACTTTAAGTTTAGCCAACAAAACATTCTCTTTATTGAAGTCTCACACACGCCTGGCTTCTTTAAACTCAATCTTCGCTGCATGAATTACTTGGCTAAAGGTGTGTTTTTAATTAAATTTTCTGCCATTTGAACAACATTTTCTTCCCAATTAGATGCATCCATATAAAAAGTAAAACTACTACGAACATCCACAAGCCCATAACCTAAATTAGTGCTTTTTTTCCATCATAATAAGCATAAGATGCCTCATACCTTAAAGACTCACTACTACTCGTACTACCAGAAATTGGATCTACTGATTCTGCACGAAAACGACTAGTTCTAATAGGACTAATGCATAAAATCAACTCCGCTTCCACTGCTTCTTTAGCTTTTGGAACCACGATATTCTTACCATTAGACAAGGTGCCTTTTTCAAGTAAAAAATCTTTTTCACTCATCACCCGAACATTGGTCTTTACTCTGCTTAAATTGGAAAAAGCAACACTTAGTTTTCCACTAAACCAATGAGAAAAAGTTTGAATTTCATTTGGAAGATCATCCACCAAATCTTCCATATTAATCACAAAAGGCTCTGCAATTAAAATCGTTACTGTACTCGGTTTTTCAACCCAAGAAGGGTCGATCACCTGTTTAGAAGAAGCACACCCCGTAAAAAAAAGAAGGGAGAGAGCAAATAAGACAAACAAATTTTTTTTCATTTCAAATTATCCTTAAAAATAAACAAGCCCTTCAAAAAATCATCTTGATATTTTCAAAGAACTTAGCACCTAATTATCAAATATAAACAAAAAAGAGCTTATAAAAAC
>FZPS01000142.1_pt270 | contig 12643 bp, 11 predicted proteins | sample 1817821 | NCBI WGS metagenome assembly FZPS01 (sample SAMEA104158645, study PRJEB21678) | metagenome | place: Germany | collected 2015-04-21 | reverse complement strand
TTTCTAAGTGTTTTCTATTCAATTAACATTTTAGAATAATAAATCGCTTTTGTATATAGTTTGATGTCTCACATCAATTGTAACATTACATGCATACATTGTAAGAAGTTGTAGTTTTAATTGCAATCTTTTTTTTAATGAGATATAATGTTTGCGAGGATGATATGATGGATAATGTATTAAGTGAAATACAAAATAAAATGAAAAAAGGCGCAGAAAACACTGTGTTTCCAGGAGCCGTGTATGCGATACTATATAAAGGGAAACTAATTATAGATGTTGTTGGTAATAAATCTTTATTACCAACTTTAGAAGGAAATAAGCTAGATACAATATATGATTTGGCCTCATTAACTAAAGTTATAGTTACAAATTTTTTAATCGGTAAGTTAGTCGAAGAGGGGACTATTAAATTAACAGATCCTGTTAGAAAATATATTCCTGAATTTAAACATGAAGACATTACGGTTGTAGATTTGTTAACTCATTCTTCAGGTTTACCTGCTAATATAAATTGGATGAATGTCAAAACAAAAGATGACTATTTAGAACTAATATTCAATGTTGATAAAAAAGAAAAAAGACATAGTAAAGCCATATATTCTGATATTGGTTTTATTATTTTAGGATTATTAATAGAAAAAGTTGCTAACCAAAAATTAGATACTTTAGCGAATAATCTAATTTTTAAGAAGTTAAATATGACTGACACAACATATAATCCTATTAATATAGATAGGTGTGCTCCTACAGAAAAAGAAGGGGATATTTATATTAAAGGAATTGTTCACGATAAAAAAGCTAGATTATTTGATGGGGTAGCAGGTCATGCTGGTGTTTTTAGTACTGTTTTTGATCTTGTTAAATATGCTAAAATGATTTTAGATGAAGGTGTTTATAAGGGTAATCAAATAATTTCTAAAGAAATCATTAATTTATGGTATAAGCCGATAATTCAAGATTCAAAAGGGAGGTATAGAACAATTGCTTGGATTAAAGGAACGGGTTCTGATGTTGTTAACCCTATTTCTAAAAAAGTAATTTATCACACAGGTTTTACTGGGAATCGAATGTTGATTGATAAGGATAATGAATTAGCCATAATTTTATTATCTAATCGTGTTCATCCAACTAGAGATAATAATAAGCTAAAAATATTTTGGCCTGAATTGGTGAGTTTAATTTATGAAAAGTTAATAATAAATAAGGTAGGTGATGAGGTCTGTGAAAAAATTAATTAAATTATTAAGGTATTTAAAACCTTACAAAAAATGGGCTGTTTTAGCACCTCTATTGATTATTTTAGAAGTTATTATGGATTTGTTATTACCGACGATAATGGCTAATATAGTAAATAATGGGATTGGTAATAATGATTTAAATTATATTATTTTAAATATAGGACTAATGATTATTCTATCAATAATAGGAATTTTAGGTGGAATAGGAAGTATTTACTTTTCAGCCTTAGCTAGTGAGTCAGCAACTTCTGATATCCGTGAAGAGTTATTCCGAAAAATTAATAGTTTATCATTTTTTAATTTTCACAAATTAAAAACAGGACAATTAATTACTATTTTAACTAATGATGCAGCAATAATTGGTAATGTTATTATGATGTCACTTAGGTTTGTTTTTAGAGTTCCAATTATTATGATTGGTAGTGTTATTATGGCTATAATAATAAGTCCTAAATTATCATTAATAGTATTATTTTTTATTCCCATTATTATTGTTGCAATAATTATAATTATAAAAAAGGCCTTTCCTTATTTTCAAATAACACAAGAAACAGTTGACAGTGTTAACTCTGTTGTACGAGAAAACTTAGCTGGCATTAGAGTGGTTAAATCTTTTGTTATGGAAGATTACGAAATTCAAAAATTTGAACAAGTGAATGAGAAAATGAAAGACGTAATGATTACGGCTATGAGATTATTAGTGTTAGCGATGCCACTTATGATGCTTTTTATTAACTTAGCTACTGTTTTCATACTGTGGCATGGTGGTAAAATGGTTATCTTTGAAGATATGCAAATTGGTAGTATTATGGCATTTATTCAATATTTAACTAATATTTTAACTACTATTTTGATGGCCTCTATGGCTATTGCGGTTACAACTAGAAGTATTGTTAGTGCCAATAGAATCAATGAAATTTTTGATTTAACTGAAGATGTTAAAAATCCTGAATATCCAATTGATAAAAATGAAATAAAGGGAAAAGTTGAATTTCAAAATGTTAGTTTTGCTTATCAAGCTGGTAGTGGAGATCTAGTTTTGAAGGATATTAATTTTTCAGTTCAAGCTGGAACTAAAGTTGCTATTTTAGGCTCAACAGGAAGTGGGAAAACGACAATTAGTTCATTAATTGCCAGATTTTATGATCCGGTAAAAGGTACTGTTTTAATTGATGATATCGATATTCAAGAATATTCGCTAGAGACATTAAGAAAAAACATTAGTGTTGTTTTTCAACAATCATCATTATTTTCAGATACTATAATAAATAATATAAAGTATGGTAATCCTGGCGCTACTTTAGAAGAAGTAGAAAGAGCTGCTAAAATCGCCCAAGCCCATGAGTTTATCATTAAATATCCGGAAGCTTATGATTATAAGATAGAACAAGGGGCTACAAATTTAAGTGGTGGTCAAAAACAGAGATTATCATTAGCTCGAGCGCTTGTTATGGATTCACCAATTTTAATTTTAGATGACACCACAAGTGCGATTGATATGAAAACTGAAATGAAAATAAGGAAAGCATTAAAAACTAAATTAAAAAATAAAACGGTGTTTTTTATAACACAAAGAATTGCAACAGCACTGGATTCTGATCAAATAATTGTTCTCGATGATGGGCAAGTTTCGGGAATTGGAACTCATGAAACTTTAATTAAAAATAATGCTGTATATAAAAGTATATATAATTCACAACTAACAAAGGAAGTGGTTTAAATGAGTAAGGAAGTTATTAAAGAAGAAATCACAAATCCGAAGGCTACTATTAAAAGACTATGGAATTATTTACGACAAGATCGATTAGGAATAATTATAGTAATAATTATGGTTGTTTTATCAACGATTGCTACCGTTTTAGGACCTATTTTAACATTATTGGCTGTTGATAAATTTATTCTAAGTGGTCAATTAAACAGTCTATTTATATTATTATTGTTATTAGGTATTGTTTATTTTTTATCGTCATTATTTAATTATTTATCTGGATTTATTATGGTATCAATATCAGAAAAAGCTCTTTTTAATATTAGAAGGGATTTATTTAACCATCTTGAAAAATTATCATTAAGCTTTTTTGATAAAAACAAAAGAGGAGATTTAATGAGTCGCTTTACTAATGATATTACTATAATTAGTGATACATTAAGTGATTCTGTTATACAAGTTATTAATAGTATTTTAATTTTAATCGGTGTAACTATTGCTATGTTTGTTATTAATCCAGTATTAGCTTTTACAACGATATTGACGGTTCCACTATTTACTATATTCGTCCTTCTTATTTCCAAAAAAACTCGTTATTATTATAAAAGTAGACAACAAGTGTTGGGAAATTTAAACGCTTATGCTGAAGAAAGAATAAGTGGAATTCAAGTAGTGAAGGGTTATGGTAAAGAACAAGAATCAATTGATAACTTTAAAGTTCATAATGTAAATTTAAAGGATATGTCAATTAAAGCTCAACTATATTCTAGTTTAGTAATGCCAATTAATATGGCTATTACAAATCTCGGAAATATTTTAATTATAGCTGTCGGTGCAGGGATGACCCTTAAAGGATACGCCACAGTAGGCAGTATTTTAGCTTTTTTATCTTATTCAAAAATGTTTAGGCGTCCAATTAATCAATTGGCTACCATTTATTCATCAATTCAATCTTCCTTAGCGGGAGCAGAACGAATTTTCGATATTATCGATTATCCAATTGAAGTAAAAGATGTTAAGCGACCATTAAAAATGGATGAGATTAAAGGTGAAGTAGAATTTATTAATGTCAATTTTGGGTATACAAAAGAAAAATTAATACTTAAAAATATTAATTTAAAGGTTAATCCAGGACAAAACATTGCTCTTGTCGGACCTACAGGTGCCGGAAAAACGACAATTATTAATTTATTATCAAGATTTTATGATTTAGATTCAGGAGTTATTACTATTGATGGAAAAGATATAAGTAAATTAAGAAAAACTGATTTAAGAAAAAAAATTGGTATTGTTCTCCAAGATACTCATTTATTTAAGGGAACGGTTTTGGATAATGTAAAATATAGTAAAATGGATGCAACTTTGGAGGAGGTTATTGAAGCTTGTAAAAAAGCACAAGTTCACTCTTTTATTAGACGATTACCTGAAGGGTACTATTCTCATGTAGAAGAAGAGGGGTCAAATTTTTCTCAAGGACAACGTCAATTAATAGCCATTGCCCGCGCTATTTTAGCAGATCATGAAATTTTAATTTTAGATGAGGCAACAAGTAATGTCGATACAAGAACGGAAGTTGCTATTCAAAGAGGAATGAAAAAATTGATGAAAGGTAAAACCAGTTTTATCATTGCCCATCGTTTATCAACAATAAAAAATGCTGATCAAATAATTGTTATTGTTGATGGTGAAATAATCGAAAAAGGAAAACATAAGACATTAATTAATAAAAAAGGTTTTTATTATGATTTATATAATAGTCAATATGATAATTAATTTTACTATCTTTTTTAACTTTTTTTTGATATAATTTATATATAATAAAGAGGAGCTGAGTTCATGGATAATAAAAATGATATATTTGATGATTTTGAAATCATTGATGAAACTGATTTTGTAGAAACAGTTAATGCTAATCCTGAACCAATTAATGATGATTGGTTGTCAGATTTTATGGATGTTGAAAAACAAGATAATCAATTAAAATCTCAATATAGTGAAGAACCCCAAACAACAAATGTAACATCATTAGGTAATGATTTATTTGAGGAACCAATTGAAAATGCTAACATAATTGAAGAGGTCAATGTAGAGCCTTCTATGGAAACAACTTTAACAACTCAAAATGTTGAAGAAATGCTAAATAATGCTGAGCTTACTGACTTGAACAATAATGTTAATTATCAATCAAATAGTTTAGAACAAGAGGAACCAGATAGTAATGATGCGATTGAAGAAGAACTTAATAATAACCGCAGTTTAACTTTTATTATATTTTTATTTACAATCTTGATTTTGTTTGTTATATTGTTACCGGTTATAACCAAAATGCTTAAATAAAACTTAACACAAGAAGTATTTATATGCTTCTTTTTTTTTATTAAAATATTTTGACTAACAGATTTAAGTCATAATAATTATAAAAGTGCATACAATAAAAATAAAAAAATTTTAGCAGTCATATATTGACATTGCTAAAATATAATAGTATAATGAGATGGCATTCGGTAAGATTGAGTGCTAAAATGGTAGGTGATGGTATGATTACTAAGAGACAAGAAGAACTCTTAAAGTTGATTGTTGAGGAACATATTAAAACAGCTAAAACTGTTAGTTCTAAATCGCTGTGTGACATTTTAAATTGTTCTAGTGCAACTATTCGAAATGAAATGGCAATTTTAGAAGAACTAGGTTTAATTGAAAAAACTCACATATCATCAGGTCGTATTCCAAGTGAAAAAGGGTATCGTTATTATGTAGATAATATTATGGAACCCAAAAAATTAACGGGTGAAGATGTTTTAAAACTTCAAACAATTTTTCATAACAGATCACTAATGTTAAGTGATGTTATTTTAAAAAGTATGGAAATTGTATCAGAACTGACTAGTTATACTTCAATTGTTTTAGGTGGAGCATCTAAAAATAATCGTTTAAGTAAGGTTGAAGCTATTCCTATTAATGAAAATAGAATTATTGCTATTGTCATTACTGATAAGGGACATGTTGAACATAAAAATATCCGTATTGAATCAAGTGTTAGTATTGAGGAAGTTCAAAAAACTATTGATTTAATAAATAAACTAATTGTTGGAACACCAATTGAAGAAATTAGTAGTAAGTTAGAATTCGAAATTAAACCAATAATTTCAAAATATGTCACACAGTATAAAACTTTATATAATGCTTTTTATACAGCATTCAGTGATTTTTCAAAAGATTCTAATATTCGAATTACTGGTGCCAGTAATATTTTGAAACAACCAGAGTTTAATGATACTAATAAAATAGGTGATATTTTACGAAAGTTTGATGATCGAGAATTAATTAGAAACATTAGGGAAGAAAACAATGGCATTAATATTTATGTTGGTAGTGAAAATGAGTTTGGTGAAGATGTTGGTTTAATCAAAACAAACTATGAAGTTAATGGAGAAGTTGGAACAATTGCCATTATTGGTCCGACAAGAATGGAGTATGGTCGTGTTTTAGCGTTGCTAGAATATATTAAGGAAAATATAGGAGGGTGAAAATGGAAAAAACAATTGAACAAGATATTGAAAATGTAGAAAAACATCAAAATGACTGTTGTAGTGGAGAGCATAATCATGATGACTGTAATTGTCATAACGAAAAAGTGAATAATGATCATGATCACTCTAAATATGTTCAAGATGAATTAAAAAAAGAAAAAAAGACGAAAAAAAAAGTAAAAAAAGATGAAAAAACTGAATTAAAGCAACAAATCAAAGATTTAGAAGAAAAATTTTTGCGTGCTCAAGCTGAGTTAATTAATTATCGAAAAAGAAAAGACGAAGAAGTGGTTAAATTACTTAAATATTCTAATGAAGATTTGGTTAAAGGTATTTTGCCCCTTTTAGATAACTTTGAACGAGCTATTAAAATGGATGATGAAAACTTAGAAGATGAAGTATCTAAATTTTTAGCAGGTTTTAAAATGATTTATGTAGATTTTAAGAATACTATGGAAAAGTTTGAAGTTATTGCGATTGATGGAAACAATAAACCCTTTGATCCAACCTACCATCAAGCAGTTATGACCGATAAAGTTGAAGGAGTTGAACCGGGTATGGTTGTTGAAGTCCTTCAAAAGGGTTATTTATTAAAAGATAGAGTTATTAGACCAGCAATGGTCAGAGTAAGTGAATAAAGGAAAGGTGATAAAAATGAGTAAAACAATAGGAATTGATTTAGGAACAACGAATAGTTGTGTAAGTATTTATGAGGGGGGAGAAGCAAAAATAATTAACAACCCAGAAGGTGGACGTACAACCCCATCAGTTGTTGCTTTCAAAAATGATGAAATAATTGTGGGTGAAGCAGCTAAAAGACAAATTGTTACTAACCCTAATACAGTTTCATCAATAAAAAGATTGATTGGAAGCAAGGAAAAGGTTAAAGTAAATGGTCGTGAATATACACCAGAAGAAATCAGTGCAATGATTTTATCTGATTTAAAGAAAACAGCAGAGGAGTATTTAGGAACAACTGTTACTAAAGCGGTTATTACGGTACCGGCATACTTCAATGATGCTCAACGTCAGGCAACTAAAAATGCTGGTAAAATTGCAGGTTTAGAAGTTGAAAGAATTATTAATGAACCAACTGCTGCAGCATTATCATATGGACTTGATAAAACAGATAAAACGGAACAAATTTTAGTTTACGACTTAGGAGGAGGAACTTTTGATGTTTCTATTCTTGAGTTAGGAGACGGGGTTTTCGAAGTTAAATCAACAAGTGGTAATAATAAACTTGGTGGCGATGACTTTGATGACCGTATAATTGATTATTTAGTAAAAGAGTTTAAAAAAGAAAATAGTGTTGATTTATCTAAAGATAAAATGGCGATGCAACGTTTAAGAGATGCAGCAGAAAAAGCTAAAAAAGAGTTAAGTGGAATTACCTCAACACAAATATCTTTACCATTTATTACGCAAGGTGAAGATGGACCAGTGCATTTAGAAATGTCATTAACACGTGCTAAATTTGAAGAGTTAATAAGTGATTTGGTTGATTCTACATTAACTCCTGTTCGTAATGCTTTAAAAGATGCAGGACTAAAAGCTAGTGATATTGATAAAGTTATTTTAGTAGGTGGTTCAACACGTATTCCTAAAGTACAAGAAATTATTGCAAAAGAATTAGGTAAGGAACCAAGTAAAGGTGTTAACCCAGATGAAGTAGTTGCGATGGGTGCAGCTATTCAAGCGGGTGTACTTGCTGGTGATGTTGATGATATCGTTTTATTAGACGTAACACCATTATCACTTGGTATTGAAACTTTAGGTGGGGTAATGACAATTTTAATCCCAAGAAATACAACAATACCAACAAGTAAGAGTCAAGTATTCTCTACAGCTGCTGATAATCAACCAGCTGTTGATATTCACGTTTTACAAGGTGAAAGATCGATGGCAAATGATAATAAAACATTGGGAAGATTTCAACTTACAAATATCCCGCCGGCACCACGTGGTGTACCACAAATTGAAGTGACATTTGATATTGATGCTAATGGTATTGTAAATGTTAAGGCGAAAGATTTAGGTACTAACAAAGAACAATCAATTACCATTACTTCATCAGGTGCTTTAAGTGAAGAAGAAATTGAAAAAATGGTAAAGGAAGCAGAGGCTAATAAAGAAGCTGATGCTAAACGTAAGGAAGAAGCAGATTTAAGAAATGAAAGTGAACAACTAATCTTTGCTACTGAAAAGGCAATTAAAGATTTAGGCGATAAGGTTGAAGCTAAAGATAAAGAAAAAGCAGAAATTGAAATTAAAGAATTAAAAGAAGCTTTAGAAAAAGATAATATTGACGATATAAAAGCTAAGCGTGATAAGTTAAATGAAACAGCTATGGCTTTAGCAACTAAAGTATATGAAGAAGAAGCTAAAAAGGCACAAGAAGCAAGTGAAGAGTCAACAGAAACAACTTCTGAAGATAAAAAAGATGATAATGTTGTAGATGCTGAATTTGAAGAAAAATAAAAATAATGTAGAAGTCTTTTGACTTCTACATTAACTATGAAAAGAGGAAAAAGATGCCTATACAAGAAAAAACAAGAGATGAGATTAAAGATTATTATAAATGGAATTTAAATTCCATTTATGATAATGATCAAAATTGGTATACAGAATATGAAGAAGTGAAAAAGAAAGTATCAGGGTTTCCTAAATATAAGGGAATTATACTAGATAGTCCGGGAAATTTATTAAAGACTTTAAAGGATTTTTTATGGTTAGAAAGAAAATTATCGAAGTTGTATGTATACGCCTATATGCGAAGTGATGAAGACACAGGAAACACTTATTATCAAAAGTTAAAAGGTGAAGTTGATAATTTAAATGTTTTAGTATCTGAGGCTACATCGTTTGTTGTACCAGAATTAATTAAAGGTGATTATTCTAAAGTTTTAAAATATATTGATCAATTACCCGACTTAATAAAATATAAACGTATGTTAGAAGATATATATCGCTTTAAAAGATATACTTTGTCCGAAATTGAAGAAAAAATGTTATCTAAATTAACAAAGATTTTCGATAACCCCGTTGATACAGCAAGCTTGCTTAGAAATTCTGATCTTGTTTTTGGTACAATTACTGATGAAAACAACAATTTAGTTGAACTAACTAACAGTAATTATTCTAAATATATTGAATCACAAAACCGTGAAGTAAGAAAGCAAGCCTTTATGACTTTATATAAAGGTTATGAAAGTGTAAAAAACACTTTGTCAAAAACTTTATCAGGAGAAGTTGATGCTAATCAAACTATTGCTGATATTAGAGGTTTTAATAGTGCTTTAGAAATGGCTCTTTTTGACGGTAATATAGATAATAGTATTTATTATAATTTAATTGAAGTTGTAAATAAAAACTTAAAGGTTTTGCACAAATACTATCAATTGAAAAAAGAGGTCTTAAATGTAGATGAATTAACATTATATGATGTACATGTTCCAATTGTTAAAGAAATAACTGAAACTTATGATTTTAGTGAAGCTAAAAAATTAATCATTAACGCTTTAGAAGTACTTGGTGATGATTACATTACTGATTTAAATAAGGCTTTTGCTGAAAACTGGATTGATATATATCCTAATGTTGGGAAAAGAAGCGGAGCTTATTCATGGGGATGTTATGATAGCCATCCATATATTTTGCTAAATTATCAAGAAAGATTTAGTGACGTTTCTACATTAGCTCATGAACTTGGTCACTCTATGCATAGTTATTATTCAAGAGTTCATAATGAGTATCAAGATTCACATTATAAAATATTTGTGGCAGAAGTGGCGTCAATTGTAAATGAATTGTTATTATATCAATATATGATTGAAAATGCTAAGACTGATAACGAAAAGTTAAATATGTTAAACAACATGCTAGAGTTATTTAAAAGTACTTTATTTAGACAAACAATGTTTGCTGAATTTGAATTAGAAATATATAATAGGGTGAGTAATAATGAAATATTAACTCATGAATTGTTATCGTCTATTTACTATAATTTAAATAAAAAGTATTTTGGAGAGAACGTTTTAGTAAATGATGAAATAAAATATGAATGGGCAAGAATTCCTCATTTTTATATGAATTTTTATGTTTATCAATATGCTACTGGTCTTGCTGCCGCATGCTCAATTGTAAATGATATTCTTAGTAAGAAGCCAGGTGCAGTTAAAAATTATTTAGAATTTTTAAAAACAGGTAACCGTGATTATCCGGTTGAATTATTAAAAATTGCTGGTATTGATATTTCTAAACCATCAGCAATTGAAAATGCAGTGAAATTATTTGATAATACAATTTACCAATTTATAAAATTATCTAGAAAGTAGGAAGTAGGTGAAGACGTGGATAAAAGAGATTATTATGAAGTCTTAGGAGTAAATAAAAATGCAACTTTAAATGAAATAAAAAGCGCGTTTAGAAAACTCGCAAAACAATATCACCCTGATGTGTCTAAAGAAGCAGATGCAGAAGCAAAATTTAAGGAAGCACAAGAAGCGTATGCTGTTTTGAGTGATGATGAAAAAAGAAAACAATATGACCAATTTGGCCATAATGCATTTTCGGGTAATGGTGGTTTCCAAGGGTTTGATTTTTCTGATTTTGATTTTTCAGATATTTTTGGAGATTTATTTGGTGGCGGTTTTGGTGATTTCTTTTCTGGCGGAAGAACTAGTAATTCCAACAGGGCTAGAAAAGGTCGTGATTCTTTAATGGAGATGCGTTTAACTTTTGAAGAAGCTGTATTTGGAACAAAGAAAACAATTAAATTAAATGTTGTAGAAAATTGTGATGATTGCAAGGGACGTGGTGGACACGGCGAAACAACGTGCGCTAATTGTCATGGTAGTGGTCAAGTTACAACTGAACAGCGAACCATGTTTGGAGCCTTCATGACGAGAACACCATGTGGTAGTTGTAGTGGTAAAGGTGTTACTTATGATAAGAAGTGTTCGACATGTCGTGGTAATGGTAAAAAAGTAGAAACTAAAACGATAGAGGTTAAAATTCCAGCTGGGGTTGATAATGGTAATCAATTGCGCATACCAGGAAAAGGTGAAGCCGGCATTAATGGCGGACCAAATGGTGATGTTTATTTAGAGTTTACTGTTGAATCACACCCGATTTTTGAGAGACACGGAAATGATGTTTATATGGAATTGCCAATTACTATGGCTGATGCTGCTTTAGGTACTAAAGTAGATATACCAACACTTACAGGAAATGTGAAATTATCTATCCCTGCGGGGAGTCAAACAAACGATAAGCATCGTTTAAAAGGAAAAGGTATTGAGGATGTGAATTATCGCAACAAAGGCGATATGTATGTTATTTTAAATATTGTTGTTCCAAAAAAACTGACAAAAGAGCAAAAAAAATTATTTGAACAATTAAAGAAAACTAATTTGGATGACGATGAACAAATCAAAAAGGTAAGAAAATATTTAAAAACTTGATATTAAAAATATAATGTATTATAATTATATTGATGAAAGGATGAAGTTATGGACGATATTTTATTGGAAACCGAAGAAAAGATGCAAAATTCGATTGAAACTATGAGAGCACGTTTTGTTAATGTTCGTGCTGGTCGTGCCAATCCTAATATTCTAGATGGAGTTATGGTATCTTATTACGGAATAGATACACCCTTAAAACAATTGGCAAACATTTCAATTCCAGAAGCTAGACAACTAAACATAAAACCTTTTGATCGTAGTAGTTTAGGGGCGATTGAAAAGGCTATTTATGAATCTAATATCGGATTAACCCCAAACAATAATGGTGAAACAATTATATTAAATATTCCAATATTAACTGAAGAAACAAGACGAGAATATGTTAAGCAAGTAAAGACAATGTCTGAGGATTGTAAAGTGGCACTTAGAAAAGTTAGACAAGAAGCTAATGATAAAATTAAAAAGTTAGAAGTGTCGGAAGATGAGGTTAAAAGAGGAACTGATGAAGTTCAGGAATTAATTAACAAATATAATAAAGTTGTCGAAGAACAATTGAAAGTTAAAGAACAAGAATTAATGACAGTATAATAAAACAAAATATGCACCCCCATTTAATAGATAACGATAAGAGTAGTTATGATATTAAAATGGTGGTGTTTTTTATTACTTTACTCGTTTGCCAAACAAATTAGGATG
>FZPS01000062.1_pt1245 | contig 12644 bp, 10 predicted proteins | sample 1817821 | NCBI WGS metagenome assembly FZPS01 (sample SAMEA104158645, study PRJEB21678) | metagenome | place: Germany | collected 2015-04-21 | reverse complement strand
GGGTTATAGCGGAAGTTATAAATAAACTAAAAAGTGGGAATGCCGAATGAATGTATATAGAAGAAAAACAAGAAAAATTCAAGTGGGCGACAAGGCGATTGGCGGGGATGCTCCAATTACTGTTCAATCAATGACCAATACCGATACCAGAGATGTGGAAAGCACTGTTGCTCAGATTCGTAAACTGGAGGAAGTGGGGTGCGAAATCATTCGCTGTACAGTACAGGACAATGAGGCGGCTGATGCATTATCTGAAATTATATCCCGCATAAATATCCCCTTGGTAGCTGATATTCATTTTGATTACAGACTGGCATTGAAATCAATAGAGAATGGCGTGGCAAAGCTACGCATTAACCCAGGTAACATCGGTAACAAGGATAGAGTAAGGGAAGTTGTACAAGCTGCTCAGGCAAAAGGTATCCCTATTCGTATTGGAGTCAACTCTGGATCACTGCAGAGGGATATTCTACAGCATTATGGAGGGGTGTGCCCGGAGGCGCTGGTGGATAGCGCACTTCGGCATGTAGAGATTCTGGAGAATTTGAATTTTTTTGATATTGCCATTTCTGTAAAGTCTTCGGATGTACAGGAGATGATTGATGCCTACCGCCTGCTTTCAAAGAAAATTGATTACCCACTCCATGTAGGAGTAACAGAGTCTGGTACCATTAAAAGAGGTACCATAAAATCCAGTGTAGGTATCGGCTCGCTTCTGTCAGAAGGGATTGGCGATACTATTCGCGTATCTTTAACTGGCGATCCAGTAGAGGAAATATTTGTAGGAAAGGAAATACTTAAAGCCCTGGGAATAATTAAGGAGGGAATTGAGCTTATTTCCTGTCCAACTTGCGGTAGGACTCAATTGGATTTGATAAAAATTGCTAAAGAGGTAGAAGAACGACTTTCATCCGTTAAACAACATATAAAAATCGCAGTAATGGGCTGTGCAGTAAATGGCCCTGGAGAAGCCAGAAGAGCAGATATTGGTATTGCAGGAGGCAATGGAGAAGGTTTGATCTTCCGTAAGGGTGAGATTATACGCAAAATAAAGGAAGAGGATCTTGTAGAAGAGTTGATTAGGGAAGTACATCATATGCTGGAAAATCAGCAGGAGAACAATAATTAATGATCGGGGGAACCTCATGAAGCAGTATATCCTTTCATTAAATTGCGGCAGTTCATCACTTAAATTTAATTTATATGAAAAAGAAGAAGGTAACATTTTATCATCCCGCCTAAATGGAATAGTACAAGAGGTAGGAAACAGTGAAAAAAGCTTACTGAAATATGATGTAAATGGCAGCAAATATCAGCAATCGATTCCGGTAAAAACGCATAAGGAAGCATTAATCTTGATTTTTCAGGAGTTAGAGCGTAATAATATCCACATGGAATCCATAATCGGAGTAGGTCATAGGGTGGTACATGGTGGAGAAAAATATGTTAACAGTGTATTGATAGATAAAAATGTTATACACACTATCCGGGAGCTTATACCTCTAGCTCCGCTGCATAATCCCCCTAACCTAATTGGAATAGAGGAAGCTACGAAGCTATTACCTGGAGTACCTCATGTAGCTGTTTTCGATACTGCATTCCATGGTACGATACCGGAGTATGCATATCGTTATGCAATTTCGGAGAATTGGTACAGGGATTATGGTGTGCGTAGATATGGATTCCATGGAACTTCACATCTATACGTAGCAAAAAGGGCTGCCAGATTTCTTGGTATACCATATAATCAATTTAATGGAATAACTGTACATTTAGGCAATGGATGCAGCATAACAAAGATACGACAAGGTAAATCAATTGATACCAGTATGGGATTTACCCCTCTGGAAGGACTGGTAATGGGAACCCGCAGCGGAGATATCGATCCTGCCATGATTTCCCACGTAGCCGAAAGGCTCACAAAAGACGGAGGTATATCAACTACAGAAGCCTATCGAAGGGTAATGAACGCTCTGAACAAAGAAAGCGGTTTGAAAGCCTTGACCGGTGTGTCTGTAATGCAGGATATACGGCAAAGCGCTAATGAAGGAAATAAGAAAGCCGATATGGCTATATCCATATTTGCTTATCGTGCAGCTAAATATATTGGTTCATATTTGACTGCCTTACCAAAAGCCCATGCTATAGTTTTTACAGCAGGAATAGGAGAAAATGAAGGCACAGTTAGAGCCAGAATCCTTTCATTTATGGAAAACCTATCTTTCGAAATTAAAGAAGATAATCTAAAGCTAAAACAGGAAATGGAAATTGCCAGAAGCAGTAAGACTGGTGATGAGCCTTTATCTGTGCTTGTAATACCAACTGATGAAGAAATTGTAATTGCATACGATGCGCTTTTTATAGGACATTTGAAGTGTGGTGTACCTGAAAAGTATCCGTTTGAAGCTTGATATAACAACCAAGAGAGAGGAAGACGTTTCCAGATATCTCAAAGTATGTTATAATGTTGTTATCCTTTTGGTTTAATATGTATGTTAATACCAAGGGATGAAGATTCAACTAAGGATGTGTAGAAAATGATGAAACGGGTGGTCACCCTTGCTGTAATACTTGTGCTTGCTTTTATCATATTCGCTCTGCCTAAATTACAGCTGTTGTTAGAAACTGGTTTTGACTATCCCTCTGAACAATTAGATGCTCCATCGCAATCAAACAATGATATCAATACAGAAGATTCTGAAGGAAATTCTGCCAGCGATAGTTCTGACAAAGGCACGGTTCTACCACGATTGGAAACTGAGCCTGAACCGGATGAACCACAGCAGGAAGAACCTAAAGAGGAGCCGATAGAGGAAGAACCGATAGAGATTCGGATTTCCTTCGCGGGAGACTGCACCATAGGAACGGACGAAACTTTTGCATATGTAAATTCCTTCCCTGATCGTTATGAAAAGGTTGGCAGGGATGATTCCTATTTTTTCAAGGGAGTAGAGTCGATTTTTTACAATGATGATTTGACTTTAGTTAATCTGGAAACTACATTTACAACAGCAAAGAAAAAGGCTGATAAAACTTTTCGATTTAAAGGTGATCCCTCCTATGTAAATATCCTAAAGCAGGGAAGTATAGAAATGGTTAATATATCCAATAACCATATCTATGATTATCTGGAGCAGGGTTTCAGGGATACCCTAGATACTCTTGAATCGGCAGGAATATATTATTCAGGTGAGGGTTATATTGCCTATTATGAGGTAAAAGGAATTACTATAGCCAGCATCGGGTACACAGGCTGGGATACACATATTAAAGATTCATTGAAGAAAGATATTGCCGAAGCACGGAAAAAGGCAGACTTGGTTATAGTTTCATTTCATTGGGGTCAGGAAAAATCTAACTACCCTAATTCTGTTCAGATTGAATTAGGACGTTTTAGTATCGATGAGGGAGCAGATATAGTTGTAGGTCATCATCCCCATGTTGTTCAAGGGATCGATAAATATAAGGGCAAGTATATAGTATATAGCTTGGCGAACTTTTGTTTTGGGGGCAACCGCAATCCCTCTGATAAAGACACCTTTATTTTTCAAGGGGTTTTTAACTTTGAAAACGGAGAATTGATTAAAAATGAGGGCATAGTTTACGCATGTAGTGTTTCTTCTGAGGATAGTGTAAACGATTATCAGCCTACCTTGCTTTCGGGTAAAGATAGGGAAAGGGTTGTCAATCGTATCTTGGAATATAGCACTAAGTTAAAATACGGTATAACTATGGAGGATGTTTTTTTCTACGAATAAATAATAGAGTGCAGGAGGGTATCTTTATTGTTTGACACAATACTATTTGATCTGGATGGCACCTTACTGCCACTTGATATGGATGAGTTTATAAAGCTTTATTTTAAGGAAGTGGGAGATTACTTCCAGGATATGATAGAAGCTGAAAGGCTGATAAATAATGTATGGATTGGTACCAAGGCTATGGTAACTAATTCAGGGGAAAAGACTAATGAACAGGTATTTATGGATACTTTTCAAAATCATATAGATGGAGACATTGCTGTATACCAGGAAAGATTTGACAGATTCTATGACGATGGATTTTTGAAAGTTCGTGACTGCACTAATGTATCCCCTTTTATAAAAGAAGCCGTAGCAGTCTTAAAAGAAAAGGGTTACACTCTTGCCGTTGCTACCAATCCATTGTTTCCGAGAAAGGCAGTTTTGCATAGAATTGAATGGGCAGAACTAAATCCGGATGATTTTGATTATATTTCCAGCTATGAGCATAATCACTATTGTAAACCCCGTCTTGAATTTTATAAGGAAGTATTGGAAAGTTTGGATAAGTATCCCCATCAATGCATGATGGTAGGAAATGATGTTGAGGAAGATATGGTTGCTTCTAAACTTGGCATAATGACCTATCTGATTACCGATCATTTAATTAATTGCACTAACAATCGAATCGAGAGCGATTATAAAGGAACTTATGAGGATTTTTATAAATTCGTTTGCGATTTACCTAAATTGGGTTAAATGTTTGCACTTTTTAAAATCCAGTAGCCACCCTTTTTGTTAAAGACCTCGCAGTTTCCATAGACGGACATCAGTTTTTCAACAGCAGACTTTGCACCTTGCTTTTTTTGTATAACTAAGTATAGGCTGCCACCAGGTAGTAGAAAGTTCTTACTTTGTTCAAACAGAGGGTATATAACCTTCTTTCCTGCCCGAATAGGTGGATTGCTTACAATAGCATTGAACTGATGGCTTATTTGTTGAAAACCGTCGCTGGCATGAACGACGGCATTTTTAATGTGGTTTTTTTTCACATTTTGAGCTGCCAACTCCACTGCCCGTTCATTAATGTCCACCATGGTAACATGTGTCTCAGGATTGGTTTTTGCAACACTTATACCGATAACACCATATCCACAGCCCAAATCCAAGATCTTTCCTGTCAGTACAGGTAGGGATTGTATCAAAATTTCACTTCCATAATCTACTTTATCTTTAGAAAACACTCCAGTATCGGTATAAAAATACAGCTTTATACCTTTTACTGTAAAGGAGATGCTTTTTACATTATGCGGTGTTTGGGGATTTTGAGTGTAATAATGTTCCATTTTCCTGACCAGAGCTCCTTGCTAAACTTTTTATAAGGAATATATGGTTTTGTAATGTTTTTGGTGATTAAGTTATTATATCACATATTTCGGGAAAATATTCAAATAGATGTTGAATGCATACTATTTATAGGATAATGTGTAGTAGTAGAAGCCAGAGTGAAGACGAATCAAGGAGGTATTTGATTGAATAAAGATAAACTCATTAACTTTTTAGATTCACTTGAAGGAGCAGGTATTCCTGGTTGCGATTGTATAGTTTATCATAACCACCAGCCTGTATTTCGTCATATGGCAGGTTATGCCAATAAAGATAGAACGAAACCTATTTCTGGCGAAACATACTATTGGATATATTCTGTATCCAAGTTGATCACTTGTGCCGCAGCTATGCAGTTGATAGAAGGGGGCAGCATTAACCTTGATGATCCAGTATACGAATATCTTCCCGAGTATAAGGATATGAAGGTAAGGGAAAGCTCGGGGGTAAGACCCGCCCGGAATAAAATTACAATAAGACATCTTCTATCTATGCAAAGCGGATTGAATTACAATATAAACGCACCTTCTATTGTCCAGATATTAAAAGAAACGAATGGGCAAGCTTCCACAAGGCAATTAATAAAAGCTCTGGCAAAAGAACCCTTAGACTTTGAGCCGGGTACCCGGTTTCAGTATAGTTTAAGTCATGATGTTCTTGGTGCTGTTATAGAAGTGGTGTCTGGAAAGCCCTTAGACTGCTATATTGAAGAAAAGATATTGCTACCGTTAGATATGTACAACACTGGCTTTGAATTAACACCTGAAAAGCAGGATGGAATGTCTGAACAGTTTTTGTATAATGTATTATCAAAAACTTCAAAGTCCATATCTGCAGTAAATGATTATGTATTTACACCCAATTATAAGAGCGGGGGTGCCGGGCTGATTTCTACAGTAGAGGATGTAATTCTGTTCCTGGATGCTATGTGCAATGGAGGGGTAGGCGCTAATGGCAACCGAATCCTTGCTAAGGAGTCCATCGATTTGATGAGAACAGATCAACTAAGTGATATTGCCAGAGAAGATTATATCAAGATGGATTACAATAGGTATGGATATAGCTATGGACTCGGAGGACGTGTTCTGGTTGATAAAAGCATGACAAATGCTAAGAGCCCTGTGGGAGAATTCGGCTGGGACGGTGCTGCAGGCGCTTCCGCACTGATTGATTCAGACAACCGGGTAGCCATATTCTATGCCCAACATGTGCGGGCTTGCGATTATGCCTATAAAACAGTGCATCCGAAAATTAGGGATTTAACCTATGAAATGCTTAACCTGGATTCTTGATTGCACTTCTTACGTAAGGCTTGTTTGCAACACTGAATCCGGGTTATAATACCTCTAATACTATTAGAATACTAAAAGAAAGGTTTGAAAAAATGATGAGCATATCTCAAGCAAATAAAAAAACCTTATCAGTTGGCGGCAAAAAATTTACATATTATGACATTACATCTTTGGACAGGTTTGGATTAGATGTTTCCAGGCTGCCTTATTCAATAAAAGTTTTGCTAGAAGGTGCTTTAAGAAACCAGGACGGAAAAGCGGTAACAGAAGAACATATTAAGCGAATCGCTTCTTGGGATGGAAAAGGTTCTGATAAAGAAATTCCGTTTATGCCTTCGCGTATCGTGCTTCAGGATTTCACCGGTGTTCCTGTTGTTGTTGATTTAGCAGCAATGCGAACAACAATGAAGGAAATGGGCGGTGACCCAAGCAAAATAAATCCACTGGTACCAGTTGATCTTGTAATAGATCACTCTGTAATAATCGATTCCTTTGGAACAAGAAGATCTTTTCAGTTCAATGTTGAGAAAGAATTTGAACGAAATGGTGAGCGATATGAACTGTTGAAGTGGGCACAGAACAGTTTTTCTAATTTCCGTGTATTTCCACCTTCTGTTGGAATAATACACCAGGTGAATCTGGAGCACTTGGCAACGGTTGCCACAACCAGGGAGATAAACGGGGAAACCGTACTTCTTCCGGACACATTGGTAGGTACGGATTCTCATACAACTATGATTAACGGAATTGGTGTATTAGGATGGGGTGTTGGAGGTATTGAAGCCGAGGCCTGTATGCTGGGGCAGCCTTATTACTTCCTGCTTCCAGATGTAATTGGTTTTGAGCTGACCGGGAGCCTGCCTGCAGGCACTACAGCAACCGACCTGGTGCTTACCATAACACAAATGCTACGGCAAAAAGGTGTAGTAGGAAAGTTTGTAGAATTTTACGGTGAAGGTGTCAGTAATATCAGTGTTGAGGACAGGGCTACTATTTCCAACATGTGTCCGGAATATGGTGCTACTGCTGCCTACTTCCCAGTAGATGATAAAACATTGGATTATTTAAGAGCGACTGGTCGCAGTGAAGAGCAGATTGCTTTAGTTGAAGAGTATTATAAGGCACAGGGTATGTTCAGGACGGATTCTTCAAATAAGCCTCTATTTACAGCGGAAATTAACCTTGATCTGGGCACGGTAGAGCCTAGTCTGGCGGGACCAAAGCGTCCTCAGGACAGAATTCCTTTAAGAGAAATGAAACAGACGGTTATTACTTTGGAGAAAGCATCTATAGAAAACGGCGGATACGAGCTGGATGAAGAGAAGGTAGAGCAGACAGTAGAAATTCAATATAAGGATGGAATGAAGGAACAGCTGAAAACAGGTGCCGTTGTAATTTCCTCCATAACAAGCTGTACTAATACATCCAATCCGGCAGTAATTATCGGTGCAGGTCTTTTAGCCAAAAAAGCTGTAGAACGTGGTTTGACCAAGCCCAGATACGTAAAGAGCAGCTTGGCTCCGGGTTCTCGAATAGTTACAGATTACTTGGAAAAGGCGGGCTTGCTACCTTACCTTGAAGAGTTAGGTTATAATGTTGTAGGCTATGGATGCGCTACTTGTATCGGAAACAGTGGACCACTTGTTGAAGAGGTAAACAAAGCCATAAAGGAAAATGACTTGACGGTAGCATCAGTTCTTAGCGGTAACCGTAATTTTGAAGGCCGTATTCATCCATTAACAAAGATGAACTTCCTTGCTTCGCCTATCCTGGTTGTGGCTTATGGTCTGGCTGGAACTATGCATATTGATTTCGATTCTGACCCCGTAGGGTACAATCCGGAGGGCAAGCCGGTTTATCTTAAGGATATTTGGCCTGATACTCAGGAAATTTATGATGCCATCCATGATGTTATCACTCCGGAAATGTATAAAGACAAATATGAAAATATTAATAACGAAAATGAACTTTGGAATAGTCTGCCTGCTACAGATGAAAATATCTACCAATGGCAGGCTTCATCCACCTATATTAAACAGCCTCCCTTCTTTGATAACATGGAGCTGGAACCCAACGAAGTGGAAGATATTACAGGAGCAAATGTGCTTGCTATCTTGGGCGATTCAGTAACAACAGACCATATATCCCCAGCGGGAAGCATACCAGAGACCTCGGATGCAGGAAATTATTTAACCTCTCAAAATGTTGAACCGCAGCATTACAATTCATATGGATCTCGTAGAGGTTCACATGAGGTAATGATGAGAGGAACTTTTGCCAATATTCGTATAAGAAATAGAATGGTGCCAGATATAGAAGGTGGATACACCAGACATATACCCAGCAATGAAGTCATGTCAATATATCAGGCTGCTATGAAATATAAAGAGCAAAATACACCTCTGGTGGTCATAGCAGGTAAGGAATATGGAACAGGAAGCTCTAGAGACTGGGCTGCGAAGGGTACTGCGCTGCTTGGAGTACGAGCCGTGATTGCGGAAAGCTATGAGAGAATCCACCGCAGCAATTTAATCGGGATGGGGGTACTGCCCCTTCAGTTTGCAGATGGAGAAAATGCAGCTGCGTTGGGAATCACTGGTGAAGAAACCTTTGAGATAGCCGGAATGAATACACTTGCGCCAAATGCATTGTTGAACGTAACAGCTGTTAAAGAAGATGGAAGTAAAATACAATTCCAAGTCACAGCGAGATTAGATAGCAATATCGAACTTGATTATTACAAGCATGGCGGCATATTAAATATGATTCTGCGAAGCTTTTTAACGGAACAACAATGAAGGGATGAGCAATTTGCCTGTCAGAAAGAATACCGTATATGTATTTGGTCATAAAAATCCGGATACTGACTCCACGTGTGCAGCAATAACATATGCCTGGCTTAAAAATAAGCTGAATCCAGACAAGGAATATATCCCTGCTGTATTAGGCAATATCAATTCGGAGACATCATATTGTTTGGAATACTTCGGTGTAGAAAAGCCTATAAAGTTGGAAAGTCTAAAACCTAAGGTTGCGGATATGCGGTTAGAGCGAATCCAACCAGTGCATGAACAGGAATCAATTTTGGAAGTTGTTCAAAAAATTGTTAAAACCAGTGGCAAAACTCTCCCAGTGGCGGATAACAGAGGTCGGTTAATGGGCATTATTTCCATAACCGACCTGGTACCTGCCTTGATCTCATCACAGCAAAATCAATTAAAGGAATTGGAAATCCCTATCTCCAATCTCCTCCATGTACTTGAATTGTCCAAGCTACAGGGGCAGCTGGAAGACAATATATTCAGGGGCAATGTTTACGTTTTCAGTGATCTGACGTACTATAGTCAAATTGCCAAAAATGGTCTTATAATTTGCAATAGACATGAGTTTGGCACTGGATTCATGTTTTCCTTAGAACCTAAATATATTATAGTGGCTGATGTAGATGACAGCTCACTATTAAAGCCCATACAAGACTATAAAGGTGTTATTTTTACATCCAAAAAAAATATTTATGATTTGGTACAGGCAGTAAACCTTGCACTGCCTGTTTCAAGCCTTATTAAAAAAGACAACCTCGAATACTTTGCTCTATCAGAGGATATAGAAGATGTAAAGAAGAACCTAATAACTTCTAAATACAGAAGTTACCCAGTTGTCAATGATCACGGGAAAATAGCAGGCATGTTTTCCCGCAGTAATTTAATGGAGATCAGCCCGAAAGAGGTTATTCTGGTAGACCATAACGAAAAAGGTCAGTCTATTGAGGGCATTGAAACTAACAGAATCCTGGAAGTAATAGATCATCATAGAATATCAGACTTTCAAACTATGGGACCGCTTTTTTATCGAGCTGAACCAGTGGGCAGCACCAATACAATTATTTGTAAAACCTATCTGGAAAACGAAATGGAAATTCCCAAAGCAATGGCCGGTCTTATGTTAAGTGGAATTTTATCTGATACGCTTATTTTTAAATCCCCAACTTGTACTCCTGAGGACAAAAAATTAGCACAATATCTGGCTAAAATAGCTGGGGTGGATATTCAAGAATTTGGAATAAAAATGCTGTCCAAGGGCGAGAATCTAGTAGGAATTCCTCCCAAAACAATCATTACCAGAGATATGAAAAAGTTTATCATGGGCAATTATAAGGTTTCTGTCTCCCAAGTTAACGTAGGGGATATAGATGCATATCAAGAGATCTTGGGACAGGTAAAATCTGAGTTGGAATCTGTTTGCAAGGACAACGATTTGGATCTTTCAATTCTTATGCTGACCAGCCTGGTTATGGGAGGTACAGAACTTATAATTGCGGGTGAGGAAAAGTGGCTTGCCCAAGTGGCGTTTAATATGGAAAAAGGTAAGGATGAAGTCTTTATCGAAGGTATGTTTTCCAGAAAAAAACAAGTTGTACCAAAGCTGATGGCAATGGCATATTCATGAATAGCTTAAGCAAGGGGGCATTCTATAATGAATGATAATGGAGTAAAAAAAAGATATCCTCAGACCATATTAGCTACTGCGTGTATACCCTGGAAAGAAGATTACTCTTTTAATGAATCTGTTTTTAGAAAGTTTGTTAATAAGCTTAAAGAAAATAATCTAAAGCATATTTATTTGTTTGGTACAGCTGGAGAGGGATATGCGATATCGAATTGTCAGTTCGAGGAAATCGTCAAGGTTTTTGCTGAAGAAATGAGCGGACCGGGCCTTCATCCCATAGCAGGTTTAATTAGCCTATCAGTAACAGAAATGAAAGAAAGGATAGATATCGCCTATAATAATGGGATCCGGGAATTCATGTTTGTATTGCCGTCCTGGGGCAGTGTTTCCTGGTCGGAATTAATTTGTTTTTTGGATGAAATTTGCACTCCTTACCCCGATTGCAAGTTTATACATTATAATAATCCTCGTTCAAAAAGACTTATAGATGCAAAGGAATATGTAGAGTTAGCCAAAAGATATCCAAATCTGGCAGCTGTTAAATATAGCACTACCGATATTATGACAATTCAGAGTTTGATGGATAACCAGTGCCCATTGCAGTATTTTATAACTGAGCCTGGATTTGGATACGCAAACATGCTTGGGGAAGCAGGTTTATTACTTTCTATTTCAAGTATAAACATGAGAAAAGCATGGGAATATTTTCATGCTTCTGTAAAGGGAGACTTTCACGCAGCTTTGCAATTTCAGAGAGAAATTTATGGTGTAAGAAATGCATTAATTAACGCTATAGGAACTGGTCGTATTGATGGGGCATATGATAAAATATTTTGCAAAATGATTTTATCGAGTTACCCATTACGATTACTGCCACCATACTCAGGAGCGCATGAAGACGAATTTGCTGAATTTATCGAATGCTTAAAGAGCCGATATCCAAACTGGTTAGAGTAATAAAAAATCAGTCGAAATATGTTGGTTTCAAAGGATTATCTAAATGCTCAAAAGCCAGCTGTATTTGTGATTCTGTCACCCTTGTTATAGATAAGGGTGGCAATTCATTTTTAGAAAAGAAACCAACAGCACTGGTCTCAATTCCTTCTTTTGCTTCCCCACCTATTATTTCGCATTGAATAAGTATTTTATAAACATGGTATGGATAAGGGGGATGTGGATGACATTTCATATCAAATACACCGATGAGTTTTGTCGCTTTAACTTCAAATCCCGATTCCTCTCTTACTTCTTTCACAGCTACTTCGCTCGGAGTTAATCCTATATCTCCCCAACCACCTGGTAGGGACCATTTTTCATCAGTTTTCTCCTTAACCATTAGAATTTTATTTCCTATAAATACAGCAGATCGAATATCTACCTTTGGAGTTGCATAACCAGTTTCATTTGCAAATAAGTCTTTAATGATGGTTTTACTAATATTAGTATGCTGCGACATCATGTCGACGCTAATATCCCTAATGAGTTGAAATCTTTCCAAATCAAATACATCTTTTGAATATGTTAACCCTGCCTGCGCAATCGATTGAAGTTGTTTTGCCCATTCAAGCCATTTTAGTTCCATTTTTCGATCACCATTCCCTTATATGAATTTATCATAAATACCGCTACTTTTAAAACTATGTATTATTATATAATTCTAAAATACTTTCTACCAGAAGGAAATATATTTCTTATATTACTATCTCCCATCGATTAATGATAACCAGGGAATAAACTGCCCGGGAATAACATATTTTTATATCGAGATTCAGTGAATGGG
>FZPS01000098.1_pt5 | contig 12649 bp, 12 predicted proteins | sample 1817821 | NCBI WGS metagenome assembly FZPS01 (sample SAMEA104158645, study PRJEB21678) | metagenome | place: Germany | collected 2015-04-21 | reverse complement strand
CTGTGGGACTGACGCCCTGCATCTCAGCGATATCCGTATAGCTATAACCGTGCAAATGGAAAAGAATCGTTCTCTCTCGCTGCTCAGGATTAAGCTCGCTTAGGAGCATTTCCAGAACCTCACGATTTTCGAGATCTAATTCAAAGTCTTGTGCTGTGCTTGAAAGGCTGTACTTGGCATGACCCTCGCCGTTTTGAATATGGTGTGCTTTACCCGAGGCGTCCTTGTACATGTAAGATTCCATCACGTTATCCGTTACCTCGTACTGGTGGTGTTTCGCCTCATTCTTCTGCGACACCTGCTCTTGATATAAACCTGCAAGATAGACCGTCTTCCATTCCGGCCAGTAATCCGGATCCAGTAGCTGCTTCCGAATGTTCTCGTCCATCGGTAAGCCTTCGATTTTTAATTTGCATTTGCCTCCACGTGGTCCAACATAGTTGATGACCAGTGATTGTCGTTGCTTGTCGTTATTTGTCTTGAATTCCACTGTGTCCCTCCTTCGGAACAAATCCGAAGCGAGGAACCACGTGGAACATTCCCGTTACATTGGCCATAGAGTGAAACCTCGCTCCAAAATGGCCAACCGTCCCAGTGGGTTGACGTTTATTCTTCTGTTTCAACTGTCCGCTCTGGGCACCCCTGATCAGGAGGTGAACATTCAGTTGAAGTTCTCTAGTTTTGATGGCTAGTAGCACATCTACTTGATACTGTAAGGCACGATTTTCCAGAAAAATCGACACATCGTATCGACCGTACACGCATAAAAAAGCCGGAGTCACCTGCTAGCCTATTGGCTAAATCAGATAACTCCGGCTCTCTGCTCCTCGTCATTTACGGGGCAAGTTGCGGTAGCTTCCGCTCTTATTTATTTTTTTGCTTCCTCCTCTTTTGCTATACGTACTTGATTCTTGACATCTGTCCAAGGAATTTTTATCACTCGTTTTCGTGAGTTCTTTACCTCTAGGAAAGCCTCGCCTTTATCTATTATTACGTCACAGAATCTATCCTGAGTACTGCTTCTTAAGTTTCGAATTGGTCTCCTAAACATCAGCGCACCTCCCTCCCGTCATAGCTCTTAATCCATGAGACATATTCGTTTCTTCTCTCTGGATTAGCTTTGATCACTTGTCTCCATCTCTTGGAACCTTCTACCAATTCCTTAAGGATTACCGTGTACTTTGTTTCTTCGGGATTTCTTTTCTCGAGCATCTTATAACGCATATACACTTTTCTATATAATTTAGTCGCTTCATCATTTTTTTCTTTCTCTGCTCTGGTTATTTGTGGCCCAATCTCGTTACACTTTTTACTGGAATCTTGAGGAGACGCATAATCACAATAGATAGTGTCTGATCTTCCCAGAGTCACAAAATAGTTATTACAGTTTTTACATTTCGTAATAACTGTGCCTGTTTCAATAAGATGCGCTACCTCAAATACCAACAAAGATACCGAGCTTTCAATAGAGTAAATAGATTGAAATTCACCTTCAATGTTGAGAATTTTAAAGCCAAAGTGCTGTGCGCTCATCAACTCAGTTGAATACATCGACCCAAATGTATTCAAAGATTTTTCATATTCCTCTAAGTCAACTTCTTCTCCTGCCTCTTTTTCAACACTCTTCGTAAGTGCAATAAATAAATACTTAAAGACTACGTACTCCATCGAAAAAACATAGTAGGCATAAGAAAACATGTCCCCTATCGTGTTATCTGAAAATGAGTTGGAGCCGGTTCCGTCTAAACTAAATTTTTTCACATCATCGTTCTCAATATCCATATTAATCTCAGACAAATGAGTTTCAATCTCTATCTCCGAACGATTCATTAAGTCAGAAAAAGCCTCTATGACTGATGCAAAGCACATCAAAGCAACTACAGGAAGCTGTGTTTTAATTAATTCATCTTTTATCCACATCAGTGCCTCAGTAGCATTATCAGCAGACTTGGCATCCGATTGTTTTGGATAAGAATTAAAAATGGGCTTTAATTCACTAGGAGCAAGCCGAGCATATTCACACGCTAATCCCCCTATCGGATACTCCTTAACTATTCCCTCACAAAGCAGAGTGTTTTTCTTCCCATCATAAATGACTGTCATACCACTGGATTCGTTTCTCATTCGATGCCTCCTGTTATCAATCGCTATCGTGAACTATTAAATGTCTTGCTGTTAACAATCACTGTTTTTATTATTTATTGATAACATCATTGTAAGAGCTACACTAAATGCTGTCAAGGAGTAACAGATAACTATTTTTATTCCCCTTTATCGATTGATAACAAAGATAAGATAAAGAAAGTCGACATAGCATATCGACTTTTAAAATTGCAATAATGTTAAGTTCTGATTACAATTCTACTCCGAACTGTAACAAGTATGATTTGATGTTATTAATTGGTTCGGGATACAGGAGAGTGAGAGCTTCTTGAATCCATTGATGTTCAGGAGCTAATGGGTTTAATGTACAGTTTAATACTTGGAGAAGTTTTTTACTGATTTCCGGTGGCAAATTCAGCCCGAAACAGATTAGTGCTGCTGTCTTATGATTAGGCTTTGTTTGTCCTTTCACCGTACGACTGATTGTCTCTGGATTTCTTGAGATAATTTCTCCAAGTCCCTTGTAACTTAGCTCCCGCCACTGAAGTAATAGCGTCATGCACTGCTCAGGGTCATCCGTCATTTGTCGACGGATATTCATCCACTCTTCTTGTTGCCGTTTACGAAGCTCAACCTGCCGCTCCTTAGGTGCATTCTCGTATCCATTGTGGAATTTGATCTCAAAGGTAACATGACTTTGCTCACGATTGAGGAAACAGGCTGTATGATAAACAGCTCCTATGCTACTTGTTATTCGCATATCAAATAGTAAGCAGCATTCATCCATGTGAGTCCTGGCGTAGTCTGTTAGCTCGAGATTTCCGGAGACGCCCGTTTGTACATAAAGTGGAGCATTATATACGAAGTGATTATCAATAAAAAGATAATCGCCATTTGATGTTTTCTCTTTTAACTCCGGATTTATTGCTCGCTCTATAGCAGCATCTTGTGCACCTATCGTGAATGTCTGATTAATCTTGACGCTGCCCTTTTTAAATCCGTGAGGTTTTACATAGTGACCATCTACATAATTATAAGTACCAATCGCCTCTTCAAAGCCCAGTTCTACTAATCTGATTTTGGCAGCCTGACGAGAAACACCAAACGTCATCTCTAGCTGAATGATGACCTTTTCCATAACATCAACAGCATGCTTAGCATCAAGCTCTCGCATGAACTGGGCGATATACTCTTTTGCTTTCGCCTTGAAAGGTGCTGCCGGCATTTGAATTCTTGGGGCCAATTGATTGGCCTGTTTTTCCATAAACTCAGTAGCGGTTTTAGAAACAGGGGATGACGCACCTCCAACAATTTCACAACTAATACTTGAAATATCCGAGTTGTATAATTTCGCTAGAGCAAACGCCTTTTTATGCTTTACCCAGTGAACACACTCATGCACTATCGTGTTATTAACGGATCCAAGATTTCTTAGAAAAAACAGATTAGGTTCAACAAGAATCGTTCCAGCGTTAATCCGGTGGGGCTCTTCTTTTTCAGTCTTAGCGTTATACAACATGGTTTCTGCACTCTCAAAGAAGAGCTGACCGAAAACGGATGAGTTTTCTTTTATGTGACGAATCTCTACCTGTAGATCTAGTCTCTCGGCTAAAACCTGTGGATCAACTAATACCGGAGGCTGCCCAAAAGGCGTCTTTCTTAGAGCCTCGGGATAGAATTCCTCCAAGAATTTATGTGCTACTGCCTCCAGATTCTCGTAAGCAATATAGGGAACAAGCGAATCATCCAGTTCCGACTGGGTACGATTTCTTTTACTGTATAAGGAGACCTCGTTTATTAAGCAATCGTCTAATCTTTGATCAATGTCACCGACACACGAAAGCATGAGCCATATAGTGTATTCATCATAGTCATCATAATGATAATCGCCTTCATTGACGATAAACTCAACAGACAGTGCAACGTCAAAACCGACCTCACTCCCCGGCCGGTCGATTGCCCATACATGTTCAACTCGCACATTTTGTATCTCGAGTTCACCCGCACGATGTACGTTGCGTAATTCGACACCTAAGCTCTCTAAATCATCAGAGTGTTCGTCTACGAACTCCTCTGCAATTGACCAAAACTTATCGTCAAACTTCTTTGACACATATTCCTTAAAAGAGTGTACCCCTGCCACCTCAACTCCTATTAATTTCCCATCTCGTCAGCTAACGACCGTGATATCCATCTCAATTAGAATATTAAATTCAGTCTATTAGAAGTTTAAAATTTATCTTCCAACCTCACCCATTCAGGTGAACTCATATCCTCAGAATACTCCGTATTGTTGATGAAGAGCTTGTGATTCCTATCTCGAACAAAGCCCCAGTGGATATTTTCTTTTTCAGCGTACTCCTTAAAAGCAATGAATTTGTTTTCTATGTTGCGATCAATATTCTTGCTCTTGCCCTGAACTTCACCACCCTTCGTCTCGATAATCCAAACGTCACCATTTTCCTTTTGGATTATATAGTCGGGATAGAACAGATACTCCTTGCTGATATTCGTGCCATAAACAATAGATAGATACTGCTGACCGGTATCACCGTTTTTATAAAACCATTCAACGTCATCTCGACCTTCAAGCTCATATTCAAAAAGCTGCTCACAAGTTGACCTTAAGGCATCTGTCGTCATTGAAGTGTCGTACCCTTGATAAGCATTCTTCTCATATACCTGTACATCCGGCTCGTAAGGTTGATAGCGATAGAAGTCCTCAAGTGGCAGTTTGAAGGGTTCTCTCTTTTTTTCTAGATACTGCATTTGTCGTAGATTCGGAAGTGTAGCCACCTCAGTAAAATCTTCTCGCAGCTTGTAGGCATTATTGATCATGAAGGCATACCACTCACGGTTGGAAAGAGCTATTAGCTTTTTATTGGAGCGGATCATTTTGTGAAAGAGATGTTGTAAGATGGCTCTCGTCTTATTGGAAGGTAAGCCGATAACCTTCTTCACCATGTCTACAGCATGTAAACAGTCTATTCCGTGGTCATGCGTGCTCACCTCATATGAAATCTCTAAATGCTGACCCTGTCGTTCATCCGTGATGTCATGTAAGCGTTGAAACTTTCCGCTACGATACCGGGAAAAGATTTTTGTACCAAAGATATAGCCGTACGCTTCTAGCCTGTTTTTATTTTCAGCCTTGTCGGTAGTCAGCTTGTACTTTTCGATAAAATAGTCATAGATTTTGTCTCTAGCTTCTCTTTCATTAACGTACTCATAGTCTTGGTTTCTGACTTCTTTTACAAGGGTGAAATCTCGGCAGTTTTCTTTTAGGAAAAGGCGGCGCACCTCATAGGCATTCCCTGACTGCATGGCTACTTCTTTATATTTCTCATCAAAAGTGTATAAGAAACAGAAATCTAATCTGTCGTCACCATAGTGCTTTGCTTGTGGCATACGACGTAAACGACCGAGAGTTTGAATCTCAAAGGTCTCGGTCATATTTTCTCTCAACTTTACGAGTACCTTTGCTCGTGGACAATCCCATCCCGTTGAAATCGCTTGCTTCATAAGAAGAAAGACAGCAGGATTATTGTGTTCGGTAACATTTTCAGTGTTTATTTTTTCGCCACTCATCCATTTACTGACTAAGCCATTTTTATAGGTATAACCCATGTCTTCCAGACATGATTCAACATATTCAATGAGCCTGTCACTCATATCAGGGAATTGCACAATCACAAGCGGATTTATCTTTTCTCCCTGTTCACCATAGGCCGCTTTAATTTCTTTGCGTTTATCATCCGCCATTTGCAAGAGGAAGAGAGCCTCACTATCCAGATCATCCATCTCGGATATGTCTACCCCCTCATTAATATAAAGAGCACGGGTAATGAGGCCGGAGGCGATGACCTCTTCTTCCGGAATTTCATAAAACTCCGCTGTTGGGATCTTCTTAGTTGTAGCAGAGACTCGGATCTCATGCTCTGAAGATAAGGCACTTAAGATATCATTTGCCTTTGATGTATTATTGAGATGTTCCTCATCGATAATCACCGTAAAGAGAAGACCACTCCTATGGGCATCCGTAATCCGTTCAAAGAGATTTTTTCGTTCACTTTCTTTCAAAGCGATATTGCCGCTCTTTGTTATCATTTCCCAGTTAATAAAATAAGTCGTGCCGGGAGAAAAGCCCTGTAAGAGGACATCATGAACGTTGCCGGTATTGGCGCGAGGAAAAAGAGTGCGCATTTTCTCTTCTGATTGTTCTTCTAAATTCCCCTTACCGGGAGTGAGCCAGATAAAAACCCGCTCAGCATCGACATTTCCAAGATAGGTGTCAATGTAGGAAAGCAACATGACCGTCTTGCCGCTACCTGTCGGACTCTTTAGGATTATTTTGTGCTTCGTGCTTGGGTCCATTGTGGCGTCTAGTAAATAGTTAACAGCATCAGATTGAAAATCAAATAAAGTAATTTCATTAATCATAATTCGTTGGCCTCCCTAAGCTCATTGAGAAAATAGTAGTCGGGGATATGGATGACTTTCACTTGTTTTGCTTCAAGCTCATTTTCTATTTCTCGAGAAAGCAAGATATAGGACGGAATATAGATTATTACACCTTCGTCTACTCCTTGCTCATACCAGTCTATTAATTCATCCTCACGTAAGAAGATAAAACGGTTCACACCATCAATTTCACACATGTTCTCTAGCTCGACCATTTCCTTGATGTGTGATAAAAGGCGGTCGGATAGGATATCTTCCTCCCTCGACAGCTTAGGGATGAAGTCCGTTTTGTAATATTTGAGATTATGAGGCAACCCTTCAATTATTGTATCTGTTTCTATAACACCAAACAGTTTTAAATATCCGTCCTTTGATTCTTGCTTGAAAGTAGAAAAATCGCTTCTTCTGCGTTTCTTTATTGATTCAATCTGTTGAAAATGCTGATCTATTTTTTTCAGATTCGTTACTGTGAGTTTTACTGAATACAATTCCTCAGATATCTTCCTAGTTGCGGGATATCCTTCAATGATTTTTTTTAGCCTAGGATATGTAACATCCTGACTGATGTTGTTTTCATTATTAGTGCAAAGTATAAATTTCCTCGAGCCCTTGTCCTCCCTATTCATCTCCATTACGGCATGCCCTGTTGTTCCTGAGCCGGCAAAGAAATCTAAAATTACAACATCCTTCCTGTTTCCACTTGCTACCTCTAAGCAATCTACTACAGCGTAGAGCGATTTTGGATAATTAAAATGCCCCCTGCCAATAATTGAAGATAATAGGTCTGACCCAAAAGTCGAGGCAGAATATTTAGGGTTGTCCCAAATTGTGTAGGGTAAAATGTCAGGGTCTTTAAGCCTTCCCTTATAATAAACAGTATATTTCCCTTGCGAATCTTTTCTCACTCCCATGTCAGTTGCTTTTGCCTCTACAACCCTCTCAACCGACCATTTCCAATTCCTCAGGCGTCCATCGTTATCGTAAGGTAATGACTCAAACTCATCTTCTCCTAATTTGTCATCAACAATAAATTCTCGTCTATCGTTGTCCCAGTACATATTGGGAATTCTAAAATCGCTACCATCTTTCATGACATAAATTGGATATGCCATCTTTGGCGATTCAGTACTATATTGAGCCCTAAAATTCCGCCATTCAAATGGTCCAAATTCATCTTTTTCATTGTATCTCCCTAACTGTTCCGAAGTCCTAGGCAATCGTCCGATCGTTGATCCGGGCATTCCATAGAAGAGTGCATATTCATGTGATATTTGAAAACCAGTAACACTAGAACGTCCCTGGGGATTATTTTTAATAACTACCGTGCCCAAATGATGATCTTCGCCAAAAATTTCATTTAATAACATAATCATGTTTTCAACTTCATAATCATCTATTGTAAGAACGAGTATGCCTGTATCTTTCAGCAAGCTTTTAGCTACAATCAATCGTTCATTCAAGAATGATATGAATTTAGAGTGTTTGAAACCATCCTTTGAATCAACATAATCATTGTTGTACTTCCAGTTTTTTGCCCCAGTATTATATGGAGGATCAATGTAAATGACATCGATGCTCCCCCTATGAGTCTTTTCCAATAATTTCAACGCATGTAGATTGTCACCTTCAAGAAGAAAGTTGAAATAATCTGAATTATTTGCAAGTATTTTTCTTTCTTTATCTTCTGTAAACACTGGGATGTTTTCTTCCAACATCTCTGAAACCATCTCCGTATGTTCTTCCCATACAAGACCGTACTTTTTCTCGGTTAGGGCCGCTTCTATCTCGTTCAGGGCACGAATGCTCTCATCATCATTGTGAACCTGTTTTAACTCAGCAAGATAGGCGAGCATAGCAGCACGCTTCTTTTGCGAAATGTTACTCATCTCTACCTCCATCATCCAAATACAAAAGCTCGCCCACTTCACAATTGAAGAGTTGGCAGAGCTTCAAAATCGTATCAAAGTCAATTCTAGTCGACTTTTCGTTATAGAGCTTAGAAATCGTCATCCGGGACAGACCGGTCTTTTCATGCACATCTTGAATCTGATATTTCTCTCGTCCCATAAGCGTCGAGAGTCTACAACGCACCTGCATGGCGAGCCTCCTTGATTTTTCTTTCCATTATACCTGAATTAAGCCATTAATCATAATCAAATTGACTATCTTTGTATCTATTTTGTCCGGCCGTTCAAAACTCCATCATCTCCTGCCTAGAAAGTGAGAACTTTTGAAAGGCGGGTAACTATGACTGAGCGTGAACAGAACATCATCATAACAAGGCGTGAAAAAGGTGACTCGATAGCAAGCATCGCTAAAGACCTTGGGCTTAACGTCAACACGGTTAAATCTTTCTGTCGTCGGCAAAAAATCAATCTGAACAAATCAAATGAGGAAGCTTGTCTCCAATGTGGGGCAAGGCTTCCCGGCTACGAGAACGGCCGTCCTAGAAGATTTTGTTCGGATAAGTGCCGTCAGGCTTATTGGAATGCCCACCCTAAGCGATATCAAACAGACCACCTTTGCCCTGCCTGTGGGCAAGTTTTCAAGGCACGAAGTTCAAGAAAGTACTGCTCCCATCCCTGCTACATCAAAGACAGGTTCGGTGATTTCAGATGACAGCAGAACTATGGAAAAGAGAGTCGGATTATCAACTGGCGAGGGCGATTTTGAGGGGCTTATTTGAAAAAGGATTGCTGACGGAGGAAGAACTCGAAGCCTCCTTAATGCAAATAAAAGAGCAGCTAAAACCTCCCATTTCCGGCCTTGCTATATAAGGTGGTATAGAGCAAATATGTGACACGGAAAGGGGATTCAAATGAAAATTACAAAGATACCAAGCAGAAGACCCGATACGATTATCAGAAAAAAAGTCGCAGCTTACGCTAGGGTCTCCACCGCAAGTGACGCCCAGCTTCATTCCCTCGGCGCTCAGATTGATTTTTACAAGAAGCAAATCATGTCCCGCCCTGACTGGGAGTTCGCCGGCGTTTTTATCGATGACGGCGTGACCGGAACTAAAAGCAAGCGTGAGGGATTAGATGAACTTTTGACCGCCTGCAGAGACGGTAAGATTGACCTCATCATTACAAAGTCGATATCGCGCTTTGCCAGAAACACGGTTGACCTCTTAAACATCGTGCGAGACCTCAAAGAATCAAAAATCGCCGTATACTTCGAGCGAGAAAAAATCAACACGCTGAACGCCGAGGGGGAACTTTTCTTAACCCTCCTCGCTTCTTTCGCCCAAGAAGAATCAAGATCTGCTTCAAACAACATGAAGTGGTCCATTCGCAAGGGCTATGCGGAAGGGTCGTTGAAGCAAGTTCGAAGATGCTACGGCTATTTGGTAGAGCTGGGCGAGGTCACGATCGTCCCCGAGGAAGCAAAAGTGGTAAAAGAAGTCTTCGAGCGTTATGAATTAGGCGAGCTGCCCTCCTCTATTGCTAAAGACCTAAACCGCCGCAAGATTTATACCCTTCAGGGAGCAAAGTGGTCGGTCAATCGGCTGAACGTTCTGACGGCGAATATTTTCTATACGGGCAACACCCTCCTACAAAAGCTCTTTGTTCCAAACCACCTTGATAAAAAGCAGATCAAGAATCGTGGCGAACTGCCACAATACTTTATTGAGAATAGCCATGAGCCAATCATCTCGATGGAGCTTTTTGAAGCCGTCCGGGAAGTGAAGGCGAAAAGGACGTACAAGAAACGACCGGATACCAAGCATGCCTTTTCAGGAAAACTCATCTGCGGCGTGTGCGGAGCAAACCTAAATCGCAAGTACGACCGAGGTAATCATAAGTGGCAGTGCCGTACCTACAGGAAAAGCGGTGTGGCGGCCTGTCCGTCAAAACAAGTGCCTGAGAATACCTTAGAAGTATCTGCCGCCGAGGCACTGGGTCTTCCCTCATTTGATGAAATGAACTTCTTAGAAAAGATTGATGAGGTGATCGTCCATAACGGCAATAAGCTCATCTTCCGTTTTAAAGACGGAAGCAAAAAGGACATTTACTGGGAAGACCGGTCGAGGTCGGAATCTTGGACAAAGGAGATGAGAGCGGCAGCAGGAAGAAAGACGAAGGAGCGTTATGGAAACTAGAATAAGAGTAATACCTGCAAAGAAAAGAGCCCAGGACGGCTTTTTAGCGAAGAGTAAGAACAAAAGAAGAAAGGTTGCCGCCTATGCCCGTGTTTCAACGGATATGGACGAGCAGCTGAACAGCTATGAAGCTCAGATTAGCTACTACACAAAACACATCAAGAGCAATCCAGAGTGGGATTTTGTGAAGGTCTATACCGATGAGGGTATCTCCGGCCTGATGACTAAAAAGCGTGAGGGCTTTCAGGAAATGATCGCCGATGCCTTAGCAGGTAAAATCGACTTAATCCTGACCAAATCAGTATCCCGTTTTGCTAGGAATACGGTCGACACCTTAACCCACGTCCGCCAGTTAAAGGATAAGGGCGTTGAGGTGTTCTTTGAAAAGGAAAACATCTACACAATGGATTCCAAGGGAGAACTCCTCATCACCATCATGAGTTCGCTCGCCCAGGAAGAAAGCCGGTCCCTCTCAGAGAATGTCACGTGGGGGCAAAGAAAACGCTTTTCTGACGGCAAGGTCACGATGCCTTATCGGAGCTTTCTTGGCTACAAGAAAGGAAAGGACGGGCGCCCGGAAGTTGTGCCGGAAGAAGCAAAAATTGTCCGCCGTATCTACCGTGAGTTCCTGCTCGGTATGACCTTTAATGGAATTGCTAGGGGGCTAGAAACAGACGGCATCAAATCGCCCAGAGGCAAAGACAAATGGAGCATCACGACCATCAAGAGCATCTTGCAGAATGAGAAATATAAGGGTGACGCTCTATTACAGAAACGCTTCACGGTGGACTTTCTAACCAAGAAGCAAAAAGTGAACGAGGGAGAGGTTCCTCAGTACTATGTTGAAAACAGCCATGAAGGCATCGTCAGTGATGAGGTTTTCGAGATGGCACAGCACGAGATGGAACGCCGAGAGAAAATGAAGGTTAACGGCTCTTCTAAGAATTTCTTTTCCGGGCGGATCATTTGTGGTTGCTGCGGAGAACCCTATACCAGAAAGGTCTGGCACTCGACCACGAAATACCGCCGCTACATCTGGCAATGCGGTAAAAAGTATGAAGGCGAAGAACCCTGCTCCACTCCCCACTTTACCGAGGACGAGATCATCGCTGCCTTTGAAGAAGTGGTTAGAGAGCTGGTAGCAAGCAAAGAAGATATCATCACCCTTTGCCGAGATGCTCTGATTAAGGTTCTCGACACTAATAATGATAAGGAAAAAGCTAAGAAGCTTGAAATCGAGCTAGACCAGGATTACTTGGAGCTTGGCCAACAACTCAGAGCCATCGGCAAGACTGAACTTGGCGAAAATGAAGACTACGAGAATGCCCTCGCAGCTTACGAGGCAAAGAATCAAGGTTTGATAGATCTAAAAGAATGGATCGCCGACAAGGATAAAAGGCGTTTTGATGTTCTGCAATTCGCCGACAGGCTTGAAGATATCACGGACATCAAGTTCAGTGAGGAACTGTGGTGCAGCTTGATTGACCACGTCAGTGTTCCGAAGGCTGATGAGAACTTTCTCTACTTCCATCTGCGAAACGGCGCCATAATAGATATCGTGTTTGATTAAGAAAAGCAGTTTCATTCCGCTCGCCTTCTTTTCCCCTAATCATCAGGGGATTTTTTCTAACCTTTCATACCAGCTACACGAAACTTTTTATTTCGAGTGAACTGTCTACAAGAAAGCCATACTGGCGATACGAAAGTAAACAAGCGATACGAAACCCTGACTTTCGTGTGGTCGGTTTCACCTGCGAATAAAAGGGGGCAGGAAATGGGGCAATTATCGGAAAATTAGTCTTTTTTGCACCCTTTCGTATTTTTAGCGATTCCCTGAAAGCCCTGCCCTACCAGCATTTCAGGGCACAAAAAAAGACGACTAGCGGATTGTATCCGTTTTGTCGTCCTTTTATGGCTCCCCCTGCTGGATTCGAACCAGCGACCCTTCGGTTAACAGCCGAATGCTCTACCGCTGAGCTAAGG
>FZPS01000034.1_pt78 | contig 12650 bp, 13 predicted proteins | sample 1817821 | NCBI WGS metagenome assembly FZPS01 (sample SAMEA104158645, study PRJEB21678) | metagenome | place: Germany | collected 2015-04-21 | reverse complement strand
AGTTATAGAGGAGTCTTTGGTGAAAATGAAGGCCCTTGAACCAGGTGAGGTGAGTTTTGAGATTTATAAAGATGAACTTTTGTATAAACAAGTGGTTTTAAATTTGGTGGGGATTTTTGAAAACGAAGAAGAGCCGAAAGAACCCGAGGTAGATCCTTGTGAAGGCTATGAGTATGTTCCAGGCACATTGCCTCCGGAAGGTTGTGAAATCGATCCTGAAGAGCCCGAAGAACCCGAGGTAGATCCTTGTGAAGGCTATGAGTATGTTCCAGGCACATTGCCTCCGGAAGGCTGTGAAATTGCCCCTGAAGAGCCCGAAGAACCCGAGGTAGATCCTTGTGAAGGTTATGAGTATGTTCCAGGTACATTGCCTCCGGACGGCTGTGAAATCGCCCCTGAAGAGCCGAAAGAACCCGAAGTAGATCCTTGTGAAGGTTATGAGTATGTCCCCGGCACATTGCCTCCGGAAGGCTGTGAAATCGCCCCTGAAATTGTGAATTTAGAGCATCGACACGGAGATTCTAAACTTCAGTATTTCTTTCGAGTCCCTTATCCTTATATAAAGGTGCAAAGTTCTATGCAAAACCCACAAAAACTTCATTTATATGATTTGAAAGGGAATTTACTTTTGAAAAAGCAAGTTTCTTCTGGTGAAGTCGTGTCTTTAGAATCTCTAAAGGCAGGTTTATATTTTGCGGTGATGCAGAGAGAAAGGCTTCGAGTTTTTATTCCATAAACTCAATATTAAACTCCACAATTTAAGAAGGCTCAGGCCTTCTTTTTTTATAGTACAAGGACTAGGCCTTTAAACTTTTATGCATTATGGCTTTGATTTGAATACTAATCTTTTTATTAAAACAAGATTCTGTCTTTTTTTCGATAAAAAAACGAGTGTGTTAAAAAAGAGGGAGTTTAAAGTAATGTTTTTTCTCTGTTTCTAAGATTTCAAATAAGTAAAGTCCTGGTTTTAATAAGCTTAGATCGATAGTGGACTGAGTCGTGTGAATCTTTTTTATGGTTTTTCCGTGAAGGTCCATCACTTTGATTGTGGTGGCTTGGTGATTCGTATTTTCAAGGTGTAAAAACTGGTCTTTAATAGTGGCTTTAAGTGCAGAGTTTTTAGGGGTATTTACTAAAACATTGGTGGATTCACAGCTAGATTCCATAAGAGATTCATTATTAAAAGCAATCCAATCTATATTGGGCAAGCCATCGTTGGTGAGGGCTTCAAATGTTATGGTGTGGACTCCTTTTTCAAAAAACATCGTAAGGGATATGGTTTTCCACAATTCCCATGTGGTGGTGGGGGCAAAGTCAATATCTACACTATGATTTTGTTTGGTGCTGAGTCTTGCATTTCTAGAGCTTTCTCCTCCATTGGCATAGCGAATGTAAATCGTATAGTCTTGAGAGTTTTTGGACTCTAGCTTGTACTGTAATTGGGTGTGGATTTCATTATCGGGGTTTACATAGCCTTCTCCCGAGAAGCCTTGGTTTTTATTTTCAAAAACACCATCGACATAGCAAAAGTTTTCTCCTTCTAAAATAGACTTGCACTTTTGATCCTCACAAGAATCCAAAGGAGAGGCTGTTTCTGTGGGTTCTGGGTGGGTAGAAGAGTCTGTTGGGCTTTCTATTTGAATGTTTTCTATAGCTTTTAAGTAACTGGCTTCGGCGGCGAGTAAAAGAGAGCCATAATCACCAGCCCATTGATAGCCATATCGTCTATCTTCTGAGAGTTTGGTGATATCTGTGGTTTTGCTCGAAACTCCTTCTCGATCACAAAAAAAGTATTGGTCTTTATCCACTTCGTAAAATCGATACCACATAGATGCTCCCGACGATGAGACAAAATTTCCACTAGAGTATTTTAAGTCTGGCACTCTGTTTTTTTTGTACCACTGGATGGCTCCTTTGACGGCTTTTTGCACGGCTGCATTTTGATCTTTCCAGTTCATTAAAAACCATACAATTCCAGCAGATTCCAATCCTGATTTAGAGGGTAGTTCATAAGATCTAGCCTCTACTGGGGCATAAGAGTTTGTGTCGTGTTGAGCACACCAAACTGTAAGCTCTCCTTGATTTACAATTTGAGATTTTAATATAAAGTCCACGGCTTTATTCAAGCTGTTTTGTATGCTGGCGATGTGGTTGCTTTGCACAATATCCGAGTCAAAAGGAGGATTCGCTTCTAAAATATCTTGTAAAAGGAGCATGGCTCGAATCATAGCGTCGTCGTTGAAGGTGATTTGGTCCGAATAGTTGCCTCGTTTGGGGTGCATTTGCGGAAATCCACCTTTGGAGCGTTGTGAATCGAGTAAAAAAGCAAGGGCTTTTTGAAAAGTTTCTTTGAATTTGGCCTTATAAGTAGCATTTTTAGTGGTTTTGTATTGCTCAGCAAGCAAACGCATTTCTTGAATGGTGGCATCGTTGTCGATGGTGCCAAGGGCTTTGCCATTTTTAATGATATCAGACTTCGCATCGCTTCCATTCCAAGGATTTGTGTATTTAGAGGCAAAGGCCTTGTAAAAACCACCGTGATCGATTTGCCATGTGCTCAAATTATAAGTGAAAAGGTCTTTGTCCATGGAGCCCATAGCTTTAGTGAGTTCAGAATAGCCTCTGTATTTATTGAGTCTAGAAACAGCTTCTGAAGGAGGTGTATAGGCTATCAAGTAGGTGTGGATGATCAAGACCAGAATCCAAGATTTTTTAAAAGACATAAGCACTCCTTTAGAAATTTACAGCTCACCTCTTATAAATAAAAGTAAGCCTTTGACCCATTTTTATAAAAATAAGGTATTTATTTTATAAAAGAGAGTGGGAATAAAAAAAGCGTTGTCAACGGACAACGCTTCATATGAAAAAAGTAAAAACTAGAGGTGCTTTTCGACCAAGTTTTGTAGAGTTTCTTTGGGGACAGCCCCTACAGCATTATCTAGTTCAACCCCATTTTTGAAAAGCTTAAAAGTAGGTATGCTAGTGATCCCATAACGAGAGCAAATCTCTTTGCAGTCATCAGTATTTAGTTTGGCGATGATGGCTCGATCTTTAAAATCATCAGCGAGTTGATCTAAAATAGGCCCCATCATTTGGCAAGGTCTGCACCAAGAAGCCCAAAAATCAACTAAAACAACCTGGCCAGATTGAATAACTTTGTCAAAACTTTCAGAAGTCAAGTGAATCGCTGGCATTTTTATACCTCCATGAATAATTTTGATTAAAAATAATTAATTTAAAGGGGTTTGTATATGCTTATTATGGAACAAAGTGTTTAAATGTTTGATTTATCACATAAAAAAATCAAAATTAGAGTTAATTTGAGAAAATCATTGGCGTTTTTTCTTTTCTTTTTTTGGAGTGGCTTTATTTTTGCAGCCAAAAGCCCCGAAGCAACTTCTAGAGAAATTGCTGTTTCTCGATATTCTGTGAATGTTCCTGGACTTTTGGATAGAAGTTATGATTTGCCAGGGCAAAAATCTGAATGGTTGCTTGGAACCTCGATCTTAGGTAGTCCCGAGTTTTCTTTTGAGCTTTTTGCTTTGGCTTCGCTCACCATGCGTTACCCCACCAAATTAGCGGGCTTGTATGCTCCCAAACCTGTTTTAGACATACATACTTTGTCTCTCAATGGAGAAAATGCGGTTTTATATGTGCCTAGGCGATCCCTACCTATAGACACTCCCATTACAGATATTGCGTGGGAGCGGTTTGCGTTTGAGGGCAATTCGCTAAAGTTACAGTTTTCACGACTGCTCACCGATTCCATTCAATTAGACTTAGGGATTGCTAGTTTTTCAAATCGATTCACTAAGGAGTTTTTGTATCAAGATGTGACCCATCAACCCTTTTTTAGTATGGGCAGGGATTCTTCTAGCATTCCTTTCTCTGGAAAAAACATGGCTATGAATAGCATTCATTTGCAGCCATCGCTTCGATATTTTTTACCAAATGCAGAGCTTGCTTTTCACACTCAATTTTTGTTTTTAGACAATAGCGATGCCACTTTGCATATTGTCAAGGCAGATTCTATAGATAAAACTTCTCTTGTTTATTTAGAAGATCCTTATTTGGTATCTATTCGAGCTCAAAGCTATGCTTTGGAGTCCAAATGGAAAGCAAGTTCCAAACTAAAGCTTCAAAATATTTTGGGTTTTGGATTTCATCAGGTCCATTACGATAGCCTTCCACCTTTAGAAAAACCTCTTTCTATTTTTGAGGCTTCTGATTCTTTGATTCTCGAGCAAAATTTAGATTACCAAACGATTGTGAATCATTCTATGCTTTCTTATCAAACGCTTTTGAACCCAGCTTTGGTGTATAATTTTGAGTTTTACAATCTAAGTGACCTGAAAAAAACTCATTATCAAGACAGAGCTTTGGGGTATTTGCAAGTCCAAGACACTTTGGGCTTTGCCTCGTTTAACGCTCAGTTGGGGCTTCAACGGAACAGTAGTTATCTAAATACAGTGGATTTTGCCAAAACTTATTCGTGGCAGCTTTATTTAGATTTGCCCTTCCATTTACAAGCTTCTCTTTCTCGAAAGCATAGCACACAGTTTCCAGATATCAACCAGTTAAATATCATCAATCGGGCTCGCTACGAATTTCCAAATAAAAATTTAATTGGAGAAAAGCGAACTCGAGACATGCTTTCACTGGAGTGGGACCGTGAAGTTTTATTTTATGGTTTGAATTTTTATCGTGAAAATTTAGAAAACGCTATTCGTCCTCGATGGATTACCAATGGTGGCTTAGACTCTGTGGCTAGAGCTTTTCAATGGGTCAATTTGGCTAACAATATCATCCAGTGGTCTTGGTCTTTTTCGACTGGATTTCATGTGAAAAATTGGAAGTTTTATATAGAAAGGGGAGAGCTTTTGTCTCGAAACATTCGATTGATGGATGCCCAAGATTTGTATTACAAGGCGTCTGTTTTTTGGTCCAATCGATTTGTGAGTGAACGACTTGGAGTGAGTGTGAGGTTTGATTTACAGTGGTTTGACCGTCGTTTAGATGCAGGGATCAACGAAGATTATCTTCCAGAGATAGTGGTTTTAGATCCTTATTTAGCCTTGAATTTCGAGGCCAAAATGCAAATACTGAGTTTTGAGTTGTATTCTCGTATCGACAATCTCAACCACAGTCGTTATGCCCCAGCTGTAGGCTACGCCCCCGAAGGTATTCGATTTTCTTATGGGATCATTTGGACTTTTTTAAATTGATTTTTGCTTTGAATTGAATGCACTAATCCTCTTTTTTTTGGTGAGTTCAAAGGGCTAAGGCCATTTTTGTTAAATAAAAACTTGGAGTTTCGGCATTTAATTTTTTCTATTGGGTTTGAGCCTTCACTATCGTTAAAAAATGTGCGAAATAAAAGGATAGAATCGATTCGTTTCTAGCCCTAGGCTAAAATGTGGGATGTTCCCCTATAAAAAAGTATGAAAATTAAGGATTGAGTTTTATTTTATAGAGTTTTGGCCAATTTTTACCTGTGATCCATAAATAAGGGGCTTCATAGGCGATGCCGTTTAAAACTTCGGCTTGGGGGTGTTTTTTTCGAAGTGCGGAGGCCAAATCGTGGAAATCTAGATAATATAGAACTTGTCCAGATTTTAAATCAATGGCTGCAATGGAGTCCGACATCCAAATGTTGGCGTAGAGTGTGTTGCCGACGACTTCTAATTCGTTGAGTTTTTGGATTTTTTGACCTTGATCTTTTACTTCTATCACTCCTAGTACCGCTAAATTTTCGGGAGAGAGTTGGTAGAGTTCGTGAGTCCCGTTGCTCATCAGTAAAAGTCCATTCCAAACGCTAAGGCCCCAGCCCTCGGAGGGGATTTTGAATTCTTTACGGAATCGAAAGGGTTTAGCGTCTAATACAAAAGCTTTTTTGCTTTTCCAGGTGAGCCAAAATACACGGTTGCCAAGCAATACAGAGCCTTCTCCAAAATGCCGTTCATCGATTTTAATAGAATCTAGTATTTCGCCGTGATAAAATTTTCTATAAAGGGCAGATTTTCCGTGGAGACCAGTGGATTCAATCCATTCTTTCCCGTCTAAATTGAGGCCTTGCACAAAATGCTCCGGATGGTGTGGCAAGGAGTCGACGACCACAAAAGATTGAAGGGATGCTGCCAAAAAAAGAAGAGTAGAAATAGCCATACTTGAATTATAGAATAATTGCTATAATATAAGTATGGGAATCATTAAAAAACCGATAGCGGTAAAGCTAGTCATTGGAGCATTGTTTGGAGAACAGGCTTATTTTGATCAAGTGAAAATCATTTTAGAAGAACGATTTGGGCCTATTGAAACTCTACTCCCTCCTTTTCCGTTTTTGTTCACCAACTATTACAAAGAAGAGATTGGAGAGTCTCCGTATCGAGGTTTTTTTTCTTTTGAAAAGCTCCTATCCAGAGAAGAAATCGTAGATATCAAGCTGTGGACCAACGCTTTAGAACTACAAATAGCGGCTGAAAACGCTTTGTCCACCAAGCGTCCTATCAATTTAGACCCGGGCTATATGACTTTGGGACAGTTTTTTTTAGCAAGCACCAAAGACCAACGACAACGAGTTTATATTCGTGATGGAATTTTTATCGAGCCCACCCTTTATTTTCAAAATGGACACTTTCATCCATTTGATTGGACTTATCGCGACTACCAAAGCCCCGAATACATACAGTATCTAGAAACAGTGCGTCAAAAACTCGCCTACCAGCACACCACAGGTAGAGCTTATCGCCACAGAAAGAGCCAGTAAAATGATTCGACTTTTAACTCAGGCTCCGGTCCTTAGTATCCTTATGTTGATATGTTCCAACATTTTCATGACTTTTGCGTGGTATGGCCATTTAAAAAATTTAAACCACAAGGCATGGTATGTGGCCGCTTTATTGAGCTGGAGCATTGCATTTTTTGAGTACATGATTATGGTCCCTGCCAATCGTTTGGGCTATCAGTTTTATAGTTTGGCCCAGCTTAAAATCCTTCAAGAGGTGATCACACTTTCTGTTTTCATCCCTTTTATGGTCTTTTACATGAAACAAGATTTTAAATGGGATTACCTTTGGGCAGCCCTTTGTCTTTTGGGGGCGGTCTATTTTATGTTCAGATCTTAGCCGTTAAAGCTTTTATTTTGGTGGGTAGTCAGAAGCGCCTATACTACTCTATGCCTCTGTTTCTTGATTTTCTAAAAAATCTAGCTAAAAGTTATTTTTGAATGTATGTTTGGTGGAGCAGATTTTTGTGTTAAAACTCATACTTTAGTCTAAAAAGAAGAATAAAAACAAAGAATTTGAACTTGAAACCAAAAAATATGATTTTTTTCAAGTTTTCTTTCGAAAAATTTTAAGATTATTCTATTTTAGCTATGGATTTTTCTGAGGACATTGTCTATGACAACAAAAAACCAAGAAGCTAATATATTTACTTCTTCTCTTGATTTTTTAGTCAATTGGGGTAGAAAAAACTCCCTTTGGCCTTTTCCCTATGGCACCGCTTGTTGTGCCATCGAATTTATGAGCAGTGAAACAGCACGGTATGACTTGTCTCGAATTGGGTCTGAATATGTCCGTTTCACCCCCCGACAATCCGATGTTTTACTTGTCGCAGGGACTATCACTTACAAACAAGCCCCTATATTGAAACGAATTTACGAACAAATGGCAGAACCTCGTTGGGTTATTGCTATGGGTGCTTGTGCCTCTTCGGGTGGATTCTACGATTGTTATTGTACTGTTCCAGGCATCGATCATATTATACCTGTAGATATTTTTATTGGGGGTTGTCCTCCTCGTCCAGAGTCTTTTTTTGATGCTATGTTTGAATTGCAAAACAAGGTCGCCGACGAATCCTACATGAAACAAAGGGCCGAGCGACTTCGAGAGCAAGTAGAAGCTCTACAAGAAAAATCCAAGGCCTGCGTTGCTAGTGCTCAAGATTATGCCAAAAACACATCCGAAAACTTGTCCAATACAGTACGGTCCAAAGTCTCCAAAGCTTTAAACACTATTTCTTTAAAAAAGGGGTCTTAAAGTGAGTTTTTTTGAAGAAGTTTTTCTGTTATTGCAAGATAAGTTTGGGGCCGCTCCAGATCCTTCAGCTTTAGATCACTCCGTGCTCATCGAGGCTTCTAAGCTCCACTCTTGTGTCTCTTTCCTTAAAAAAGAAGCCCCAGTCAAAATGGAAGTTTTGTTAGATATTGTAGGGGTGGATTATTTGGGCTACCTTCATCACGAAGGGCCTCGATTTGCGGTGATTTATGTGTTCAAAAGCCTATCTTCTCCTCAAAGTAGAATACGCCTCAAGGTATGCTTGTCCGAAGATTCACCCCAAGTCCCCACTATTTCTGATTTGTACCCCATAGCCAATTGGCAAGAACGAGAAGTTTACGATCAATACGGGATTCATTTTGAAGGGCACCCCGATCTTCGTCGATTGCTCAACCATGTCGAGTTCAAGGGCCACCCACTCAGAAAGGACTACCCTGTTCACCAACGCCAGTGGCTTTCGACCAATGATTTTTTGTTAGATGTTTTAGAGGCCCGTTTAGAAGAAAAGGGTTACAAAATTTTGGAGCGTTCCAAAGAAGTGCTCCCCAATGACGATGAGTATTTAACAGGGAGTATTCAAAAATGAAAGTCCTAGCTCCTAATGGTGAAAAATTAAACCTAATGCCACTCAATGTGGGCCCATCGCATGGTGCCACTCATGGGTGTTTACGCTATTTTTGTGCCCTAGATGGAGAGTCTATTGTGGCTACTGCCACCGAAATAGGGTATTTGCACCGTGGTTTTGAAAAAATGGCCGAACAAGGGACTTGGCAGCAAGTGATCCCTTACACCGATAGGCTCAATTATTGTTCTGCTATGATGAATAATATTGCTTATTGTAGGGCGGTAGAGTCTGCTTACGAGATCGAGATCACAGAGAGAAATAAAGTGATTCGAGTGATTGTCAATGAACTTTCTCGCATGGCAGACCATAGTATTTGCGTGGCCGCCGCCGCACAAGATTTAGGCTCTACCACTGGATTCTTTTATCTTTTTGATAGCCGTGAAATGATGATGGTGATATGGGAAAAGCTCACCGGAGCTCGTCTCACCAACAGTTATGCTCGTATTGGGGGGCTTTATCGAGACACTTACCATGGTTTCGAAGACGATGTGCTCGAGGTGTGCAAACAGGCCGAAAAAAATCTAAAAGATATCCATGCCGTTTTTGATCGCAATCGAATATTTTTAGACAGGACCGTGGGAGTTGGAAAAATCAGTAAAGAAAGAGCCATTGACTGGGGTTGGACTGGTCCTTGTTTAAGAGCGACTGGAGTGGCAAGTGACCTTCGAAAAGACGAAGCTTATTACGACTACGAGACATATGATTGGAGTGTGGTCACAGGAAGCACAGGTGATGTTTACGATAGGCTTATGGTGCGTCTTGTAGAAATGGAAGAGTCTATTAAAATTGTGAGGCAAGCCCTAAAACGCCTAAAACCAGGTCCCATAGATATTGTGGACCCCAGAATCCGAGTCCCTGCCCATGATTTAACTTATCAAGACATGGAGTCTTTAATAGGCCGATTCAAAAGCGTTTACGAGGGTGTTCGTGTCCCCAAGGGAGAGTTTTACAGTGGTTCAGAGGTGGCAAACGGTGAATTGGGCTTCACTTTAATTTCCGATGGCACTGGAAAACCTTGGCGTATCAAAGTGAGACCGCCTTGTCTCACACAGTTTGCTGCTTTTCAAGAATTGGTCGAAGGATCTATGCTTGCCGATTCGGTGGCCACACTTTCTAGTTTGAACATTATTGCTGGAGAACTTGATCGATGAATAAAATTCAAGGTGCTGTACACTATGTTGCCAACAATCGATTGCAATTCGAAAAAGGCCCCTCTCCTTTTGATCCTCAAAAATCAGCGGCAGATCAAGTGGGACATAAATATAAAAAGCAAGAACAGCCTAGCTTAGAAGAAATTTTACCTAAATTAGAAACTCCAGCCATAAAGCAGCGATTAGATGATTTGCTGTCTAGATATCCAGAGCCGCAAGGGGCTTTGTTGGAAGTTTTGTGGTTGATCCAAGAGGCTTTGGGTTGGGTTCCAAGAGAAGCTATTCGCTATGCAGCGGGTATTTGTGAGTGTTCTCCGGTGCATGCCTTTAGTGTCGCTACTTTTTATACCATGTATAAACATGCCCCCACAGGTCGTTTTTTACTTCAATTTTGTAGGAATATTTGCTGTGAACAAAAAGGAGCTTCTAACATAATTGCCTATACCGAAAAGTCACTGGGTATTCAAACAGGCGAGACCACTCCCGATGGCCTTTTTACTATAGTGCAAGTGGAGTGTCTAGGGGCTTGTGCAAATGCACCTGTGATGCTTGTCAACGATGATTATGCCACCGATGTTCAAGATTCCAAGCTAAGCATGCTTCCAGGCACTAGCTTAAACGAAGAACGAGTCGATAAAATCTTAAATTGGTGCCGCGAAAGGGCCAAAAACTTAAAAGAAGAGCCCACTCGAGACGCTCTTGGTGGGCCTATTCTTGGGCACAAAGGCCATCCTGGGGCTCCAGGAGCTACTGCCAAGGTCCAATCCAAAAATTATGCACCACCTTCTCCTGTTTTAGGGGTTCAAGCTGCTCTTATAGATGGTGGAGTGCAAGTTTCTTGGAAATGTGCTCCAGATTTCACCCATTTGCTTTTAGAAAAAAAAGAAGGCTCCACATGGAAACAAGTGGCGGAACCTCCTGTGAGAACTACAGAGATTATAGACCCCAGTGGCGAAAAGGGCTCTGTTTACCGAATGATTGCGACCAGTGGTGAACGAGTGGCCAAACCCTCTTTAGAAGTGGAGGCAAAATAATGAGCACAGAAACAGTAAAAGTGTGTACCGCTAATTTTGGTAAAGGGGCCAGTGACATCTCTGTGTACAAACAATTAGGAGGTTACTCTTGTGTTTCCTCTAAATTATTTGATCTTTCTCAGTTTGAAATTATTGATATAGTCCAACGGTCAGGTTTGCGTGGTCGTGGTGGAGCAGGCTTTCCTACTGGACTCAAGTGGAGCTTTGTGCCCAGAAACACCGATAAACCAGTTTATATTGTGGTCAATGCAGACGAAGGGGAGCCCGGTACTTTTAAAGATCATTTTTTAATGAAAGAAGACCCACACCGACTCATTGAAGGCTTGACTATTGCAGCTTGGGCCTTGGGTTCTAGAACTGCTTATATCTATGTGCGAGGCGAGTTTTTATCTTGCATCGAAACTCTGAATAAGGCTATTAGTGAAGCTTACCAAGCAGGCATGCTAGGAGAAAATATTGGTGGAACGGGTTTTAGCTTTGATATTTTTGTGCATCGTGGAGCAGGGGCTTATATATGCGGAGAAGAAACTGCTTTGATCAATTCGCTAGAAGGTAAAAAAGGCCAGCCTCGATTAAAGCCTCCATTTCCAGCCGTGAGTGGTGCATGGAATTCACCCACTTGCGTGAACAATGTCGAAACGCTCATGGCTATCCCTTGGATATTAGAAAATGGACCCGAAGCTTACGCTGCTTTGGGAACTTTACAAGCGGGGGGTACCAAAGTTTTTTGTATCTCTGGCGATGTCAAAAAGCCAGGGGTTTACGAGGCCCCGCTTGGTGTGCCTTTGATGGAGCTTTTGAATTCTCCTCAATATGCTGGAGGCATCGAAGGGAAACTCAAGGGAGTGATACCCGGTGGCTCTTCTTGCCCTATTTTAACCGCAGAAGAATGCGAAAAAGCCACCATGGATTACGAGAGCATGGCTTCTTTGAAGACAATGTTTGGCTCGGGTGCCGTGATGGTGATCAATGAAACTCGAGATATGGTGCCCCTTTTAAAAAGCCTTGGGAATTTTTATGCTCACGAATCTTGTGGGCAATGCACGCCTTGTCGAGATGGAGCAGGCTATGTACAAAGGATTCTTCAATCTATACACAAAGGCGAGGGTCACGAAGGAGACTTGGAGTTGATTTTAAGTTTATCCGAACAATTCGATGGGACCACTATTTGTCCTTTAGCCCCATCATTAGGTATGGCTTCTACCGCTTTTATCCAAAAGTATCGATCCGAATTTGAAAGCTATATCCAAAAGAACAAAGATAAAAAGGCTTCAAGAATTTCATCCACTTTTAGACCTGGAGCATTTTGGTAAAACTATGAGTAATTATTACGATATGCCCAAATTACCTACGGCAGAAAGTCCCAAAGTGGCGATTTTTGTCGATGGCCAAGAAACCTTTGTCCCCGGAGACACTAATCTATTAGAAGCTTTAAAAGCGGTAGGGATAGAAACTCCAAGCATTTGCTACCATCCATTTTTGCCGGTTTCTGGGAATTGCCGTCAATGTTTGGTCGAACAAGAAGGACCTCGCGGACGAAGTCTTATTATTTCATGTTTCACTCCTGTTAGTCCAGGGATGAAAGTTTTCACACCCAAAACTAGTTTACGAGTGAAAAACGCCCGTAAAGCCACCAATGAATTTATGCTGGTCAATCACCCCTTAGATTGCCCTATTTGTGATAAAGCTGGAGAATGTTCCTTACAAGCCAACTACATGGAAAGTGGTCACGATTCTCGTCTCAGAGAAAATATAGGAAAACACTATCACGGCAGTCCAGACC